>Ga0065711_1040804_pt1 | contig 16663 bp, 11 predicted proteins | sample Hoacrofraction12_FD_59098 | JGI IMG/M metagenome (GOLD analysis project Ga0065711, IMG submission 59098) | Hoatzin crop microbial communities from Cojedes, Venezuela - Epithelial fraction 12 v2 (version 2) | ecosystem: Host-associated > Birds > Digestive system > Esophagus > Crop | place... | reverse complement strand
TGGGCAGCCTGTTCCAGTGCTCCATCACCCTCAGAGGGAAGAAGTTCTTCCTCATGTTCAGACAGAACTTCCTGTGCTTCAGTTTGTGCCCATTGCCCCTTGTCCTGTCGCTGGTCACCACTGAAAAGAGTTTGGTCCCATCCTCCTGACACCCACCCTTGAGATGTTTATAAGCATATTTTAGGGCCCCTCGCAGCCTTCTCTTCTTCCGGCTGAACAAGCCCAGCTCCCTCAGCCTCTCCTCATAGGAGAGATGCTCCAGTCCCCTCACCATCCTCATAGCCCTTTACCTGCCTATACCAGTAAGTCCATGTGTCTCTCGTAGTGGGGACCCTAGAGTTGAACCCAACACTCTGGAGGCATCTCACCAGTGACGAGTAGAGTGAAGGATCCCATCCCTCAAGCTCATGGCAGTGCTCTGCCTAATTCAGCCCAGGAGGCTATTGGCCTTCTTTGCTACAAGAGCACAATGTTGGCTCATGTTCAACCTGGTGCCAACCAGGACCCTTTTCTGCAAAGCTGTATTCCAGTTGTTCATCTCCCGGTTTGTTCCTCCCAGGGTGCAGGACTGTATTTCCCATTGCTGAGCATCTAAGGCTCCTATTAGCCCATTTATGCAGCTGATCCAGGTCCCTCTGAATGGCAGCACAAACCTTTAGGGCATCTACCTTTCCTCCCAGTCCTGTACCTCCTGCAAACTTGCTGAAGGTACACTCTGTCCCATCATCCAGGTAATTAATAAAGATGTTAAACAGTATTGGCCCAGTATCGATCCCTGCAATACACCAGTAGTGTTGCGTGCTGCTGATCACAACAGTCTGAGCATGGCAATTCAGCCAGTTTTCCATGTACCTTACTGTCCATTTAGTTAGTCTGTTCCGATAGTTTGTCTATAAGGATGTTGTAAGAGACAGTGCCACAAACCTCACTAAAGTTGGGATAAGCAACCTCCATTGCTCTCCCATCAGCCGTGAAGCCAGTCAAGTTACTGGAGAAGACTACTGGCAGGGTCAGGAATGATTTCCCCTGAACAAATCGATGCTGACTACCCCCAGTTATCTTCCTGTCTTTCATATCTGGAAATGGTTTCAAGGAGCATTTGCTCCAGGCTTCCTCGTAAGGTTGGTTAGTCTGCAGTTCCTGGATCCTCCTCTTTGTCCATCTTGAAGACGACTGACATTTTTTTTCCCATGACGAGGAATCTTCTCCAGTTGCCATGATCTTTCAGAGATGATTAAGAATGGCCTCACAACGCCATCAGCCAGCTTCGTCAGCACTTTCGGGTGCTTCTCTTCTCCACTGAGTTTTCCTTGATCCAGACTTTCCTACAGGTTTCAGGGGTGTGTGTTTTCTGAACACCAGCGTTATCAGTAAAGACTGAGGTGAAGCTGGCATTGCTTTGGCATTATTTCACGATCTTTTTCAATTTTTCTTTAATTTCACGGTGTTGTCTTGCAAAAGCTGCCGCATGTGAGAACCACAGATATCAGTTCCTGAGTGCCAGCAGAACCTAGTAAATGTGCTTGCCTACATTAGGAAATATGCTGCCACACCACAGACTGCAGTTAAGATGTACACTAAGTAGGTACAGGATAGACCACTGTATCTTACAACAAAGCAAATATCTCCCTCCATTTCTGTACTCAATTGTATAATATATTTTACTCGCCTTCTGCTGGTAGATGTGCAATAGTGTAAGAACTCAGTAAACTCTAGTAAAAACAAAAGAGAAGATCAGGTTTGTGGTCACCTAAGGAACTTGAATATACAAAAGTCTATGGGACCTGACAAGTTGCATCCCAGAGTCCTGAAGGAATTAGCTGATGTCATCGCCAAGCTACTCTCTATGACATTTGAAAAGTCACGGCAGTCAGGTGAAGTCCCTGGGAAATATTGCACCCATTTTTAAACAGGGTAGAAAAGAGGAGCCTGGGAACTACCAACCTGTCAGCCTTAACTCTGCCTGGGAAGATTGTGGAATAGATCCTCCTAGAAGCTATACTAAGGCACAAGGAGGACAGGGAGGTGATCGGAGACAGCCAGCATTGCTTCCCAAGGGCAAGTCCCACCTGACCAACCTAGTGGTCTTCTATCATGTAGTGACGACACCACTGAACAGGGGAGGAGCTATGGATGTCATCTGTCTGAACTTCTGGCATTTGACATGGTTTCCCACAACATCCTTATGTCTAAATTGGAGAGATATGGATTTGATGGGTGGACTGTAGATGAGGAATTGGTTGTATGGTCTCATCCAGAGGGTGGTAGTCAACACCTCAGTGTCCAGATGGAGATCGGTGACAAGTGGTGTCCCTCAGGGGTCTTGGTACCACTACTGTTTAATATCTTCATCAATAATCCAGACAGTGGGATTGAGTGCACCCTCAGCAAGTTTGCTGATGACACCAAGCTGACTGGTACAGCTGACACACCTGAGTGATGGGATGACATCCAGAGGGACCTGGACAAGCTTGAGAAGTGGGCCTGTGTGAACCTCATGAGGTTCAACAAGGCAAAGTTCAGGGTCCTACATCTGAGTCAGGGTGACCCCCGTTGTCAACATAGGCTGGGGGATGAAGGGTTTGAGAGCAGCCCTGCCAAGGACTTGGGGGAGTTGGAGGATGAAAAGCTGGACATGAGCTGACAACATGCGCTCACTGCCCCGAAAGCCAACCATATCCTGGGCTGCATCAAGAGTAGCGTGGCCAGCAGGTCAAGGGAGGAGATTGTGCCCCTCTGCTCGTCCCTGGTGAGACCTCACCTGGAGTCCTGTGTCCAGCTCTGGAGCTCTCAGTACAGGAATGACATGGACCTGTTGGAGTAGGTCCAGAGGAGGGCCACAAGCATGATAAGGGAGGAATGGAGCACTTCTCCTATGAGGAAAGGCTGAGAGAGTTGGGCCTGTTCAGCCTGGAGAAGAGAAGGCTCCGGGGAAACTTTATTGCAGCCTTCCATTACTAAATAGGGCTTATAAGAAAGATGGGGACAAACATTTTAGCAGGGCCTGTTGTGATAGCACAAGGGGTAATGGTTATAAATTAAGGAAGGGTAGATTTAGATTAAATATAAGAAAGAAATTTTTTACAATGAAGGTAGTGAGGCACTGGAACAGGTTGCCCAGAGAATCTGTGGATGCCTCCTCCCTGGCAGTGTTCAAGGTCAGGCTGGACAATGCTCTGAGCAACCTGGTCTAGTTGAAGATGTACCTGCCCATGGCAGGGGGGTTGGATATGATGACCTTTAAAGGTCTCTTGCAACTCAAACTATTCTATGATTATGATTCTATGATTTCGTAAACCTAAGTACTGCCAACAAAACTGATCATGTTCTCTTCATCCTCAGAGTTCTCTGGAAAAAGCTTTATTGGTGCGATATCACCAATTCAATTTTTTTCTGATGATTTATATTTCTCTATAAACATCAAAAGTTTAATGCAAGATTTGCAATCAAATGACAACAGAAGATACTCATCAGACGATCTTAAAAACTAGCATTTGATCATATAGATTACAGATTCTAAACTATAAGTCCAACTTTCACTTAAAGTTCATCTGCTAGTGACGGAGTATCTAAATGTGCATAGGAACCATGAGACAAATGAAGTAGATAAGAAAAAGATAACTAACTGAACACTGAAGCTTGCAATGCTTTTGTTCTTTTCTTACTGGTCTTTCTTTTCTACTGTTGATATTATTCCAGTGGGGAAGGGGTGTATAGGTGTTGTACATCTTAAAGAGAAAGTGCACTTTAAAGGGGGCACAGAATATCACTTTTTCCAATAAAAAATTTCACACACTCCATCCTATAAGACTTTTCTAATCTAAATGTTCATTTGAAGTAAAAGCAGTAAACTTCTGTGAACTATAGCCAAGGTTTGAGAACATAATCTAAAACTCCAATGAAACAGGTAACAGTCCAGACACCCATTTGTGACAATCAAAGTGATTTTCAAGTCCTAAGGAAAATGTCTGTTTGTTGAAAGGATTCAGGCAAAAAAACCCCAAACTGAAAACAGGTAGCTCATGCTTAAGTCCACCAGAAAGTAGATGTCTGGTATTCTGACAAACAGCTAAGATATCACTTCTGTTCCCTGCTGCTCCCATCCCCCTGCTTCCCCAGAGGGTCTGCTGCTGCCGCCAGTTGATGGGATTCTCCAATACACTGCCTTCTTGAAAAGCCTTGACATCATAAGGCGTCACACACCTCCTGTGACTTCAGGCCACTTGGCACGTACAGAAAGTCCTCAGCACTCGTCTGCTCACCTTACTCACAGGAAACGTGAATATAGCAAATATTCCCCTGAATTTTCTGTGGCATGTTGCCTCATAGCTCCTGTACCAAAGGTGGCTGTGACCACCGTCTGGCTAGACAGTGCAACCCTTCCTTGTCAGCTGCCAGAGGGGGTGAATCCATGTCAAGGCATGGGGAAGTCCCCACACTGAGTGATGAATACTGAAAGATGTACCCTGAGCCGCATCCAGCAGCTAACTGCACCTTTTGCCGAGTATTCTCCAGTATTGATACCAAACAGCCCCAAAGCTTCTTTCACTTGGTATGTTCTTGAGAAGATTTACTTGTGCTCTTGCCCTGGAGATCATCCTAACTGCAACTAATCATATTGTATTGTCACATCCATCCCAACTCTGGCTTTTAGGTATACAGTTTCCAGGCTGCACCTGGCAGCCTTTTTCTCTTCACATTAATTTCAGTCATATAGCTAAAATGTCCTTAGTGGGGATATTATAATCATACAAGAGATTTAATATGATATCTGTGCACTTGCCAATTTTTTTTGATACATGTATTTATTAAGGGATTTTGTAAGGTAAACTAAAATACTGTACACACACGCACAGAACTGTGGGCAAAGCAGAGAGATATGGCAGCAAAAATGAGAGATAAAGAGGCAGAACCACCTCATGGAATGACACTGAAAATATTGGCAAGATATTTACAGATCTGTGAAGAATCTTGTGTCTTTCTCTATCTGTAGTATTTTTTGGTTTACATTCTGGCTTTGGCTCATGTGCCAATGGAAAGACTTTTCTCCCGCCACCCCAAATGCTTTATTTTGCTCCATATACAGGGGAGAAAGGTGAGGTGAAGTGCCCTTCTCCCCTTACTACAAAGAGCAGGATAAGCATCAGGACTGTTGGGAAAGACTACAGTCAATCCCACCTGAGTGTGGAGATAGAGCAGGGACCCAGGAACAGAACTCACAAAAGTGAAGCGGCAGTGATCCCACCAGGGACTGAGAGTATCGTTGTCTGTGGAGCAGGGATTTCATGTTGGAGCTCAAACGAGGGAGGTGATCAATGTGGGTGAGGGCGGGACAAAGACCCGTGTGCTGACCTGAGCACTGGTAACACAGATCTCAGGACAGCAGGGGAGGGTGGCAGAGATTGTTGGAGATGGTGTATTAATTGCCAATTCTGGAGGCAGCTGAGGTTTTAGCAACCTTTTCTCCTCAGTCAGACTGAACAGTCTCCAACATCCAGCACTGTCCTTTTGAGGCCTGAAACAGAGCTAACCCCTGTGGAGGGCTCTGCTTTTGCAGCTGCAGTAGTACAGGTGCCTGAATTACCACTTCAAGAGCTTGCCAACACATCTCTTCATGGCCTTGCAGGCACATTTCTGCAAGTCAGACAGCAAGGCTGAACTGCTGCTGGGACACCTCCGCTGGCCATGGTCATTAGACAGGAGCAAGTTGTCTATCATCCTAGCTTCCTCCCTGCTCAGAGTGCGGCAGGCAGGGTAAGGACTGGAGAAGTGCTGCCAGAGGCAGCTCAGCCAGTCTTGTGGCCAGGGACCATGGGTATTGGGCCAGGGAGAGAAAGGCAGCTCTGGTGCACTGGAGGAGTTCCTCAGAGCCACAGAGATCCTGCAGTTACTCCAGAAGCAATGCAGCTTGCACACTTGTTTTCAAGGATCTGTATACTACATAGTCCAACCCCTGATGAGAAAATTCACATGATGGAACAAGTTTGCTTAAGGTTCTAGTAAGAAAGCAGGAGGTAGACCATGGGTAGCCTTTATTACAAGTACCTAGGTAAGCCATCTCTCTTTGCCTATCATTCTGCCTTTGGGCAAAACCAATGTTTTCCTCCACTTAAACATCATCATCTCATTAGAGTGTTCACAGTAACAGAAATGTATCTGTTACAGGAGGCAAAATTAATGACACCAGGACAACATAGTTACCCTAAGGCTTACAAATCAAGGTAACATTTCTTGTTGGGGAGTGATGCCTTTCATTTATGAGGTTGTCTTTCCATGGGATTTCTGCAGAGTGTATCACCCTGATTCCTGAAGTCTAATCATGCCCAGTAAACAGAGAATTGCTTCTTCTTTAGAAGTATTCGCCACAATCCAATGCACCACAGAAATTATTATGCTTCTGTCACTTTTATTATTCATTGATGACAATTCTACCTGCTAAACAAATAAACAAAAAAAAGTCCAATCAAGAACACCCACAAGGGAAGAGATCTCAGAAAGCTCTGAAATGCAGTAATTGTATGGTACTTTGCACAGAGGCAATTTGCTGGAAAAATCAAATTAAGGCAAAATTATTGTTCTGCTTCATCAAGCTAAAACCAACATCCTCTGAAAGTTCACCTGTCATATATAATAACTTAGCTTGCTGAGAATACCGTATCTCCTGGTGGGAATGTGGCAACAGTTTTGGGTTCTTACTGTTGCATCTGAGACTCAGAATCATATTCTGTGATATCAATATACGTTTATGATCGACAGAATAAGGGTAAGAGCCACGAAGGCGCTTGCACAGCTAAAGCAAGATTTGCAGAGGTATTTACGTGTCTAAAAGCTTTTTAGGACTCTTATTCCCACTGATATCACTAAGCCCAAATACTACCAAGTATCTGAGGAATATAGATGAGCAATACCATTTATGGCAATCGTATTTACAGGCTAGAGGTGACACAATGTGCCCTACTCAAAGCAGGTCAGAGATAGAGGCAATGCCAATTGGAATCAGCAGGAAAGCATTATAGATAGAGGAAAGTACAATTTTTCCCTAGTTCCAGCTGCCTATTTCCAGAAGCACACATGCAGACAAACACACAAATATGAATAAACAAAATGGCATGAAGAGAACTCTCCACTTACATCAAGATTTAAGCTGCTTCCCTTCACTTGGTTAACTTGACAAAACATCTGAGCAAAAATACAGCCCTATGACATGACCTGGATATAAAAAGGGCTTGTGACATTCCAAAATTCAAAGTTCTGCTTCATCAAAATGCCATTGAGGCCTCACAAGACAAACACTCCAGTGACTGTCAGATCCAGGTGATTACAGAATGAGTCACAGAAAGAAAATATCTCTGTAGTAAGTAGAGCTAAAGCCATCTATATATATACATTGACAGAGTCCGAGGTCAGACAGTGAGTAATCAATTTCTGAAGTGGTATGTGAGTTTTCAGCTGTTGGACTATTGCTGAATGTAAGGGAAGTCAAGCCAGCAAAGTCCTATCAACATTTCACGAAAGGAGAATCCCTGCTAAGATGCACTTTTTTATGCCTTAAAGTGCTTTCAAAAATTGTTGGATTGGCATGCTTCACATTCATTGAATGCCTTTGTCCACAGACCCAGCTCTGGAAGAGGAAGGTAAGCTTCACACTACAAAACCTCTTCAGTTCTGCATTTGGCATTACGGGATAGTCCTTACGATATGTTCGTTCTTCCCTGCTTCTTTCTGCTGAGGCTGATGACAGAAACACATATTACTGTCAGCTCTGGGGTGCAGTGGGATATTTCCACATAGGTTATCTGATAGACACTACACAAGAACTATTTTCAGGCATTATTTTATTTCACTCTGTAAATCAGGAGCTCAGAAATGAAAAGCCGTTTAAACAGTTGACATGTTCCTGATTTACCCAGCTAACCTGAGACAGTCTACAAAATAAATATAGCCATAGCAGTCACAAAGAATTGTATAAATGCACTAGAGCTGGCTTTCAAATGGGTAGTTTGAGGGGTGCTACTGAAGTAGTCATGGCAGGCTGGCATTCACTGGAGGCCATTAACCTCAGGCATTATAGCTTGTGCTGAGCTCTGAATCATCTCAGTGTGGCACAGAGCACCTCTGAGTAAATTACTTGAAAGCTAACTCAGATATCTCTACACAAGCCTCAGTCACATTTGTGACTGAGTGCAGCCAGTCCCACAGCTAAAGCCTTCCATGTGCAAATGAGTCTGTGGAAATAAATCTCAAAAACAGTGAATCAGAAATTTCACATCCAGTACTTCCCATTGGAACTACAAACCTACAGTGCAAAATTACTTAATACTTATGCCAACTTTGAAAATATTCAGAGAAGTGCTTGAATTCTTCATATGTTCATCAAACTGATTTTTTTCTCTCTGAGCTCTCCACTGTTTTTTCAAATCTTTCCATTCCAAGTCATGACAAGCACCTCGTTGCAAGACATCTCTTTCTGAAGTTTTCCTTCCTCCAGTGCAGTAGAGCAGTAGTAGTAGTATTTGGGGAAATTGAACTGTTTGCTTTTCTTGTGACATGAATAGATCAAGGCATCTACTTCTTATCACAAAATGGTGCTCACTGAAGTGAGCAAATGGAGAACCAGAGGATCTTGGCCTCACTGGGAGCAGGTAGCAGATATGCTCCTTGCATCTGATTCTGAGAAACTGCTCGGTTGCTTTGCATTAAAGAAGACAGAACTCTTTGCTGCTGATTGGCATGTGAACTGCATAATGGGTGCAGAGGCCAGGGACATTCCTGAATGTGGTTAAATAAAAGATGGTATTACATCTCTAGTCATGAAATCTGAACTCCAGCATAGGGTCAGTCAAACTCCTCCTGGGTAATCTTATTTTTAACACAGTTTTATGAAGTTAGGGTAGCCAACTCATCTAACAGACTGCATGTAACCAAAAGATTAAAAATGTTCACTGAGAAGGCAGGAAGAATGATCTACTTAATGAAAAAAAAGTAATAATAACAATATTGAAATGTTTTCAACCAGTCTAGGCTTCTGTTTTCAGTCAGAATGAATTGCTTCATTCTGCAAGGCATACTCACCTCAAAATATTTATTTATCTAAAAAAAAAAGAAATGGCACTTTGTTCCTTTCTTTCTAAATATTTTTTACCTTGTTCCTTCTCAGTGATTCTGATCTTCTGCTGCAGAAATTAATAGAAGCTCAGTTATAATAGTCAATAGATGCAGTCTGAAATACAGGGCTTGGACAATACCCCTCTCTGTGGCCACAGAGAGGTCCTAGAATCAATTCTAATTCTTTTTTTTTTTTGTTCCTCTGAGCTTAGACATTTTCTTTATTTCACATTTCTGCTATTTTCCTTTAATGTCTCCAGAATGTTCTTTGCTTTACTGTCAGAAGGCATATGCAGGATTTGAAGAGAAAGAGCAGTTTAAGTGACTAACATTACCTAGCAGCCATTGACTTATGCCTGCTGGGGAATTATACACCAAACAATACATGGGACACAGATGAACAACGGGATTTAAAGAAATGGGATGGCTCAGGCATAAGGACAGATGACAACAGAAATTATCAGGAGCTGGTACAGATGGCAATCTGCAACTGGTCAGAGACACACAGACCCATGTGCTCACCACATCTAGCACTAATAAAATAAAATTTTCCTTCTATTTCCAAAGCTTTCAGCTACAGGGAACTTCCCACTCTTTACCTCCTTATAGTTCAACTCATTTCCATACAATCTGTGCAGAATATTACTTTGAAATTAATTCCTCCCTCCTGACTCTCAGCTTCAATGCTCCCATCAGCTGATCTGTTGCATGTTTAGCTCAATCTCTTATCCCCTCCCCTTCACACATCCGCTCTCCCTTTGACAACCTCCTGTGCAATCTCTCATATCTTGAATACCAAGAAGGATCTGTCTTTTAATTCCAATACAACCTTAAGGCACTTCTTGGGTGTCCTTCATGACCAATTTTTTCAGTCATCAGTTTCCTATACATAAAATGGCTGGAAGAACAAGAGAGGAAACAAGAACTCTTCACCAGCCTAGAAAATAAGCATCTTATAAACTGACTGGCTTACTTTTTTGTCAATATCAAACCGCTTGTAAGGAAATTACCATATCTCTGATGCAGGATGCTCACTGCACTGCTGAGAGGAACATCAGATGGCTTTCACACAGGCTCAGAGCTCTGCTGACATAAAGCATCTTTCAGGGTCAGGGCATACAGTCTTTTTCTAGTTTCTGCCACCAATAGTCATGCTGAGTATGAGTCTTCTACAGTCATCCCAAAGTGACTATATCCACACTGAGGAGCTCATAGACCTGAATTGAATATGTCTGTAATTATAACCTTGGTAAGTAAAGGTTTTTATTTTATTAAAAAAAAAGAAAGCGTTAAAATCTGTTTTACTAGATTCTGAGTATGTGTGTGTGTGTGTTTTACCCCCACACAAAACACACCTCAGAAGTGTGACAAAACCAAAATTCTCAGGAGTATAGAGCCAATGAGCTGCAAAATTTTCCCAGAATGCTTATTTTTAGGATGGCTTCTATAACCAGACTGACCAAAGGCTTTAACACTTCAGAGTGCTCCATCTGATGGGATATCACTGTCTGGAAAGGAAAATTGCTGCAGTCTGAAACCTTTAGTCTGACATGAGGGAGAGTATGTGCATGTGTTTATGCATAGGCAACAGGCTATTTTCACAACTGATCAAAAATTTTTTTACCGTATACCTCTGATTTGGCCGCATCAGTGTAATCTGCATGCATCTCTTCAACAACTGCTTTAAATTGCAGTGTGAGAGTTTATAGCATCATTCTGGCCAAAATGCTACTGTTATTTTTTTATTATTTAGTACTAGCTCTTTATTAGACACAGTAAACAGCACAAGAAGAAAGAGCAGTCCAGATAAGACAGTTTTATAGCCTAAGACAAAGACATAAAGACAGCACACATTGGAAATATAGTCATCAGAGGCAGCCTAACACAATGAGTATTGATTTGACAAGTTTTAATCCTAGGTTTTCCTGACTAACTATGCTGGTTTAAGGAGAGCATTTAGCCTCTTCTCATCTATATTTCCCTAAGTACAAAAGCAAGGGCGATAACACATGGATGTGTCCCCAGGATGGAGGAAGAATGAGTTTGTTCATGCCGTGGGTATCAATTGGTTATCAGCTACTATTCTTTAAGGGAACATGCCCACAATTCAGCTAATTGCAGATGTGCCCAATTGTTTCCATGCAGTCCTGGGCCTTGGAGATGTAGAGACACACAGGTTGGGGTTATTAGCTTTCAGAGGAGAGTATCATACCACTATCGTACTTCCCTGGACAGCCCACTGTTTGCTATAGCCAAAAAAACTCAGCCCCATGACAGGTAGCAGCAGTTGCAGTGTCTGACACTTTGGTGAATAACACCCAGGCCCTTGTGGAAGAACCCGAAGGGCCTCGTGTAGTCCATAGCCAGAGCACAATGCTTCAGCACAGTGGGGCAAGATTTGAAGAGAGCAAATAATTCACGGCAGGCTCTCTGGGGGCCCTTCTGAACCCTGCTTCTCAGCAAGGTTGAGGTACCTCACTCAGGATCCACAACTCAGAGCATTTTCCACCAAGTCAACACATACAATCTTCCTTTGAAAAAAAGTTCAAGAATTTCAGTCTTTCCTTCTAAAACACAGCCAGCTTTGCGGCCCATAACAAAAAGTTGAGAGATTTAATGCAGAAAGAGTCTTTTCTAGGATCTTCTGTGCCTGCCTCAGATTGACGGGGTGCAAACTTGCGCTTCCTAGACTAGAAGGCTGTGGGTTTCTTGGGAACTGGGATGGGAAAACTCTCAGAGTCTCATATTCAGAGGGGATGAGCTTTATCCAAAGGTGCAGCTATGGTCACTTTTAAAAATATTTAATAGATATGGATAGCCTACTGAACCTAGCAAGCTGTGCAGCAAAGCACTTTGGATATAACAATTGGAAAAAGAGAGCAAAATTCCACTCATGCACATTTGCATCTTAATGGTCAGGGCAATTATCAGGAAGAGTGAGAGAAGTGCTGGCTCCCAATCCCCATCCTTACAATGTTTTCTGTAACAGCTACAACCGCTGCCCCCAAGGTCTAATGGCTACAACAGTCCCTTCTGTGCATCACATCAAAATAGTTAAGAGTAAAGTCTCTCCTCTCTCAGACAAGCACCTACGTCACAGGGTTGAAAAGCCATGTTCGCCTTGTATTGTCTCCCTGGTTTAGAGAAGCTTGAACTCTTTGTTGCAAAATGGGCCACTCAGAATCATTTATAGTTCTTTGGATCAGATACTGAACCTTTCAAGCTGAGGGGAACTGGACCAAATATCTTCTGTACACTGTAGAGGAAGGCAGCCCACCCATAGACACTGTTTTGCATTTGTGGAGTTTTTTAAGTGATCACAGATCCACTCTGAGAGGAATCACTTTTCTGTGGAATATGAGGCAGGCTCTGAGGTAGCTGGTCGCTATGGAGAGGTGGAGGAGTACCTCATCAGAAAGCTTGCATTTGGTTTAGGAGCGAGGTGGGTGCTAAGCAAGGTAGACTCGGGAAGTTCTGGGCACATTCAGGAGCAGAACTGAAAGAATCTGAGGAAATTTAAAATAAAAGAGTAACGCACGGCCAACTTTACATAACAGGTGGGTGAGGAATTTCCAGGGGCATTTGTTTCTTTATTTGTGGACATATATTCCATCCAAGACCTGGTTTAAAAGCTTCTTTCGTTTATTAGCTCATAGAATCATAGAATCGTAGAATTGTTCAAGTTGGATAAGACCTTCGAGATCATCGAGACCAAACATTAACCTAACACTGTCAATCCCACCACTAAACCATGTCCCTAAGCTCCGCATCTGTATATTTTTTAAATATCTCCAGGGATGGTGCCTCAACCACTTCCCCGGGCAGCCTGTTCCACTGTTCCCACCTACTAACATGTAGCTGAGGTGTAAGGAGTAATCAATGTGTCTTCATGCCCTTGAGATATCTGAGGATTTCTGGTAGCTGGCACAGTTTGTATAAGCCACCAGGATGCTCTAATTTATGTCTTATAAGTAACTGAATACTTGGTGAATGGCACTTCTCTTTCATGAACTGCACTGCTCAGATCTTGCATACGTTCCAGAATCAGAGCCTTTTTATTTCTGTAAATTTTGAATTTTAACCATGGACTTCATGTTTATGACATCAGCAGGTCACTATTTAGGCCAGACATTGTGTACCCTTTATCTTAGAGCTGTATCATACCCTGTGTAGCCCTATCTGCATTATTTGGGGCAGGGGGTCTCTTCTCTGCAGACTGTTAAAATCACTCATTTCTGTGAAAGACTGAGAAATGTATATTCGGAAGCTGAATCATCAAACATACATTTTCTGATGACTTAATCAGAGACTTTTTTTTATATTTCTAGAGGGGAAAAAAAAGATAATGAGTCCGTCTAATAAAACTGCACATTTCTGCTTTATGTATACATATTCCTAGTTACTATATAACTGCATGCAATAGAGTTGCAGTTTATAAATGTGTATATTTATAGTAAATGAAGTGTACATGTTTTCGTATATTCTATATATAAATTGCATGTTTTGTAAGACAGCTGAAACACAACAAGATGCTTAATAAGTGACCCTAAGGCATTTACTTGAACTGTATAGAAAATTTAGATCTAAATATGACACTGGATGCAAAGAAAACAATACAATTAAATTAGAACCAAATCAGAACAATAGTGTCTCCTGCTTTGACATCGAAGGTCTTTGTCTCTGCTTTGACATTTGTTTTTCATAAATTCCCTTGGCAGTTTCTGCAGCAGCAGACCAATATTCCATGACAACAGCCAAATCCATTGATATCTCTTAATTAAATTGTTGGTTCTTAATAAAGGCGACACCCCAATATGGTATGGATCACTGTGGCTAACCTTTTAAATATAAAAGAAGAGCAGGGACAGATTGTCAGCTTGGATGCCAAGCGGCATTTGTTGGCTTGTACTTACACTGCTGCGTGCTTGCAGCCTTTCTGACTTGTTTTGGAGGGAGCTGGCTGGAGGAAACTCAGAAAGAGATACAGGGAACGAGCAAACAGCTAAGCAGCATAGATAATCAGGGGTTCTGCTTGAGTTTGCTGTCTGGTCCTGTTTGTCTAGAAGACTAGACACAACCTAACTGGCCATGCAACTCCCCCAGCTTACTCGTGTTCTGGGTAAGAATCTGAAATTAAAGCAAGAGGGGAAGATGGACAAGTTCCACAGCTCTCTTTACCAGCATTTTAAAGAGAAATACAATTAAAAGGTCCTTTGCATGATTGCTGTAGAAAGGTTTCTGCATGAAAACTTGCATACCTAGGGCAGGGCCTGAACATCATTTTCTTAGCTATGTTTCTGTGGCTGAAAAAAAATAAAACAAAACCAAACAAACCCTGTATCCTGTGGGTAAGCATCCCCACATCCCCACATGCATCCAACTGCGCAGTGAGATGTATGTACATACCATCATCTGAGAACAGCATAAAACTGTAGATGCATTTCAAGGCAGAAAATAAACTAGAGGCATACCTCCCTAATAATGGATGCTTACACATCTCAAGCAGTCTATATTTAGGGATTGCAATGGCCTGGTCACATCCAGTAACTGGCCAGGTAGCCTCCCTCCTCCTACAATGAACCTTCAGCCCATGCCCTACAACAGGACTGCATCGATAGCATGCACTTTCTTACTACATGCTGTTGTGCCTGAATAGGATTTGAGTCTCCATCAGCCATGGTTCTTGGAGGCTCAAACTATGTGGAAACGTACAGCATGCTCACTGCATCTGACTTCACAGACAGTAGTTGTTAGCAACAGAAATCTGGCTTTGGGAAGGTTGTCAACTGCTGGAGAACAAATCACTGCAGCCCTGCAGCCTATCTTGGGTATGCTTTTCAACATTTATATGTATTTACAGGTTATTTTTGCAACAGGTATTTATTGTGAAGTGTCACGTCTAGATCAAGTTCGATGTCTGCAGACAGTGCCTCTTCTTAACACTTCCACAGAAGCTGCTTTTATTTATTAAGCCTGATGCCATTAATTTCACCCTTGAATGTCATTCAGTGCTTTCCATTCATGATTTTTTATGCATTTCGTTACTGGTCAACTCAGGGGCCAAACAAGTAAGCAATGGGCTTGAACATATGGGAAAAACTGACCCTTGCTGCCAAGGAGTTAAAGTATTAAAGTGCATAAGCCATTTCCTGTAACAGTTGTCAAGCTAATTTTTGGTAAATTACTTAGTCCATGTGTTCGTTATTGAGACATAAGCCCAGTGACTTGGCATGAAAATGACATTACACCACTGTAATCACAAACTAAGCTTTTACAACTACAGTCACTACACCCCCTAACTGCATCCCTCTAACAAGTCTCCTCTGAGCTCAGCAGCAGTAGCTTTCGAGCAGCTTAATTAACACTGCATTGCACCATCCAGTGATAAGGGTAACATTAATGGACACTCTTCCTGCACGCCTCCATGTAACTCCATAAAAATCAGAATATTCTTTAGAAAATATTGACCTAATGGGAAAGAATGCACGTAAAACATAGAATGAAATTAAATACAAAAGAAAATCACTATCACCTTTGTGGTGAACTTTTTCTGTACCAAAAGATAACATATTCTGGAGCTCTTGGTGACAACCTCCATTTCTCTCCACCCAGCACATGACAACAGTCAACTACTTAAAGTATTTGGCGTAAAGGACATCATAGTTTCGGCAGATAAATAGTTTTCTCTATCAGATAACTCCTAGCTTATGTTTAGATTTTAAGTGGTTTTAGAATATTAAGGTGCTAAAAAGTGGAAATAATTTAGTAATCTCTGAAGGTTGACACCTGCTATGAAAATCTAAATACATGCCAACTTTTCATTAACCCCATGTCTCATGTTGCAATTAAGTTTTAGATTGATCCCTTGTATCATGGCATTGCACACTGTGCTCTTGAGGGAGCCTGAGCCAAATATACACTAATCTAAGATATCATTTCACCCTCCCTGGTTTCTACCAGCAAGAAAGCACATTCCTGGCTAGTGTTAACACAGGTGCCCTACACTGCTATATCTGGTTTTGTTGAGGAAAGCAAAGTGAGCAGTAGAAAAAGTACGAGACATCACTCTGATTTGTTGTTGTTGGTTTTTACCATTAAAAAATACAACATTAATATTAATCAGGTAAAGAGTACATCACACAGGTTTCACTTTTTATTATTTACAGAAACCATGCTCAACTGATATTATAATTGGAGAAGAAACAGCAAGTCAACTCATAGGACCACGAGAGCATGTTTGCTATCAACAGAGAGACTCCCAGGGACTTCAATTAGGATTAGATTGCAGTCTTCATATTTACATTTTAAAGTATTCCCCTCTGTGTCCTTACACAAATTATTAGCCTATTCAAACTTCATAAAAGGTAAGTGTAAGACGAAAAAGTATGCATTAAGTATCTGACTGATTAAAGAAAGGCAATTTTGAGAGCTGTCACAGAATCACAGAATCACAGAATCACAGAATAGTAGGGGTTGGAAGGGACCTCTGTGGGTCATCTAGTCCAACCCCCCTGCCGAAGCAGGGTCACCTACAGTAGGCTGCACAGGATCTTGTCCA
>Ga0065711_1040803_pt1 | contig 16663 bp, 4 predicted proteins | sample Hoacrofraction12_FD_59098 | JGI IMG/M metagenome (GOLD analysis project Ga0065711, IMG submission 59098) | Hoatzin crop microbial communities from Cojedes, Venezuela - Epithelial fraction 12 v2 (version 2) | ecosystem: Host-associated > Birds > Digestive system > Esophagus > Crop | place... | reverse complement strand
CTCTACAGCCTACTGTAGGTGACCCTGCTTCGGCAGGAGGGTTGGACTAGATGACCCACAGAGGTCCCTTCCAACCCCTACCATTCTGTGATTCTGTGATTCTGTGATTACAGGTAGACTAGAAATAATAGAGCAAGCTTCATGCTGAAAGCGGGGAATCTTTGTCATGACAACAGAGCGAGCTGTTAAACTACACAACATGCGCAGGGAATGTAAAGATAGGCAGTATTCTGGGTCTCCTGCTCTCGGCAGGGAGGAACTGGCAGGACTGCAGCAGTGAATGATGGTTTATTTTTAACAACAGTTTCTAAAGCAGGAGCTGGTGATTTTGTTTGTTCGTCACTTTTTATTTCAACCAATGCTTTACATGGATACTAGCTCCTTTTGCAAGATTTTTTTTTTATTTATTATTGTTTCTCCTTGAAGCAGGGACTGCAAATGCTGTGATAAGTAGACTGAAAGGTTCACTTGGTTTCAGCTGCAGTTTCCCCAAGTGCTTCTGTGTCCCCTGCTGAACTGCTGTTTTGTAATGCTGTGGAGGTGGAGCACACTTTGGGGATATTCCACAGCTCTCCCTCTGCTTCCACCACACTGTGAAAGAATCATTTTTCCTCTCCCTTCCCTTCACCCTTCCTTTCCTGTAAGGGGACAAGAACCACCACCAAGAAACAAAGATGTACCATCACTTTCTTCAGACCTTTTCACACCAACCAAAATCTTGCAAATGTAAGGCATTAACTAAGCAGTTTTGTGCTTTGCTCCTGCCCCATGTCCTTCAGGGTGCGTGAACACAGCTTGCTGCAGACTAACAAGACACACAGCAAATGCTTCACATTGTGGACTAACGGCGTCGGAGCAGAGGATCTAGAGCTGCAGCTCAGTGGTCTGAGGAAAAAAGGTCTGCCAGTTTGTGCCCCTTAATAATGGGCAGTGAGCATAGAGGGCAAGCATGACTAGGTAGGAGAAAAGAGGCTATCTAGGGAATCATACAACACGAGTGCTAGGCTTTGCAGTCCATAATAGGGGTGAGTCAGACTCTGAATTGCTGTGCTGCTATCTTGGTTACAGTAGATGCTAATTCAGCTGGTCAGGTAAAGTGTGCTTTTAAGAGCCTAATACGAGCAAGCATATTGAGGCTCTGGGACTTTTCCAGGCTTCATAGCTGTCCTACCTATCCTAAAGCGAAGAAGCACTTGTGAAATGCAAATCCACAGCAGGGTCTGGGACACCAACCTCCTTCTGAGTTTGCTGGGGTGGGGGAGAGGACTCTGAGCTGTTTGGCAGACTAGTGGGGCAGTTTATTCTGCTGTGGTGATTTCAGAGGCAGCTGAAGGCACTGTGGCATCGCAGGTCTCAGTTTCAAGTAGACACCTGCCATCAGCTTCATAAAAACATATGCGGAAGCTTATAAAAGACTGACTTTAAAAGAGGGAATAAAACATTGGGATGGAATGACATTGCTCCCTAGCCTACTTTTTCAGTACCCAGCAGGATTTAAGGATTTCCTTTGAAGGACAAAGCACCCAACTTAAAGCCTACTGCAGCCTACTCAAAAGACTGACACTGGAGGGCAATGGATCAGGAGCTATGAAGCTTTTGGACTCGCACTGCCACACCTGCAGTCTTAGCTGGTCTTTCTACATGGAGGGGAGGTGGGAAGGTAGTAAAGAGGGATGAGATTCTGTGCCTCCCCATTGCTGAAGGGGTAGTTGACATGCAGCAAGGAGCCAGGCAGTCCTCTGGGTGCGGGTGCATGAGGTAGAACAGACCTTCGGCAGCTATATGAATCTGCAGTGCTGACAGTAACAACAGCTTGTTGTCAGCTAACGAAGCAGCTATGACGACGGCAGAGCACTGAGTGCAGACCCAGACAGACGCAGGGTGCCATTTTTAGGGTTATTTTATTCTGACTGGAACCGTGCTCCAGCCCCTTGGGAGCCGACCCTTTTCACTGAGCTTTCTGGAAGGAGCAAAGTAGTGGAGGTGAGATTCTCAGCCGAGACATCAGAGCCAAGCTGTTCTCTGAACCACTCTTTGTTGCCATCTCTTCGCCAGCCTGCAGCCTCCGCTCCCTCCTCCCTTTCCCAAAAATAAACCTCCATGATGTAAAAACATTCCTTTGGGGCTGGAGGTGGAAAAACTAGGACACCACAGTTCGGAAAACGCTCAGCACTGCATGAAATATTCACTATCAACCAAAACAGGTTTACCCGGAGGAGGGTATGATGAAGAGGGATCGGGGAATCAATTTCACTGTCCTACGGTTTGTTATTCTGGCTGCTTCTTCTCTTCTTCAAATAAGCTAAGCTTTTTGGAAGCTTCTGTCTGACCCAATTCTCATTCCCTCACTTCTCAGTCCCTCTATCCCTCCTGTTTTATGAGCAAATAAACATGCATCCTAAAGGCATCCTTGCCCAATTCTAAACACTGCTGCTCTCTAGAACAGGGCTAATAACGTAAGAATGCATCGGAGAGAGAAAGAGAGCGCATGTGCAGCTGAGCAATCCATCACCGAGCACCGGGGGATGGGAAAGCACTGAGCAGTGCCCCCCAGCCCCTGTAAAGGGCCTTCCCATTCCCTTCACAGAAACGGCAAGAACAAAACAAAGGTTGCAAGAATAAAACAAAGGTTACAAGAACAGCTATTTCTTTCCTCTCTGCTCTTCAAATGTTGCACTTCAGGATTGGGAGTGGATCAAAATACTTCTCTCTATAATTGATTAACAAGTTTTTTTTTTATTGTACTGTTTTCTGCTCACTGCAAATGACAAGAAGAAGCCTGCAAAAAATGGAAAGCAGGAGAAAAGGCTCTGGTGACGTTATCAGCCTTATGTGTTGGCTTTCTCCCTGCTACAGTTACAGGTTTCAGTGCAGCCCCAGTCCGAAACAAAATTAGCTGGGTGACTTTGTGTCCAGGCATACAGGAGGTTCATCCAGGTCACCAGAGATACAACATCCCAAGGCGTTCAGATGGTGCAACGGAAAAGGGGAGAAGATCAGGAGAGGTGATGAGAGGGCTGACATGAACTAAATCTGTGGTTCCCTGTGGGTGTCCCCGGAATGGAGATCAAGGCAAAGCCGAAATGCCCAGGCAGAGAGCTGCAAGGGAGGAAGATGATGTTCGTCTGCCTGGGATACAGCCCCCAAACTCGCATAATGCCTAACAAGAACATAAGCCCCCCCAGGATTTTCAGCACTCTGCATTCAGCCACTACATATGAGAAATCACACATTTAATTTTTTTTCAATGAGTTCTCACAAAGAATGGGGCTTATACACAAAGCCCAGCTCCCATACATTGACAGCTTAAAGAAAAACCTACAACTGAAAGCTAATCTGTGATGAATACATTTTCTGCTCAACCAAACCTCAAACACGTTTTATCAAACAAAGGAGCTCTTTAAATGATCACCTGCTCCAAACAGCATTTTCCTAATGGTGAAAGGCACGCACACTCAATATTTGTTCTACTCCAAGTGAACGAGGAGCTGTACCGTCCTACCAAAGCAGGGAAACCACAGGGAAGCCATGCTCATCTCACTTGACGTGTGGTACCTTCTCCTTCACTCACAGCTGGAGCTGCTTTGCTCACTCATGTTGCACACTGGATGGGATATCCCAGTGCACCCCTCTGAACAGGCACAACGGACTGAAAGCTATGGCCAAACAGAGCAGTAGTACGTGTAACCAGGATGTGAAAAGTCAGTCCCAAATTTACTGATGCCATACAAAAAGTAGAAATTATTCACTCAGCTGAGTCTGGCCTTACAATTTAATTCTTTGTGCAGATAAAATAATTTTTTTTACATATTTATCCATTATCATTTTATTATTCACATTTTGCTAAGGCCCCATTTAACATCATGCCTTTGTTTTGATACCTGTAAGTACAAAAATAGACAGTTCTAGCCTTACCTAGACTGGGAAAGCAGCAGTGGACCTTAGACTAAGGGTCTGGCTAGCCCAGAGGTTTCCCAGCAGATGCTAGCAGCCATTGCTTACAGAAACACACTAACAAACAGAGCAAATAAGGAGTCTTCCCTAGTTTCTCTACCCTCTTTGGCTTCTGCCAATCAGCAAGGACCACTTGACCTGGAATGTCTATCCAACCAGCTCTCTTTAGCTCTTGAACCTATGCGTGCTTTGGGCTCCCATTATTCTACAGTTTTATGATGTGGTTTCTGTTAATTTTCAACCCCCTACCTCAGCCATTTAATTGATTCCCCCCTCATTCTGGCAGGTCATTGCATAATCACTTCCCAAAACCGATGTTCTCATGATAGGCCCATGGACAACAGTAGCTAGGACAAGGACTCCGACTTCTAAGAGTATTTGGGAAATGAGATGAAAGCTATGAACCAATATCCATTTTTTATCTCTTTCCCAGGAGTTCGCTCACTTCAGGAATTCCACTCTCTAAAAGCAGCAGTGTTTTCTGCTCTGTTAAGTGAAGCACCACAATGAATGACTGTATATGTTTGTCTTTCTTTTTTTCTCTGTAAGGACAAAGAAATCTTTTTCCATTTATTAATGGCAAGTTCCTAAATGATAGTTTGTTAGTTCTCTTCACTGATGCTTTGCTAGAGAAGTGATCATTGGCAAGAAAAGAAGATTCTGTAATCAGTACCAGATTACAGTGGAGTCAATGGATGGGTAACAGGTAAATGGTGTGCCTAGTGGAGATGGAGGAAGAGGACTGGTGGACTAAAGTCACAGATGAGATCATATTTCTAGTAGTGAATTAAGTTGATAAATATTTATTACCTACAATGCTCTGCAATACAGAGCTAGTTCTTTTTACTACCTGCTGCTTGTATCTGCTTTTAGAAATAAAGTTGGCCTTTATGATCTGAAAATTTGCTCTTTTACTTTAATTAAAACATATGAGAAGAGGTTTTAAAGGGATGCTCCCTTCGAGAAAGGTCAGTTCTGTGCCGTGCCCCTCAAGGGCTGCAGCGGGAGGCACTAGCGGCGACAGCATCAAGGAAGAACACCAGATGAACAGTAACAGTATATTTGAGGAATTGCACATCTTCGCTGTACAGGCAGACCTCTTCAGACTAGGATTCTCACCAGGGGGCGGTGTATTTGCTCTCTGTACAATGTCAGGAATATGAAGAAGTCACATGGCCACTGTTCCATTCAAAATTACCGTCTCTGCTGGATATAAACAAGCAAATCCTTACTACCTGCATGAACCACTACGCAGACTGGTTCTGGTGGCTTCTGCGAGAAAAACCAAGAATGCTCCCAGGGGTTTACAAATTGCTTAAAGAGACACTGTCTAATTCCTACATACTCTGCAGGGCTTATTAAAATCCTCCAGGAGACAGCACACACGCAATTAGAGCTGGTTCCAGTAGCACACAGCTGCATCCTGTGATAAGCAGGGGATTGAGTGCATGGCAACACAATGTGACTCGGACAAAACGGCTATCAGAGGGACTGATCATCACTATCCTCCCTTCTACTTGTGGTATGGTGTCACTGTGCTGGCAGCAACAAACTTCACAGGGAATAAGCACACCTGGGACAGGGCAGAATTTGGCAGGCATCTGGAGCTCAGCAGATGTCAAGTGTTTTATATAGCATACATTTTCCCTGGAAAGTCCATCCATTTGGATAAACATTCACTGACATAAATGGAGACACCAGCTCTGCTCTCTTCCACCTGCTAGCTGCATTATTTGGGAAGGTCTGACCATCTATTTATTTACAAGGAATCTTCTTTGAGAGAGGATCTACATTCGATTGCCTCCAAGCAGGAATCATCACTGCATGTTCCTTCAGTGACAGCCAGTGGTTTGCCTTCATCCATTAACAGCAGGCACAGAGGTCAAGCTAAGTCATTCACCTTGAATTTAGAGCTCTATGACATTTCACTAGTCAAAATGCCCCAAAGTCTTTTGGGCCCTTGTGCAACCTAAAACCACAGGAGCTTGGGGTTTCTGGGGCAGAAACAAGACGGGGGAAGGTGAGAAGAAGAAAAATCAGTCTCAATCTAAGGGAAGATTTCAGCAGATGTGTGAAGCTTCATTTGACTTCTATGGGCCACAGCAGACCTGCATCTCCTAGTCACTGGGCTCCTTGTCCTCTCTCATGCCAAGATAGTTCTCCAGCTAAGGAAGGACACATTAAATGTGAGTAATGGCATTCTATTACTGACTGATACATTCCACATGAAAAAGAGGTCTGCCATCACCTAATAATATTTTAAGTACTACCCGAAAAGGATCTGAAGTGAAAACCTTGGGAGTTTGCTTGCTGTTTAACATTGGGTTAGCAGCTTGTGCCTCCCTACAAACTGGGAACAATAAATACTTAATTTGTAGGACTGTGATGTAGTTTCATGCATGAATTCTTCATGTGATTCTGGTGGAGATTCACTCACAATTTCTTCCAAAGCACTGTGAAACTCTATTGAAAAGCAGTGCTCACACAATGTGATACAGTGGAAAGGCATTATGCCAGAAGCAAGACAACCTGGTGTCTTGTCTACCTCTGCTATTTACCTTGCTTGTAATGCCAGGTACACCACTTCCACTTGATCTATCCTTTGATTGACTATTGAGATGGTCAGTTTTTGGAGAAAGGACTGCCTGTTCCTACTTGTTTGTACAATACCACATTCAGGCTTCAGCCAAGTCTATGCTAAATAGCACAAATAATAATTTGTGTTGTATCATTCTGTTCATGTATTTTAGATAGAAAAGATACCGGATTAATAAGTGTCAATTAGAAATACAGAAGGCCAGCCCCTCTCCAGCTGCCCAAGGAGAGCTCTGGAGATAAATAGCCCAGCTATTTCTAGCTGGCACATATTGTTCTATAGGATTATTAATGCCTGCTGCAAAGTTGGCTTCCAGTGGGTGCCTTCTCTGGGATCAGTGGGTGTTCACAAAGCTTTTCCTTTGCAGAAGGTGTTAACAGCACTGCTTACAAGCAATATCCCCAGTGTCTGTATAGTCATGGGGATTTCTGCAGATGGCTCACAGCGATGACTCTTAGTAATTTATTACTGTTCCTTGCTCTTCTTCCTTCTTTTTCCTCTATGCAGGCTCTTTCTAACACTAGTCCTCCTTTCCTTTATCTGTAGCAGACCATCTGCAAGAAGCCTTGGCAAAGGGGGGATGCTAGTCCAAACAAGATGGACAGAGCACCTCAGACAGGTGCACAGCCCAGGGGCAAGTGACAGCACAGCCTTAAGACAAACTCGTCAGCCCTGGATCAGATAAACTGGCAGCCAGCCGCCAAGATAAAGTGCCTGCCTCTGAATTCAGCAATGTCAACTGTCACAAAGTTAAAAAGGGATGGAGGGAGGGAGAGCAGGGGTGGCAAAAGCTGGTGAACACATGCAGGTGAACCAAATTCGACAGATTAAAAAAAAAAAAAAGACAAGGACAATACGTGCTAAACATACTCCACTACTGCAAGCTCTGTCCTGCTGACCTTGGCCAATGATTAATGTTACTTTAGAGCACATTCAGGTCTGCTCTTAATATGAAGCCCTCTGGACTGGAACTGGGAAAAATGCCACTCCAGCTGCATGGGGGAAACTGTGAGGAGTGGAATGACTCTTTATTGCCATTTAAGTAATTTTGTTTCTGGATGAAGATTATGCCTGAATTTCATGCTGTGCAACTTTCTTTCTCTGGAGTGGATACCACACTTCCCTACTGCAAAAACAAATGGCAGATCCAAGTCAGTCATGCTGCTTGAAGAAAGTGGAGGAGAAGGAGGGTGGGGAGAGGAGATGTTCAAACATGCAAGATCTTTCCTTACCTGTTATTCTTCCTGGAAAGTTAAGATGCATCTACCAAGCTATCTGCAAGATGCTAAGAGCCCATATCTTAATTTGCCAGAAGAATTTGCATGCTGCAAGTTGTTGGGAGATTCAGGACTTCAATAAGAGAAGCGGGAAGGACTGTGGTAGGCTGGTAAATGGCAGCCTGGAGCTACAGAACTGAAGTCAAGGAGAGGTTCCTGACCCAGAGCCCGATGCAAGGCTACAAGAGCAGCAGTCTGAAGGCAACTGGTGCATCTCCAGACTACGGTGTGTCTAGTTCTAGCTAACTTACAAGCTGACCAAATCTGTCAGAATATTTCAAAGGAAATATCAGACACTGGGTCAGAAACATACTCTTTTTACTTGCTTCTCTTCCTGAGATTTGTTTTCACACATCTACAGTTGTAGCATCTACTCCCTTCCCCCCTCTCCCTTCTTCCCTTTTTTACTTCACAGTGACAGGTAAATCATAGAGTCTACTGAGTTCTGCCCAATGTATTTCTAATTCATCTCCTAGTCTCCCAACATTCCAGCAAAATCAGGGATGTCCCAAACAAGGAAGATCAGATCTTTAAGGAATACACCAAGAAAAAGCATCCCAGCATGAGCACAGTAGTTATTCATTAAACTCCAGTCACAGCTAGCCACTACCTCCCACGCAAACATGGCACGTGCCTGGCCTGAGATACTATCTCAGTGCTTTTCCCTAGGGAGCACTGCCACCAATTTCTGTCACCATTCTCTATGTGCACCTGGGCACCAGCTATTTACACCAGTTGGCACTTCCAGTCATCTAAATACTTCACATAATTCATACGCCTAAAGCAGTAAACACCCACCTTCCTGCCATTTATATCTTTCCCCAGGAGAACTTGGCTCAGACACAGCATTAAGGTTTCTGCTTTTTACCCAATTTTCCAGCTGGGTTAACTGAGGCATGCCGAGGTCAAGTGACTCGCCCAAGGCCACGCAGTCAGCTGCTTAGCCAGCATTGCATCCCAGGGCCGCCAGTCCTGCGGACATTTGCTCCAGCCACCGGACCGTGAGGCTTCTCTCCAAGTTGTCATATGGCGCACACAACAGCTACAGGGCCAGAGGAACCTTTGTCTTTGACTTCCAGCTAGAGAGGTGCAGGAAGGGAAGGAAGTGAGCAGGAGGCAGTGTGGTGGGAATGTAGCTGTAATGAGGGCAGGCGCAGGTGTGGGAATTCTCATTTAGGAGACAAACAGCTGCTCTTGGTGACAGACAGAGCCTGTAACTGATTAGCTTTAATAAGAATGGCACTTCAATATGCCTCAGAGCCTCAGACAGGCAGATCCACGTATCTTGCTAAAGACATGCCTTTCACAGCCCCCGAAAACAGCGACCTTCAGCAGGAAATTTAGTTTAGACTGTGCTGAGGACTCTTCAAATGGCTGACCTCAGTTCACAGGAAAAGCAGCTCCCAAGAAGAAAAGAGAGAGCTAGAAACTGCATCACGCTGCAGCTGCGGCTTTTACTAGCAACAGGGATACTGGAAGAGAAAACTTCACAGATTGTGCTCAGAGACTTCTGCCTTTCTGGAGAAGCCCAGCTAAATACATTCATCCATTTATGTAAAATACATAGAACAAAATGTGTCAAATAAATAGGCAGAAGGGTGGTGACACAAATTCAAGCCAAACCTGCTCTGCTCCAAGCAGCGCTCCCCCCCACCTTATTCATGCTCCCTGAGCCCCACAGTAGATTACAGGAAACAGTCTATTCTCTCCTTAGGATAAATAACCTTGCGGTCCAAAACCAGGAGTAGATTTACTAGGGGTTGTAATTGCAGCCACAGTCCTAACCCTTACCTTCATCTGATTAGCACCTCCCCATGTGCCTTCTGTGCTCCCAGGCACATGATGTAGGTGCTATCACACCGTTGCACTTATTATGAAATGGGAACGCGACAAGATCATGCTCTCCAACTTACCACAAAAGGCCGCCCATTTGTAGTTGGTAGTGTTTATGCTCCTGTACCTTTGAATTGGCCTTTGATTACTTATGGGGGCTGGATTTAGTTTTGCAAAGCAGGTTTCTTTCTGCTCGAGAAATTACAGGGCAAAACACATTCCCTCTATATGTCTAGTTCCTTCACTACACAAGAAAGCGAATTTTAAAATAAGTATGTATTCTCAAATTGCTCTGCACAGGGAGTGAACTAAAAACTGTCTTTTCCCATTCACCAGAGGTTTGAAAGGGTGTTAAATTCTATGACAAAACCAAATTCTTGGTCCAGAATAAGATGTTCTATACATGGAGCTAGTTCTGAGGTGCTGCAAGAAGCTCATGTTTCAACAGCTATTTGAGCTAGTTTCCTTATCTACACAAGTCCTATAGGTAACCTCACAAAAATTCAAACAAGATGCAAGAGAAATACTATTCTTGCCTGCCACTGTGCCACACCAGTGATTAAAATACAGACCTGAGAGACAAGACTCTAGGCAGGTTTCTTTTCTGACCTTCGGAAAGGTCTAAAAAACACCTCAACCTTCCCAAAACCAGCCACCACTGAGGGCCGTAACAAGGTTAGGCTGCTAGTACTTCCCTCGTACCTTCACTGGTCTGTCAACTGTACTTGCATCCATGTACCCACTTCATTCCTTCTTTCAGTCCTTCAGCAGAATCAACACAAGTGAACCCTGCGCTTGCACCCCAGACACTCCCATTCACTGTCCAGCATACCAATTTAAACCACAGATAATGGTAAGCTAATGTGCCTGACGGACCTCCTCTTCTGCCAGCTCTGCAATGGGAGCAGTAATGAGCAGTATGAGGATGTTAATATCTTAAACTACTGCTGCTATTTTCTTAGGAGGAAGCCAGAGTCCCTTGTCCCACTTGGTGGGGACAGCGAAGAGCAGGCTCTGACTGCTGTCTCACAAATTGGATTATCAGTAAAAAAAACTGGGGCACATTTCTCCCACACTCAGCCTCTCTGTCTTGAGCAGAATATCCTTAAAAAACATAGGTTGATTTAGCACATTTTGGATCCATGAGAGAAAGAGAAGAGCTGAGAAGCAGAAGTTTAAGACATCGTGCCAAAGCCAAATGCCACCAGAAAGCATGTGACTGCAAGAGAAGCGATCTTAGTTCCTTCTAAGCTGCACAGTCCACGAACTACAAGGGAAAGCTTCCAGTCCCTCCTAATTGCTACCCTCATCCTTCACACTACAAGGCTATTTCTGCATCTTCATTCATTATTTCACTCAGTGTTGGCTGCTAAACAGTTAAAACAAAATAAATAATTAAAAGAAGCAAGAGCAGGGCTATGACTTAGAGGTTTATATCAGCAAGATGGGGCATTGGTGCTTTGGCAACAACCTCTACCTGAATGCATTACAGCACCTCTGACTACCCATTTACATATGCCTTGCTCCGCTGTCGTAACACTGGTACAACCTCCGTTAGAGTAAATCATACTGCGAGTGGATGTGGATTCTCAATGACATAGACAGGAATGCGATACTGCCACTATAATCATGTGCTCTGCAATAGCCTTTCCATCTTCACCAAGCTTGTGTATGCTTCTAGCTCCTGCTTTTTATTTGTTTGTTTGATTTTTTTGTTATGAGATGCTTTTGGGTGAGTGACACACCCCGTTATTATTATGTAAGAATAAAGTAGTCAAACAATGCCTGTGCAGAACCTACTTTGTTCACTAGCTCCAATGCCCCTTTCTATCTGGTCTTTCTAAAGACCCCCAGGCAAGGATGTTTTCTCATTGTCCGAGGGAACGCATTATTTTCTGTGCATACCCACTACTTATGTGAGAAGAGGGGCATACACTGTTCATTATTCACCACGACAACCTCTTCTCTCACCTGCTTTAAAAAGTGACAGTCAGCTAATGAGATAGTAACCTATGTAACTAAGACAACAAGAGACACAAACTAGAAACAGTGACTATAAACCAGCAACTAACATGAATGGTTTTGCTAATAACATGTTTTAGAAAAATTGCTTAATCCCAAATGAGTCATTGAAATACTGACAGATTCATGGAAGCTTCAGTAAGTTCACAAACCAGCATCCTGATCACGAACTCGGAAGCAGAAACCAGACCTAAATTTACTGTCAAATTCATTTTAAATTAATATCATAACCAAATTTGCTGACAAATATATTTCAGGAAACTTTGCATTTAGAACTGCGGGAAAGACATGAGATACTAAAAAGGCATTTCCCATTTCACAGTTCTTCTATCACCAGCATGACTTCAAGCCACCAGTATATCTACCCTACCTAAATACCACAGAGGGCATATTACAACAAAAGCAATGTATTATTTGTATCTCACTGATAGCCAAGCAAGAAGGAGATTCTGTTGTACAGAGCACTCTAATACCAGGCAGTAGATCTCTGAAATGAAGCTGGAAACCAGAAAGGAAAGGCTCATGAGGAAAAGCAGAAATGCATTTCTTGGAAGCTGGGTGCTGGCAGGAAGGGTTCTGGGTAGTGCATTCAGACTGCGCACAATAACTTGGAGCACGTAACCAGCTGCAGTGATTTACAGGCTAGCACAGTAGTGGGTGCAGATTACAGTTGTGCTGATAGAGGCAGAATAACTCCTGGAAATGAGATGCCAGCCAGTACACAGCAAAAGGCAGATGAAGGCCCCTGAAGTGCTTCAGATTGGAAATTACATCCTCCTCTATTGCACGAATAATTGTTCGGCTTCCATTAGGAATGCTCTCCACCTCTATCACAGTTTTGTTGAGGCACAGACAATTCTTTTTTAAGAACACAGACAGTTCCTCTCTCTCCTAATGGTTTTGGTTTACCGTTGGTGTCAAGGAGCAAAATATCTCCACTACGCTGGTTACAAAGTCACAGAATGGTAGGCGTTGGAAGGGACCTCTGGAGATCATCTAGTCCAAGCCCCCTTGCTAAAGCAGTTTCACCTACAGCAGGTTGCACAGGACCTCATCCAGGTGGGTTTTGAATATCTCCAGAGAAGGAGACTCCACAGCCCCTCTGGGCAGCCTGTTCCAAAGCAAAGCAGTTTATCCTCATGTTCAGATGGAACTTCCTATGCTTCAGTTTGTGCCCACTGTCCCTTGTCCTGTTGCTGGGCACCACTGAAAAGAGTCTGGCCCCACCACCCGCCCTTAAGATATTTATAAGCATTTATAAGATCCCCTCTCAGCCTTCTTTTCTTCAGGCTAAACAAGCCCAGCTCCCTCAGCTTTTTCTCATAAGAGAGATGCTCCAGTCCCCTCCTCATCAAGACAGTTAACAATAATAAAATGGTGTAGTAGACATGACTCAAACAGAACCAAAATACTTTGGAATTTAGCTCTTTCTCATGCAAAGTGTCTAATACTTTCACTTGCAACACAGTTTCTAGTTCAAGAGCGCAAAGCAGACTATTTTCAGAAAAGCATTATAGCTCCTAAGGTTCCTTGAAATTAAGACAGGGAAAATTTCTGTGGACAGTCTCGAAGCAGTGAGGCAAAGGCAGTGAAGAACGTAGGTCAGAAGCTTGGAGCACACTCATTCAACTGACTGGTAATTTTAATGCCACCTATTTAAGTACTCAGCTATGAGATACGTTGGTATCTCCCAAGATTAGTTAGCCTCGAACATTCAAGGACAGATGACCTGTTTAAGGAGGCAACACTGTCATTCTGTGTTGGAGCACAGCATTTTTAAAAGTGACTACTGTATTTGAACCCCCAGTCTAAGACCTCATTGAAGAAGGTAGTTTTTGGACCAGGTGACTGAAACATAATACTCCACAACTTCTGCAGACATGTCAGGCTTTCAAGGCTGAACTCAGTGGAGAAAGGGATGCTGCCATTTAAGGTTGCTGCCCTTCAGTCTCAAGGCTACAACAGGATAAAAGACAGTCAACCACATTTTGTTCCCTTCAGGCAGAAGATGACATGTTGGTAGGCAGAGAGGGAGCACAGGGCTCTGTAGAGAGACTTCCTGCCTTCAGCGTATTTCTTTTTACTGTCAGCTACTGTGGCACAGAGCCAGCCACCATGCTTCAGGCCTGTGCCGTAATGTATGTAGGAATTGTTAGCATGCCTTTGCACCAGCTATGAAGTCCACTGGTATGGAAAGGTGGGATCATTCCAGGATCCCAGTCTTTGCCTTCTGCTTCTATGCTGCAGTTCATGGCTGTCATGGCTCATCCAAAGACATCAGAAATCTACTACAGAGAGACTAATTTTTATTTTTATGTACTGATAGAAAAAGATGAGTACTGCAAAACTTCCTCTGATACCAGTCAGCACTGAACTTATTGGCTAATTATTTTATCCCTGCCCATGTCGACTGGATTAAAACTTCTGTCCAAGTGCAGGAATGATTTTTAAAATGCTGAAAACAATTATTAGAATACATTTCCAAAGCTCCAAATGACAGCAAAACACAGGTGCTAAGAAGAACGATTCGCTACTAACAAGTCCAACTTTATTCAAACTTCAGAGACAGAGGGACTACAAATGTTGCTTTTTTATAGGAATATCTTTTCAGTAGAGGCCAAGTAAAAAAATAAATGATAACTAGCCATCAATATCATGTGTTTGCTCAGTGTAGCCAGAATGAAATAGATAGAAAGAAATTAAAAATAAATTTCAGTACTATAAATTAAAAGAAGCCACAGAAGGTATGCAAATTACACACCACAAGGTCTTGGTTTTTGTTTACAAAGAATGTGTTTTCAGTTTGATGGAGAGGCATCATTACGGAGGGTATTTGAGGCATTTTAAATAGCAGAAGCACTCATTAAGAATTCATTTTTAACAGGAAGACTGGAAAAAAATTAAAATTAATGAGTAAGACGAAGTGGGGGGGAACTTTGAAGATGACAGCTTCTTGCTAAAAAAAGACACACTTGGTATTAATCACAATCAGTTCACATACATGCATTACCCCTCACTCCACTATCACAGTCTCCAGCACTAATTCACAGCTGCTGCATGTTCACTTTGTGTCCGGCTACTTGGCAAAGGAGGCAAAGCACGGTGCAGCACCACAGACACTGTGGTAATAAAGACAACAAATAAATAAATCACCAGGCAAAGGACACGGCACAGCCTGTTTTAAACCTAGGTGATTCAATATTCCTGCAGTGGGAACTATGGGAGGCCCTCAGGAAGAGATAAAACTACAGTCTATACCAAAAGCTCAAAGTGACTACAGCAGTTTCTGCATAGGAAAAGCACAAGTACTCTTGCTGCACCACTGTCATGTATTCCCTGTAAATAAATGAAATTTATCTGTGCCAATTTGTAGCTGACACATTAAAACACTATAGCACCTTTAAAATCTCTTCAAAAATCTGCCTGGTTTAGGACCTCATGATTTGAACATCAGAGAGATTTTCTCAAACATCGTTTCCTATCTCCTAGTCTTAAAAGGAGGAAGAAACCCAAGCCGCCTTTCTTTAAACACACACACATAGGCTAGACTGCTGAACTGATGCAAACAACACACAAGTTTTAGAAAATTCAGTGTTCTGAAACCATCAATTTATTCTTCAATACCCTCACACAGTAAAATGAAGTTTTGATTATTCTTCCTGTACAAAATTATGTTTGTTTCTTTTCAATGATCATATTCTTGATGAAGGGTATTGGGGGGGGCTCCAGCTCAGGCTTGCTACAAAAAGTGATCATTACAAAGGGAGATGTGGGCAAGCCTTTGCTCTCTCTGGATCTCTTGGTTTAGATTTAAAAAAATGAAGCTAGATCTGGAAGGGAACAGACTAATTCAAGCTGAGCTGACCCTGGCAGTGGTAGTGTGGAGGGCATACTGGTGAAGTGTGAAATGCCTGGGAAAAAGAGGAGCAAAAGCAGCATAGCAGAAGTTACTGGAATGAAGCAGGAATAATGGGAGTTGCATGAAGACGTTTGAGGGAATGAGCATTTGACTTCGGCATCATTTCACGCAGAGAACGTGCCAGAAGATGACTTCACACTAAACGTCTTTCTTACTAAAGTGATGCTTTTTCAGTGTGATACTCCTCTGTGTTTGACCATTCCCATTGTCCCCCGTGAGTCATATTTATTTCCTTCTGACCCTGCAGAACACCACACAAAAGAGGTGCCCTGCATAGAAGACACGAGTACAACCCTACTGAGGGACACCTTTCTGAAAATGATGTCCAGGTCTATTCCAGAGTACACTGAAATCAGCGGAAAGACTTTCTCAGAATTTACTGAGCTGTGAATCAGGCCTGGATAAAGCCTAAGCTCATTTGAAGAATCATAGAATCATTAAGGCTGGAAAAGATCTCTAAGATCATCAAGTCCAACCAACAACCCAACACCACCATGCCTACTCAACCATATCCCGAAGTGCCACATCTACACGTTTTTTGAATTCCTCCAGGGATGGGGACTCAACCACCTCCCTGGGCAGCCTGTCCCAATGCCTGACCGCTCTTTCAGTAAAGACATTTTTCCTAATGTCTAATCTAAACCTCCCCTGATGTATCTTGAGGCCATTGCCTCTCGTCCTATCCTAGTAACCTAGTTACTTGGGAGAAGAGACCTACACCTGCCTCACTACAACCTCCTTTCAGGTAGCTGTAGAGAGCAATAGTCTCCCCTCAGCCTCCTCTTCTCCAGACTAAACAACCCCAGCTCCCTCACCCACTCCTCAGAGCCATTCTCTAGACCCCTCACCAGCCTCGCTGCCCTTCTCTGGACACTCTCCAGCAACTCAATGTCTTTCTTGTAGTGAGGGGCCCAAAACTGAACACAGTACTCCAGGTGGGGCCTCACCAGTGCCGCATAGAGGGGCACGATCACCTCCCTACTCCTGCTGGCCACACTATTCCTGATACAAGCCAGGATGCCGCTGGCCTTCTTGGCCACCTGGGCACACTGCTGGCTCACG
>Ga0065711_1040802_pt1 | contig 16663 bp, 9 predicted proteins | sample Hoacrofraction12_FD_59098 | JGI IMG/M metagenome (GOLD analysis project Ga0065711, IMG submission 59098) | Hoatzin crop microbial communities from Cojedes, Venezuela - Epithelial fraction 12 v2 (version 2) | ecosystem: Host-associated > Birds > Digestive system > Esophagus > Crop | place... | reverse complement strand
TGTGCAGCCTGCTGTAGGTGACCCTGCTTCGGCAGGGGGGTTGGACTAGATGACCCACAGAGGTCCCTTCCAACCCCTACTATTCTGTGATTCTGATTCTGTGATTCTGAGTGGCGTAATGGTAATCTGAGCGTGGGTCAGCTTCTTGGCTGCTGGCCAGCATGGAGGTCTGCTGGCCAAAGGAATCCTGGTGAGGCTGGAAATAGTCTGCTTTCCAAAGGCCACTTATGCCTGCGCTTTGTTTTCAGTTGTTTTCTTTTAAGTCTTCATGTCCGTTTTTAGACCATTCTTCTGAGCTTCTCTGCCAGCTGCTTCTTCTCTGCCAAGGAAGTAATTTGCTATCACAATCCTAAATATGCTGAGAAGTAACCGGTATGTTACAAGGGCAACCTACTAGCTGTTTGCCCCATGATTTTTGTATTATATAACTTTTTATAGGTTCCTCCTCTCTGTTGTTTAATCTGTTCTGTGGCCTACTTTGTAGGTGAAAAGAAAAACCTGTGTTTGTAGTTTATTCTTTGATTACTGATTATGCTTAGAAAATTAGTTACTGATTATAGGTTATGAATCTGAGTTGCTGGTTGTGTCTAAGAAGGTGGCTGGTACAGAATGACATTTGATGTTTAATGGACTTCCTGCTAGGTGTGCTACAGAGAAGATCAGAATCTGGGAGTTGAATTCCTTCTATTCGTTTTTCTGCCATAGTCTGCAGTCTGAGTAGCCGATGATGGAGGGAGAACTCTTGCACAGTACCAGGCTTGAGCTGTTGTTGCAAACGTAAGGCCAAGATACAAATAATGAACAGAAGAAGGAGTCCTACTTTCAGAAAATGGAGCGAAGTGGCAACCTCCTGGCCCACGGAAAGCCAGCTGCTGTGTCTAAGGGGTTTTAAACTAGTTTCAGCTACTATTGCGTGCCGTAAGCTTTTGGGGGAAACTCTCACCTGAACATCTGACTTCTGGGCTCAACTCTATTGCTGTCTAGAAGAGGTTTTTCTAAAGCTTAGCGCAGTCCGTGGAAGGGCCTCATTGCTTCTGTGGGGCAGTAGCTGGCTTCAGGTAGGATGTTGAGTAGGTGCTCAGAGGACTGCTTGCTGGCTGTGACTCTTCACGCTCAGAGGTGCGAGGGTGAGCTCTAGTCCTTTGCGATACGAGTTCTCCTCTCCGCAGTCTCACCAGCAGTGGAAGCGGCTGCTAGGGGGTTAGCTAGGCTAGCAGAACTGGGCAGAACTTACCTGTTCCTGGGGTCTGCTGCCTGCCCGCTGTTCTTGGTCCTTTCCAGAAGGCCTTTAGCACGTGTCCAGGGAGTGCTGCACTTCGGAATCGTCATCGTGCCAGGCTGATGTGGGGGCTAGAAGCACATGTGGCTGCTTTGAGCCAAACTCTTGTTGGAGGAACAAAACACCATTTATCTTCTAACAGAAACACCATTACAAAATGTGAAAAGTGAATACATTTATTTTCACTCTGATAGCGTGTTTTGATATTGTGTGTTAGAGGAATTGTGTGTTAGAGGAATTGTGTATGTCAGTATTAGCTTGGTGTGTTTTGGCACGTGTATGATTTTATACCAATGTTAAAACCTGCGAAGAGATGAAGCAGATTTGCTTTGCCATAACTAAGAATCTTTAAAGGAGAAAAACTTACTTACTGTCCTGAGTAACAGAGTATGCTCTCCTCTGTGTTCATTCACACTGTTAAGGGAGCCTAGAATATAAGTTAGTAGAATAAATAGGTAAGTAGTCCTTTTGTCTTGTACCATTAGTTGTTTTAGGATTCCGAGTAAGGGAAACAAGATGAAATGGAGGGAGAGTGATGCTGGCAGCTGGGAAGGGAGACAGGAGTTCAGTACAAAACCCCAGCAAATAAATCAACAGTGAGTACCCCGAGTCCAGCCGAGGCTGTCTTGGTGACAATCTCCAGTGATTCTGAATCTCGCTGGGGACAGGGCTGGCTGAAGCGATGTACCGTGACCCTCGCTGGTTTGTCATCAGCGAAATGCGGCTCTGCAGGGAGGCTGCTGGGTTTCCGCAGTGGCATCCGACGGGAGAGGACAAGTCTCCTGGGGCCTGCGAAGAGGTTTCTCTATGCACATTGTTGGAGCCTGGGTTTAAATACCTGTGCCCTGTGGTCTAATATTACTAGAGGGACGAACTCGGTGTTTTGACTTACTTTGTTCTGTGAGTTGCTTAGATGTATTTTTTTTTTTTAATTTCTCAAACTTTACCACTTGCTGGAGTGCTTACTTGTTTTCAGGAGAGGTTCTTTAAATCCCAGATTGATGGGCGATCCCTTCTACCTTGTCTTCACTTGCAGTTTTGCTTTGCATATAAAAGGTACCTATCTGCTATCTGTGAGCGAGTCTTTTTATTGACAAAACAACTTATAGCCAAGACCTTTAGAGCTAGGCGAGTCCGTTGCTCGGCACAACTTCGTAGTTCCTCTTTGGTGTTTGCTCTTCTTGTGTTTGTTGCAGCCTGCCTGTACAAGGTGGGTGCCTGGTTGTACAGCACTCCTGCTTGTACAGCTCTACACCAGGCAACGCGCTTGCACAATTAGCCGGGCTTCAGAACAAGCAATCTTTTATAGTGAAAAAGAGATGTTTTGTTTTACACACACACAAAAAATATTATCAACACTACTGCAGCAAAACAACTGTTACTCTGTTCTCAGAAGTGTCCTGAGCATAGTGTTTGTGCGACTGACCCTCACAGCTCAGCGAGTGTGGAAGCCCTTATGAAACCACAGCTACTAAATAGAGAACGCTCCTTGGCAGGAGTGAGGGCCTCATGTCGTGTTGTTTCTATCAGGAGCTATTTCGGAAGTGTGCCAGTTCCAGCTGGGAGAGGTACAGCTTTTTCTCTGGTTAGGAAAACTGCTTTAGCCTCTTCTCAAATAATTTTGATTCCCTCACTTTGCCCTCTGTGTCTTTCAACAAGAGACTGCAAAAGAGGTTTGGATTCAGGAAACATCACGAGTTCTTGCTTTTGCATGGTATTATCTTGCTTGGTTTTATGTTTTGATACAGAATACTTGGAATAAAATAACCCAACAGATTGCATGGAAGATTTTTTTTTTTAACTTAGTCTCCCGAGAGTTGGCTGAACGTCTTGGAGGTTGCCATCAGGACACTGATGGTGTTCAGCAGGGGATGTCAGGACTAGGAGAATCCAGCTGTTGGTTTTAGCATCTTTTACATTCAAAATAGAAGAATTGTTGTCCAATTTAGAAGATCACTGCATTAATTACCAGCTGTTTATTGACTGCTGTTTAGGAAGAAAACCAGACTCTGTTTCAACCTCTGTTTGCTTCTGCTGATGTAGAAATTTTTGAAACATTTCTGTTTCAACGCCGTGACTTCAGTGTCTCAGAACGATAATGGAAAAGGAGAGCTTTTTTTCTTTTTCTGTTTTTTTTTCTTCCCAACAGACAAGCCACAACGGTAGGACTTGTGTCTGGATTCACTTTAGCTTGTAGAATGATCGAAGGAGTCTGGCTTTGAACCAAAGCTAATGGCTTTGTGTTATTCCTGAGGGATTTCCTACTTGGGCCTTGCTGTTGTCCGGTTTTCACTTCTGAAAAATAATGGAAAAGTGTGTCTTTTCAGCTTTGTCAGTGAGCTGCAAGAAGTTGAGTTCTGAATTTTGAGTTTGAATCTTTTCTGCTACTGTTCAGTTTAGCTGCTTTAGTTTAACAAACAGATACAGGCAAAGGCATCTGCAAATGGGAATAACTTTCAATTCCAGTGCATCGCCTTTTCTAACTGGTGAAGAGCTAGAATTATTTGGGTATGGATTAAGGGACTCAAACTAAACTCAGAGTTGTGGTTCAAGTTATTTTTAGCACAGTGTTATTTTAGCACAGCCTGTCTGACTTCTTCTCTAAGAAGTAACTTGAATTCAACTAAACACACAAATGACTGATTATAATTTCTCAAAAGTTCTCAGCAGGTAAGAAATGCCTGATTTACGACTAGCTGGTGACTTGTTTATGTACATCCTTCTGCAGCTTCTCTTTAAATCCAATAATATATTGGTTATTTTATATTTTGTTTTATATTTGGTGAAGCTTAGCAGTTTCACACATACACGCAGATTGCTATAAATCAGGTCTTTTGATTTTTTTTGCACGGGCCTTCTCAGTAGTTACTTTTATATATTTATATGCTTTTATATATAAAAGACTTCATTTATAGAGTTCTATCGCTCACAAGGTAGCAGTTATCTTTTCTTTCTTAATAGGCTACTGTCATATGGGTTGTGTTTAGTTTCTGGTTTGATTACTTGAGGGTTTTGCATTGTTATTGGTGATATATGCTAAGAAAGGGAAAAGAGCAATCTTATGTTATTCCTGCTTTGTTGTGCTTCTGGGTGATTTTGAGAATTGTCTGCCTGAATTGCTGCATTGCATTTGTGGCAAGGGGAATGGAATGGGCACAGTTAGCTGCATTTTCAGAGCTCTGACCATTAACATCATCTCTCTGTCAATATACAGAGGTGATAAAATAACTGAACTGAAGGGACGATCATGGGTCATAAGGAGATCGTTCTTTGTAACTCAGTTGCTAGTGATGAAAAACATTTACAAATATTTTCCTTATTCCACAGCTTCCATTTGAAATGGAAATTTATTACATCCAGCATGTGATGCTATATGTTGTGCCCATCTATCTGCTGCGGAAAGGAGGTAGGTTGGCAGTTTATACGTATTGAACTGGTGCCATGCAATGAAAAAGCTGTGTTTAATGGTTACTACACGCTTAACTCTTACTCTTTAACCAATTTTCTCTATGTTGTTACTTAATAGTTTTTGGTGTTATGTTGGAGTTGCAACCTGAGTAACAAAGACTTGTGTCAGGCACTGAAATGGGAATGAAAAAAAGGTCTTTTTCCAAAAGGGATATCAAGAATGTATTGGCATAATGTGCACTGTCTTCTTGAGCAGCATCTCTTCCGTCTTGCACCATTCTAAGGAGTTGGTGGGATGTATTTTTAAGCATTTTGCTTGCTTGGATGTCTCTTGAGAATTACTGCAACTCTAAAATGAGCTAAAAAAAATTTATTATTATATCCCCACGTAAATATTAGTCAGATAATTCCTGAAATTCTGAAGCTCTAATGTAGTGACACATATTAGTGAAATGAGCTAGCTTCCTTGTTATCTGTTCTAGCAAGGTTGCTATCTTGCATTTGCTTGTAGCATGGTAGGCCAGTAAGTCTGGGAATCCCAAATTGTTCCTCTGGCTGATGATTTTTCCAGTTGCAACTCCTTTGAAGGGAGCGCGGGATGGATTCACCTGCTGTGATGCTCTGCCCCCCTCTAGCGCTGACGTGTTTCCAGCTGCATCTTTGAGCAGAGAGAAATTGTTTCATCCAGGAAATAAAAGATGACAATTTATGCTTGAGACATTCAGTAGCCTTTAATGAAAACCACGAGGAATGGGATACAATTTAACAAATGCTCAGAACAAGCATAGTCAGCCTCTTCCATTCTGGTGAATCTGTTGTATTTTATACCGGCAGTCACTTACAGTCCTTCACACCTACTTCACTCTGGGTTTGTAACCTTTTTGTTTTTCACTCCTGAGTGAAACAAAATAAAAATAAATCAAAGGAAAAAGTGAAGTACCATACTTCAAAATATCAGTTCTGTTTCTTTCTCTTACCGGAGAAATACGCCAGTCACATTGAAGTTTAATCCGTCTTTGGTATCTTAAAATTCTGGCAAGTAATGCTCAAGTGCGCAGTAGTAGTAGAAGTTACACAAATTCCTAATCATTGCGGAGAGAGAGGGGAGAAAGTGTAAACAGCCACGTAGGACCCTGCTGGCAATGCCAAACCAACCTCTTGCGATGCCACTAAATCACTTCTTTCAATGGCCATGAAGTTCCCATGTAACATTTTAAGACGTAATTCTTTTGCTTTAAAGTTTGGCCTTGGATGTCACTTGATGAGTTTCTTTGATTTTTGCTTTTTTTGGTTGGTTTGATTTGTTTGTTTGTTCTGAAGTAAAGGTTCTCTGGGTTCTTCAGCACCTCTTTTTCTGGGGCTGATACTGATCTGCAGATTGAAGGGCTTTGTGGTGTAGAGTTGCCACTCTAGTGCGGTTTTCTAAATTTTTGCCCTTTATTAATTTATGGGTATTTGCTGCCATCTAATGTTGACATGAGAGTAGTGACATTTCTAAAAGAACTTTGTTGAGATTGCCCTTGGATGTGTGACTAATAACTCTTCCATTTCTTATGCAGTTGGCTCCTGATCTCACCTGACTGTAAAACCTCATTAGCAAAACACCCATGGACATTTCTAGTAGTTATGGCTAGTGCCACAGGAGACCCCATGTAAGATTTTAATGGAAAAATTACTCAGCCTAAAAACAGTTGTTAATGTTTTGTCACTTCACTAGCACCTTTGTTTAAAGTACTTTGTGAGTAGATCACATCCTTTATCCGAACTGTCCTGTGAAAATTGCTTTTTCATCACTGATGTTGATCAGCATGCAGATTTATTTTTGTATTTTAAATAGAGATTTCCATCAGTGAGTCTATGGATTATGATTGGGAGAAATAATTGAAGGGTAGTAAAACTGGCAAAATGAAAAGGAATGGACTGTGTATGGAATAATAGACTACTTCACTTTTATTGGGAATCTGCCAGTATTACCGATGGCCTTAACAGGATCTCAATCTAAATCTCTTTCTTCCTCTTCCCTTTCCCTCCCCTCTGTCAATATAAATTTCCATGCTTCCCTTGCTAACATTCATTCCAAGTGCCTGTATACATACACCTGCATGCCGGCCTGGGCAAAAAAAATGCTTCTGCACCATGGCCCGGATCTTTCTTGGCTGCAAGAAGAGACTCTCACGCAAAATAGATGTAGAGCCGATATAACAGGCCAGCGTAGAAGATTCCTAACTCAAGACAGTTCTTGCATGAAGTATATCTGCAGTTGGCAACTTCTGTGCTGAATGAATCTTGCGTTGTATCACTTGTGAACCCTGCCAAAAATTATAGTAAAAAATCTGGGCCGGACACAGCATTCCTGAAATAGCTGGGAAGGCTGAGCCAGAGCTGTAGGTCACTGTTTTCTCTTGTCCTTAGGAGGCGAGATCCTTGCTTCCCTGTCAAAAAAAGTGCGAATGCTTCTGTAGGTTCTGGATTGGCTTACGTTGCATCATCTGAGTGCTGGGGTTGGCGAAAGGGAGGTGCGGTGAATGAATTGTCAAGGTGAAAGGAAGACGACAGGAACCACAGCAGCACGGATTTAGACCGTGGAACCAACCCCTTTGTTGACAAACTCCTCAAACCACTTCCATCTACAACTAAGCTGGTCTTCGGAATCATAGGAGTATCCTCAGATAATTATACTTTATGCTACTGGGGTGCAGATTCCTGGTGGAAGGCATAGGGAGATGGCAGCTGGGGAAGGGTCGTGTCTGAAACTGCCACAACTATTGCAGCAATGCATTAACCTGACCTTCTAAGATCAAGGTGTTGGAGACCTTCAGTGGTGGTCAGGACAACTTAGTTTTTCTAACTGTATACTCTTAGCATGATGAAAAGAAATCTAGTTTGCACTGCGTCAGCCTTAGAAAGTCAGAGTTTTGGGCTGTCTTGGTCCCTAAGCTAATTTGGTCAGATTTTCGGATGGATTTGACAAGATTCAATGTGCACCTTATTTCAGAGCTTCAGATTGTATTGGAAATCTAATCAAAGTGGAGTGGTTATTTCCCGAGTGCTGTGAGCAAATGGGATCATTCCAGTTACAGCTTGAAATAAGAGTTAATTTATAGCAGCCTTCCTAGCAGTGGAGTTCAGGAGGTAATCTCTCATGTGTTTTGAAATCCCCAGCATCACTTACTTGACTTAAGAAATTAGTGAAGTAGAAAAGGATGTTGGTGTTGAGGTATTTTAGGATTTGGTCACTTTAAGGAGCAATCTGATGTATGAACAGCTGTACCTGAAGTCCCAGGGTCTCAAGTATGCTTAATCAGAGCTCTCTGGACTGGTGTCACTGAATGGTTGCGTGGTTCTGGCACTGCAGCCTGCGCGGGGAGAGAGTCTCCAGCAACCACTCTGTCTGAATGGCTGTGGGAATTCTCAAAGTTCACAATTCAAATGCAGGCTGTCCACACTGCGGAGAGAGTAAATTGGTTTGGTTGTCTTTTTTTGGGGTAGGGGAATCTTCTTTTGGAGCCAAAACTGTCAGTAATGGCCTTGGAAATTCTGGACAGTTCTGTGGTCTGGTCCCATGTATTTGAAAAGCTGATTCACTGTTGTACAGCTGTGCACAAGTGGACAGACATACACACCCTAAGTCATTCAGTAGGTGAGTTGTTTGCTGGAAGCAGAGTCAGAATTTTCTGCTTATAAGGCAAGTGCTGCATCTTTATAAGCAATAAAGAAACTGTCTCTGACTCCAATCATAAAGCCCTTTTCTTTTTCGATCTAAGTGTCTTCAGAAGTGGCATCAGAAGAGATGAGGTTCTGTGGCATTGTCAGGAAGTCGGAAGTTGATGATTTTTTTTCTCTCTCTTTTTTCCCGCTGTCATGGAGCATGCCTCTGTCGCGCTTTGGCAGACGGGCAGAAGCAGCTCGGCGTAGCCGGCTTCCTGAAGGGCACCGCAGTGTTCTCACCTGACGAAAGCTGGGCTAAACTGGAAGATGCAGAACACAGATACCAAGTACGGACGAAAGGCTCATTTTTGCTGTGGCTGTAAACTAGGAAAGCACAAATAAAGCGATTAGGGATCTAAACTTGTGCTTTCCATTGGCTGTTAGGACTTGCCGGCAGGAGTGAGGGATTACCATATTTAAAGACATTTTAGCTGTCATACCCTTTCGCAGCCACTTCCCCGCTTTGCCACACATCCTTGTATTTAGCTATATCTTTCTGTAGCTTTTAAATGGAGTTATAAAGCAGGCTTTGTTATGTACCTTAGTAGTGATCCAGGAAAAAACCTCAGTGTATACTTGAATATAGTTAGGTAGTCATAAACCTAGTTAATCTTCATCCTCATTGCAGTACTTGATAATGTGCGGTACAGCTCTTTCACTGAAGCTCTTTAATTACCTGAAGACCCTGTTCAGAAGGGTACAAACCAGCATACAGGAGAACTACTACTGTGTGAAGAAAGAACTGTTGCTGCTTCTTTATAGAATATAAAAAATGGTTCCTGAGGAGAGTGGGTAATACAGGCCCCCTGTCTGAGCCGATTCTGATGAGAGAAGCTGGCGTTCAGGGAAGTGGAAATCTCTGTGCGTAGGGTAGCATTTTGAAATCTGCACGTAGGTTCAGAACAGCTGTAGGGAAAACAGTGGGTTTCAGGCTCATGCTCGTGTTTTCCCCTGGAAAGGAAGTTTGGTCTCTAGGCTAGCTCGGTGGGCCACACTGCTAGAATTAACCCTTTGATCAAGGGAAATAAAATGGAAATAAATTTGACCTCACATTTTTATAAGCTTGAAAATGAAGGAATTGTAGTAGTTGGAGGTTTGGATTAAGCAGGTCTACCTGTAATTGTTGGGCTACTGAAGGAGAGTGTGCTGGGCTGGAAAACTGGTAAAGCTTTATCAAATGTAGGGGGAATGAAAGCAAGACATTAATTAGGAAAAAGAGATTATTTTACCACCCTACTAAATTTAAAAACTGTACTATATTTAGGTTGTAATTCTCTACGAACAGGGGAGTAATTTTCTCCCGCGTTATGTTTTCACAGAAATACAAAAGGAGTATTACATTCTATTAAGTTGCGTTCAAGTTTTTACAAGCCTATATTTTGAGAACTTTAATAATAAAAATGACAGTTCATAAGAACACTAGAACTAGCACAAGATGTTGCAGGGGGGGAAGCAGTATAAAAGAAATAGAATCTCTTTGTTGATCTTTCTTTAGATTTTTAAAGCCGTGTTTCCATGTCCTAGATGGCAAAATTAACCACGGTCAAGGTCAGCAAATTCAGAAGCAGGTGATGAGCCTGAAACTCTTCAGTCTATATGAAACCCTTCCAATCAATACTATTGAAGTAATGAAGTTTAAATTAAGTGGAAATATCCATTGCCTTGCTATTTCAGCACAAGAGCAAATACGCAGCCTACTTGGATGACCCTGAGTTGGAATGGTCTCAACACTCTGAGCATTTTTGAGAATGAGATTAGTGCCAGGCTGGCAGTTGGAATAAATTAACGTATAAGAGTTGCCTGTGATCCTTAGTGAATAGAGAGTGCAACTCGCTGCTGCCTACTGAGATGGGTTCCTATGTAAGCAGCAAGCAGCTTTTGCCAAAGCCAGCGCAGGCCATTGAAACAGCCGCCCGGCTGGGTCTGGATTTTCTGTTTGTGTGATTCTGTTAACAGACTGTGCACTACAGAAAACAGACCACACCGGTCCCTTAAGCAGCCATCTGTTGAGCAGCAGGACCGCAGGCTGAGAAAATCTGTATTTATTTATCTAATGAGAAATGTGCAGAAAGTATCCCAGGTATGAACTGAAAATTAGTTTCCCAAAGCACGCTTGGGAATCCAGAGCTCTCCGAAATGTTTTTGTGTGGAGGTTGTTGCTTCCTTTGTCCCTTGATGTCCGCGTAGTGACACTACTGAAAATCACGCTATTGTTTTCAGGATTGCAAAGTCTTGCAGGGAGGGATTTTGCTATTATATAGTGATATCAAAAGTCTGTAGAGGGTGAGAGTTGCTAATGGATTTTCTGAAGTTTTGCGACACAAATTGCAGCGTGAAATTCTTTGCTGGAGGAACCTGAACAGCTCTCCTGAGTGACTTCTGTACCGTGCTTCCCTGACTAGAGGGAAGCTGGACACGAGAAGCTTGGGTTCAAAGCCAAATTATGCCGCTGATCTGTTTTTTTGTCATCTTGTGCAGTTTCCTTAGTCTTTTAACGACTGCTTTCTCCCTCCAGTCTTGTTTCATAGCTGGGTTCACTTGTCTATTTTAGTGTTTATATACTACCTGCACTGCGAGTTCCCCAAATATGAAGGTCTCTGGGTTCTAGCTTTTCTGACTTTTTACATCTTTAGACTACCACCATCTGTTCTCAAGCTTTGTAGATTACTGCTGAAATAACACAGGCAGCTGGCAGCCAGGTGAGTTCACATGAACCCACATTTGGTGTAGCACTGCTCTGCCAGTTCCTGGGAGCTGTTTTAGATACCTGATTTAAATTCTATTTTGTGTTTTGCATCTGGGTTAAACATGCACCTGAAACTGCAAAGACAATACAAAAAACCTTTGCAAGTCAAGCGATGTTTTCTTTACAGCTGAGGAGGGAGCACAAGAGTTTCTGTGTAGCTTGACCAGGTCATTTAAAGTTGGTGCAGCCAAAACCAGAGCCATGGTCTCCTGAACTCTGACACCAAGGCTAGTTGCTGCTTCTCTTGCTCTCTGTAATGAAAAACTATATTCAAGGTGGTATCACATATCTGATGTTTTCAAGCAGTGGAGTTGATGAATATCATTGCTATTTAAGTAAAGTCTCCCGTACCATTTTCTAAATAGGATCTCTTAGATTGTGCTTCCTAAGTATGTTTGAAGAACTAGTTGTGAATTTTTTCCCTGTAACTGTAGAGCACTCCACTGAAGTTACTCACGTAGAGTTCACTTTTACCTTTGGGTTTTGCTTATAGTTCAGGCACTTCTTCTGACCTTCACCTACCCACTGGATAAGAAATCTTATAAGCTGTCTTATGCTTTCCAAGTAGCTTCTCTGCTCGTGTTTATCGTGGTTGCACCAAGTCACAGCTTGCTTACTAAAACATGATGTGTGGTTGTATCTTGGGTAATTGCACTCATATTGTTGCTCATTAAAGTCAGTGAGTGACCTATGGGGTGCATACGTGCTGGTGTCATGCAGGTATGCAATCAGCTCCTTACTCTGACTAGCAACAGAGAAGCTATGTTATTCTGAGCGGGCAATGAACAGATGTACAGCTTTAGACAACAAAGTGTGGGTGAGCTTGAATCTGTAATATTCACAAAATTATATTTAAATTAGATTATTTCAGATAGCTACTGCAAAATCAATCTGAACTGGCATGATGGTTACAAATTCTGCAGAAAAGAATTGTAAAAGGGCACCAGGGATTGAGAAAGCCGTCCTTGAGGGATTTGAAACCTGAGACAGCATGCACCATTAGATAGTTCTGGGGTAAAGCAAGTCACAGCAGTTATTTGCCTGTGTCTGCGTATGATACCGTACGTAGACATACTCATACCAGCTGTAGTCTGGTGAGTTCTGTCACAGCTATAGCTACGCGTGTGTAGTTACCGGAGTTCAGCAGCCTTGGACGGTACATGCTGAAGGCTGTTGGCTCTTCCTGGTAATTACTGAGTGTGCTGGCTAGCAAAGGCTAATAGGAATATTGCACTCTGTGCTGTAAGCTGTCCTTTGAGTACTGGATACGCATTCCAGTATTTAATAATATCTAGTGGATCAGAGAGCAGACAAAGGCAGATAAAAAATGCCAGTGTATTTTTATAATCATCTGAAACTCTACAATTGCTTAGAGCAGCTGAGCAGCATAATATTGTGCATCCTTTTCTTTTGCATCCCTAGGCTATTACAGTCATAAGGAAAATAATATTTTTCCCCATATCTTACACTGAAATTTTCATGTCTGCTAGTAAGAGTCTTGAGAACTCTGTAAACTGTTTTTTTTTCTCGTCATGTTATGTTTGAATATTTAATTCCCAAAATAGTCTTGTATCTAAGGGTACTTTTATTAGATCGGATTTCCTTGGTACATTCCAGATCATATGAGATTGTGTTTTGGCAGTAAATTGACAAAACTGAGTTTCTGGAGGAGAGAGAAGGGTGAACCCAGGAGTAATGCGAGATCTGCTACTTCATCTGAAAGGAAAAAAATATTTTACAGAATCTGTGATATCTACTGATTATAAAACTGCTTGCAGTGTACATCTGAAAATATCACCACAGCAGTTTTCATTTAAAGGCACAGTCTGTCATTAATGGACTGACTAGTTGATACTGCGTTTCTGTTCCTAGGCATTATTGGTGCAAGTCACTCTTTAATAGTTGTTAAGCAACCACAAAATTAGGAAATGGCAATTAGGCTGTGCGCTAAGGCAGTGCTGTGCAGGAAAAACCGCTGCCTAGGTCGGGTCCATGCATGCCGAAGTCATAGCCCCCATAAGAAGCAGGTGTTTAAGTATAAATAATTTGATTTTTATAGTTTCATTGTATACCAGTACTGTATTTGAAAATCGTTTAGTACTTGGTAGAAGGAAGAATGAGGTAAAAATCACTGGTGCTGGTGAAAAATAGGCAAGCTTCATGAGGTAACACATTGTGCGTTTCACTGCTGGACCAGAAGGAGGGAACGAACTGATGAGGACGCTCCAGGTAAGAAATAAGGCTTGCAAATATTAATTAGTGTAATGGTATTGAGGTTATCAGCTAAAGCCAGATGCCCTGACATCCACAGAGGAGAAGAGAGAGGATTATTTGTGAGGGTTTGATGGACACAGCAGTTCAGCTGAATACTAATGTATTCCTTTCTTTTCAAGGTGTCTACACTCCAGAACCACTCTGCAATTTCTGGTGGGCTCTTTTATCCACGGGGTTTATGTTTGTGTATCATTTTAGCGTCTTGCAGATTCTGGGATTGGTAAGTAAACACAGGTTAATAAATGGAGAGTTTGCAAGTACATTGAAAGTAAAAACACTGGCTTGTTTTTCAAAGTGTCCAGATACGTATGGATAAGACTGCATGCAAATTCTTAATTGCATGTTCTAATGGACATTTGTATCGTATCTCACAAGTATTGGTAAAGTATTTCATAAATTGGTTATGTACCTGCATAAATCCATCTATTAAATGCACAACGGAATTTGGATCTGCTTTCCTTCTGAAAGCTGCCCTACTTGTGGTGAACAAAGGATTGTCCCCGAAACATTTTTGGTTATGATGGTAATTTCAGAATTACCATTTTAGGTGTCTGAATCAGTGCAACACAAAGAAGTTGTTAATTTGTAAATTTGTTGTCACTTTCCCAGGTTACAGAAGTGAATTTGAACAACATGTTGTGCCCAGCCATCTCAGATCCTTTCTATGGGCCCTGGTATCGAATCTGGGCATCTGGACATCAGACTCTCATGACCATGACTCACGGGAAGCTCATAATCCTGCTGTTTCACGGTGCTGTCCCCATCTTTAAAAGTAGCGTGGACTTGCTTAGACTCCCAGCTAAGAAAATAGACTGACATCTCTCCCCACGGAGTTGTGTACACAGGAAGCAGAGATACTGGAAAACAAAGACGAGGGATGAGAGGACAATGTGTTTATACTTCTCCCCACAGTTTATTGCCTCAAAAACACCTCTGTCGTGAAGTGAGGTTTTTTTTAACTGCTGTTTCTCACTGCCTATTGCCAATGGCAAAATCAGTGGCCTTATTCTGGAAAAGGTTTGTGTTTTATACATTTTACATGGATTACAGTGGAATCTTGCTAAGCCACCGTTTAAAATTAGGCCAGGATCTGTCCACATTCCAGCAAAAAAGTGGCAGTGCTACCTCGTTTTGACTTATTTTCTATTAAATGTAAGTACACTTCTATCACAGGACAGGAAATAAAGCTGAATTGCAACACTCCCCTGATGTGAACAGAATGCATCTTGAAGTCCATCGCCCTGGCTTGACTCTTTGTACTTGAATGTTGCAGAATGGTCACAGTGAAACGACGTACGCTTATTCTCCCAGCCATTAAGTGCAAAACAGTGAGGTTCTACTGTATTTTCTTTAAGCTGGTTGAAAATGTTGGGGAACAATAACTCATTTGGAATTTTTTTTAATTTCTTTTTTGTCAATTGACTACTTAATTTCTGAGCTGCTGGGGATAAATATCTATCTGGCTAAGTCCCATCAGATCTTGATGTTTTGGAGATGGGTTTATTTGAGTGGAAAAACACCATGTTGAAATAATTTCAAAAGCCTATGTTACATACAAGCTATGATAAGATATTTCATCTGCTGTTCTGACCTCACTTTGAACAAAATGTTTTTTTCACTTAGCTTAGACTGGAGAGGGAGTGGAGATACAAAGCCCAATGTAAACCTCAGCGTTTTCTTTTCTTTCTTACTAGCTTTTGAAACATCCCTCCTCTGTGTTCTACACTGATCCTCACACAGTGGAGTGGTTGGTGAAGACACAAAATGTTCTCTCTCTACAACTCTAATACATTTCGTATATTGATTTTTAAATACAGGTATTAAAAGGAACGTCAAATCAGTGCAGGCCTCTACTGAAAAGCACGTGTTCCAGTTTACTGGTATGACTAAATCTTCCTGTCCACCTGTCATTTGGAGAACGGGATGGAGCGAGGCAGAAATAAGCAGTAAACGCGTGTACCTGCTCAAGTTTTCCAAGGCTAGAGGACAAACTGTTGGGCAGACGGATGGGGAATCTCGAGGGTGTTCCTCCAGATAGATAATTGAGTCTGTTATGCAGACTTGTGTTTCAGGGCTGCAGGAATCTTGTTGTAGAAAAGTTTGCTGCAATTTATAGATTCATTGCGTTGTCAAAGCTGTGACTTGTAAGATAAAACAAAACCATCATACCTCCTCCAGCTGGATCGCCTGAAGATATATTCTGAAGTTAAGGTCATTTATACCTCAAAAAGAAACAGTAAGAATGACAAGTGGTTGACGTTTTTCTTTTTCCCCTTAAGGAAAAATTTTCAGTGGAGAGAGAACAAATGGCTACTTCCAATATCTTCACTCCGTGTGATTAAAAAACAAAAATGTACACCTCAATCGGAAATATGTTGTCCCACGTTCTAATTTACAAACTGGTTTCTGGCTTTCTTCCATGTCTTGCCGTGTGTGTGTCTATATATATATATATATATATATGTAATAAATATATGGCACTTTCACGACTTGCCGACGTGTGACAAACACCTAAACTATCCATTGAACATGCATAGCTAGGTTCAGTTACACAGGATCCTTCTCTTTTTACTCAGAATTCAACTTCAGAAAGCAAAGCATCTGATAATAAGAACTGCCAGCACAGACAGTGAACTGTCAGGTGTGGATCCAGCAAATGCCGGAGTGTATCACTTCAGCAGAGCAGGGCAGGTGCTGCTTAATTCTTTGTGGAGTGGGGCCTAAAGAAAGAAGGCATCGGTGTGGAAGGCCCGAGTCCGTCGGTGGCAGGCCACTCGATGCGCTGCTGGAGTGACGGAAGCTCTGGCTGTTGATTTCGGCAGATTCGGAGTTGCAGGGTGAGGCGGAGGATGTTGCTGGGAGGTGCCGGGATGCGCAGTGCTGGGTGTTAAAGTGTGCTGCCTGTGAATGTGCGGCATCTCCTCGGGACAGCTGAGTGAAAGACACAGATTGTGCCCTCCCCATGGGGACTGTCAAGTGTACCGTGGTTTGCTTATTTACTGAAGAATTTGGCAAAATGCCTTATGTTGGATTCAGTCCTGTTTAGAGGGATGTTTGGTATTACAATAGGATGATTTTTGCCAAATTTTGCAAATGTTATTTAGCATTATTATTTGCTTAACTTTACCACTTTTTGGGTGTTTTTTTAAAGAATCTTTTTTGTTTCTTATTTTTTTTTTTCACAACTTTGTAGCTGCTGGAAAAATTTCTGAGTTATTTTGAAAATAGCAGCCTCCCCCCCCCCCCCC
>Ga0065711_1040801_pt1 | contig 16665 bp, 4 predicted proteins | sample Hoacrofraction12_FD_59098 | JGI IMG/M metagenome (GOLD analysis project Ga0065711, IMG submission 59098) | Hoatzin crop microbial communities from Cojedes, Venezuela - Epithelial fraction 12 v2 (version 2) | ecosystem: Host-associated > Birds > Digestive system > Esophagus > Crop | place... | reverse complement strand
ATGGTCAGACGGAACTTCCTCTGCTTCAGTTTGTGCCCGTTGCCCCTTGTCCTGTCGCTGGGCACCACTGAAAAGAGTCTGGCCCCATCCTCCTGACACCCACCCTGCAGATATTTATAAGCATTTGTCAGGTCTCCTTTCAGCCTTCTCTTCTTCAGGCTGAACAAGCCCAGCTCCCTCAGCCTTTCCTCGTAGGAGAGATGCTCCAGTCCCCTCATCATCCTCGTAGCCCTCCGCTGGACTCTCTCCAGTAGCTCCTCATCTGTCTTGAACTGGGGAGCCCAGAACTGGATGCAGCACTGCAGATGCGGCCTCACTAGGGCAGTGTAGAAGGGGAGGAGAACCTCCCTCGACCTTCATTTTCTGAAGAGAAGAAGTTGGGGCTTCAAAATCACAGAGTACTTCGTCAGGATCTGACCAAAGTTGTCACATGAACAATTGTGCCATGATTTCCACTTGTACTAATGCTCATAAAAGCTTTTAGGGCTTGCAATTGATACCACCTGATGTGTACAGAAAAGAAAATATTTTTATTTATTTTGTACAAATGAAACTAAAAACGCATACGCACAAACGTACATGTATATAATGTAAAACCAATAATCCATAAGCTCTTGTTCTAAATCACAGGGAATATTTACTTCCTTCTAATTTTACATTTGATTAATAGTAGTAGCTGTGTTTTTCATCTGAAACACAAAGTACAAAAATGTCTCCCAAATCAAGGAAAAAAATGTTTATTGGTAAAGTTATTTTAATATTTAATACCTGACATTGGTCCTGACCTTTCTCACACAGAGTCCATTTTATTGTATGTTACACGGTGCTCATGCAACCATATATATTTTAATATTAAACATATACTTTTGGACATTCATTCATGCTTAGCAAATTTTAAGATTATAACCAAAGTGATTAAATTATTGTTTACCTACCCTTTACAGATTATTTGCTGGTTTTATTTTGAGTATTAGGTTCAAGTATGCATCTTACATTTCCTTCTCTGCTTCCCAAGCCTAAGGTTATATGAACACCAAAAAGTCAGAACCCAGACATGTATGCTTTGAAAGCAATTTTCTATTTTTTCCTCACATCTTCTCCCTATTTAAATTTACATTTAGATACAATTAAATCCATAAAATAAAAAATTGCTTCTAAAACACTTAAAATTGGTGGTAGCTGGTAATAAATTTGGACACTTCTCACAAAATCCCCAAACATTGGCAAAATTCTCATTCACCTCTAGCCTGGCCAGAGCAAAGTGGCATGTTTTCTGCTAGAAGAAAAGTTGAGTTTTTTACTTTTTTCTAGAATACTTTGATTGAGATAGTATTTGGAGGCAAGGTACAGATTTAATTACACAGTTTTACTACTAAAAAACAATTAGGGCAGATTCATGAAGCAATTACATCAGTTGCCCTGTGGCTCCTTTTAGATTTAGTAAATGCTTTCATTTTTTATCCACCGCTTGAGCTGTAATGAAGCAGATGGATTTCAGTCGCTCTGAAGCAGTGGTTGATTTTCAGAGTTTTTTTTCTTTTAGTCTCTGTAAACTAAGCAGGGAGGGCTATTAGCTAGCTATATAAACGACTACTGCATCTGTCAAACGAAACGGATATTTGGTCATTACAAACGCCCAGTGACAAGTTTCTGTGATGTATATGAGCCACTTCAAATTATGTTAATATTGGTAACATCAGTTGATAATCTTCCATATTTAACATGATTTTTGTATTTGTAGCCATTTTTTGCATATTGAACTGATATAGTCAAATGATTTGTGCAGTTTGAGATGGTAGGCAACATCAGTAACATGAGAAAAATAAGTTTAGGTGTATTTGGCATCCTTTAGTACTGTTTCTGAAGACCATAGAAATACTTGGGTACCACAGAACAGAGGTGTTCCGTGTCTGTAGATACGGTAGTAATCTTCTTTCATCATTTTTATGCAAGCAAGCTGAAATAGAAGAATGAGAGCTGGTTATTTTCTTTTGCACAGTAATTTCTGTTCTTCCAGAGAAAATAAATCAATATTTCTGTAGTGAAATTATTTGAAGATATGTTACTTGCGTTTCATAAATATAGAGAACAACTTGCAAAACCCACATTCAGGTTGACAAATAAGGAAAACAGAATTTGTAGCAAACAAGTTTTTTAGTTAAGTGGTGGCCCTGCTTGAGCAGGGGGATTGGACAAGGTGAAATCGAGAGGTGCCTTCCAACCTCAACCATTCTGTGATTCTGTGAAAATGTGAGTTATGAACAGCTTCTGTGTTTTTCCTTCCTTAGAAATGAAAATAATCTGTGGTTCCTATTTTTGGAGCTTATAGAGCATACCAGTTCAACACATGATGTTTAAACTGCTGGAAATCAATACTGTGAAAAAGCCAAAAGAGCATGTTCGTAGACTGACAAGGTAAGATTTATATAAGAGTGGTCATGTGTGGTGTCTCTTGCTTTCTGTTTGACTAATAAGTGCTTGTGAAATGAGTAATTCAGAATACTTGAATTACAACAAAGAGGACTCCAAATGATAAACAGTACTCTTTGTATCCCACTGTCCTTGGTCATACAAAGAGTATTATGTGCGTGGTGGCTTTTGTATGTGTGTAGTATGAGGATATGTTTTGTCTCCTTGCTTGCAATTGAATAGTTAACAGTAAACAAGGGCTTTGAAGGCTCCTGGTCATGTTCCTACAGAATAATTCTGTACTGAGTTTCAAGGGATAATGCAGCTAGCTAGCATGTCCCTAATGGCGTCTGCAAAGTGATGTTTGCATTTCTCAGAAATAACAGATTTTACTACAAATTCTACCTGTACCTTGTTGTAAATGCAACAAAATACAGAAAGAAGTGGAAAAAAAAAAAAAACAAGAACAATTTTTGTTTGATGTACATGTGGGGAAAGAGTGCGTGTTTGATATGCATCTACTATACAGAGTTACAGAGTCATTTTATGATTGTCACTGACAGACTAATTTCAAAAAAGTGCTTGTTTAGTTACAATTAAAAAAATAAATTGTAGATCAAAAATGTTTTCGTTCCAGAATACTTGTTAAGCATGAGTATGGTAGGGTGTCCTTTATTACACGTTGATTTCTCCTTAATTGCTTTTAGTCTGTAGGCAAGTGCAAATGAAAGACAAAAAAGAAGCTAACCTTTTCCTGTAAGCCTGACACACGATGATATGGAATTTCCATTTCCCACTGCACTGTTAGAATGATCAAGCTTTGTTTGCTTGCATTTAGTATTTATGATTATAAAATTATCTACTCATAACCAAAGTCATTTGCATAAGAATATTATCTTCCATCAAGTATGATTTTACTGCATGTGTTTTAATACTGTAACAGCTTGTTAATATTATTTGGATAATTAAAGGGATACTGTAAACTCTAATTTAGCCTAAAATTTACCCTAAAAAGCCCCAAACAACAACAGCAACAAAAAGTTGTTATGAAACTTACAGTTACTGCTAAATATTCTCATAAACTTAAGGGGGAAAAAATCTAAGTGAACTTAGAACTAAAATAACTAAAAAACCAAAATAACTAAAACCAGCCACTGCATCACTAACATCAAATTGATCATGAACATAAGCCAAAGGTGCTGAAGTCAACCACTAAACTGAAACTGATGTCCCTGGCATTTGATTGTTCAAGCTGAGAGAAAAGCAGTGAATAAATACATTACCCAAGGACTAAACTTACAAAGGTTGTGCTAGGAATTTCTCGCTGAGCTAAGGAGTGTGCTCAAGGTTTTTCCCCAGCAAAGAGGAACCCTGCAGTTAAGGTGAAGCACGGAAAAGTGATTTTGATATTGATATACCTATAAGTGCTAGCCTTGCACAGGTAGCATACAGCTGGTTTGCCCCCTGTGAATCGATAGTCCCTCTACGCATGCACCATGTGGGAGAATTGGATTAACTAAACTCCGTAGCCCTTACACATGATTGAATGTAAAGATGCACCAAAGTATATTCATGAATCAAGTCCTAATCCGTACCTTTTTTTCCACTGGGTGCCCAGCTAAGAATGGAAACTTCAGTTTATAAAGTTGGAAAATGTTTACTTTTTAGCTCAATATTTTTTTAAAACCTTTAAAAAAAACTCTTTTGAAGAGCTAATAAAGCTTACTAGCTGGGGGAAAAAAAAATCATTTTATTGCTTTTTCTCCTTGGTTGTTTATTTTTTGTCTTGTCGGAAGGGAGGATATCTTAATCTTATTGCTGTGGTATCTGTCTGGAAATAAATTAATCTTTGAGCTTTGCCCCTCCACCCATCTCCTGAAAAAATCTTTAATCCTTATAGAAGTCCTAGTGCTATGGTACGTAGCACAAAGAGACCTCTTATCAGGTTAGTCAGACTCTTCCAGCATCAGTCATCTAAAGGAAATAGTGTACAGAAAGGCTAGGGATAAACTCTTTGTTACCAAGAGTGAAATTATTCCATAAAAGCAGTAGATTGTTATTGTAAATGCTTGTGCTAATATTGTTAATAATTATACCAGAATAGCATTACTCTGTGTCAACATCTCTCAGAGTTTATTTCTTGTAACTGCTTTCAAGACGTCTCTTGCCCAGGAGCTGGGTGAACAAGACAGCAGCAACTGCGTAAACCCTGCAGCCACTTTCGTCTGCTTGAGCGCTGCGTGTGCTGTCTGTGCTGGGACCAGGCAGAGTTTGCACTGAGATTTAGAGTATGTAAACCTGTTTCTAACCATAAAACAACCAACCACTTCTAATCTGTGCTTAGATGTTCCTGACTCAGATGTGCAAAAGACCATATATATTACCCAACTCTCTTCCCTAGCGAATGGAGGAGACAGTAAATGTGAAGATCTTCAGGCTGTGCGAGTGCAGCGCTTTTTGGCTCTTGAAGCAAGACCTGTAACTTCACAAAAAAAATATTATTTTCTTCCTTTTCTGTATTCACAAGCTTCTTTTGACTATTGTTTTTCAAAATGGTCACCATGATAATGGATAGTAGGTGAATTCTAGCGGTGTCTTATTCTTCTCAGATGAATAATGCTGTATTCCATAAAGTGTTTTCCATTTTCTGAGATAACAGTGAGGACTGCCATGTATGCAGTGATCACTGCAAGCAAATGCTTTCTGCCCGATGTGAAGGGAGCTGAAAGAAACAAATGGGATAGCATACAGTGGGATTTTAGACAGGTTAATTGTGTGATAATTGAACATAAATTTACACAGAAACAGCCATGTTTTATGGTCAATGTAATTGCTTATAAACAGCAAGTATACAAGTATTCTCTTATTTTGTTACTTGATTATGTAAAAGCAGAGTTGTCTCTTTCTGTGCATGTTGATGAAGTGAATTAAGTGTCATGAATAGGGAAGAAAAGTGGTGTAATATATGACAAAGTAGCTAATATGAAAGGGAGATGGAATATTCTGTACAAGATGTTACAATTTTCTCCTCTCATTTTATTCCTACTGTGAAAATGCACCAGAGGTGCATACTAATAATAAAGTGAATACAAATTTGTGTGCTAGCTGTGTATGATCATCTGAGCAGGCATTTTAAGCAATTGAAAATGCTTGTCCTGAGATTCCCATCCCTATCAGCTATGTGCATTGTGAGGAACACCGAGCTTACTATTTTCATTTACGCCTTCAGATTTTCTTTACATAAAAGTAACTTGCCTTAAAAATTACAGCAAAATCAGGTGATGATTTTGCTGGAGGTTGCATAGATGCTTATTGATCGAGGTAGAAACATGATACTGTTCAGTCATTCACATCTCGGGTATTTGGGCTCTTAAACTTCATCTTAGACTAAGCTTTCTGGATGTGTCCCTCAATAAACAGGGAAAATCACAGAAGTGTCTTTTCCTAAGGTTTTTTTTTGAGTTTTTTTTTCTGGAACATTTATTTCTACCTTAATTAGTCAAAGTCTACCTGGTGAATAAAGATGTTCTAAGTTTTAAATTAGCTGTATATTTAGGATGTTAAAGTATTCTGATAGTACTATCTGATTTCCAAACTCTGTATTTCACAACAGTGGAATTAAAACCTCAGGCTTCTTTAAAAGCTACCCAAAGATGATTAAGTATCTATAAGGAGTTCGTGAAAGTGCATTCAGGGATGGCAGAATTGTTTATGAGTGCTCTAGGATGATGTAATTTTCTCTAAAGTAATCTGGAAAACAAAATTAGACCACCCTTTGAAATTTCCTGCTGAACTCCAGAGTACAAATTTCCCTCTTCACAGCTAAATGCATTTCTTGCAGCTTTTGGTTTTACTAACTTAGGTACCTGAGAGTAGAATTTGGCCTTCAAAAGTTTTCACTGTGCTATTTGCAAGGAAATGTCTCCGTGATTTAGTTGGACCAGAGGACCTCTGGAGGTCCACTCAAACCTCAACCATTCTGTGATTCTGTATAAGGGACAAGAAAAGCAAAAGTGCAGTCCCAGGGGATAACAGTGGTTTTTATCATCCAAATGTGATTTCACTACTGCAAAATTGCACTAGCAACCATCAAGTTGCTAGTATTCCCTGGCCCTGTAAAGGCTCTTGATTAAACGCAAAATGAAGAAAGGACCAAAAAGAAAAAGAAACCTCTTGAAGTTCCACAGAAATAGATTTTATTGATTGTTTAATGTGAACAATCATTCCTACATATTTATCATAATCTCCCTCCTTCTGACTTCATTGATGAGGTAATGATTCTTCAATGGTATTTTCTCTTTACTCATGCATTCCAAGTAAGTTTGTTTGGACACTTCAGGTTTTGTAGTGTTTTAAAAATTTAACTTTAATTTTGCCTTTTGCTAACACTTTAATTCTCCACTGAACTGAATTCTTTAACTATTTTGTCTTTGTTATAAAACCCAGTCATAATTTCTTTTCCAACTTAAAACTATGGCACTACTCTCCACTTCTGCATTCATCTACTCACATCAGAGGTCACTAGTTTGACGTTGTCATCATTTTATGATGTATGTATTTTGTAGGTATCTTTCTGTCATTTGATCATTGATCACTTTTTCCCTCTCTTTACAATAGGTGTGCCAATACCAATTAGTCTTGAACTGCTTGTTATTTTGTGACCTTTAAAAAGGCCATGTCGCATGATTTATTTGCTTCTGCTCTGTGTGTTCAAATATTGTTTTGCAGTGCTAGAATCACAGGCCTTCTCTGATTTCATTCATTTCCTTTTTTCTAAATGAAAACCCATCAAGAAATATTGACATTCTCACTCCAGCGGCGACTAGTAAATGTTATCTGGAGAACTGTTGTGTTTGATTTCCTGATTTTAATTGCTTGAGGCAATTCCTCCAGCACTTAATTATAACTAAAGAGACTTCTAGATATTGTAGAGTGAATGTGGTTCTGCTGTAGAGAGCAGCAGGATCTGGGATGCAGATGTGAATGGAGTGGGAGAAGGCAGGTGTTACCTGATGGCAATGAGTAGTGCAGCACTGAAGAATTTAGGGGAGGTGGAAGAGACGGTACAGAAAAGAAGGAGCTGGTAGATATCTTCATGTAGAGAAGCAGAACACTTTTTAAAAGGTGAGACGTTGGGATTTTTTTCTTCTTTTCTGTCTGGTTTCATGAGTATATTTTACTGCTTGTATCTACTATTTTAAAATCCCCAATTTCATAGATTTAATAAGTTTCCTCTTAATTTTTTTAAATATATGAAGTAATTCTAATAATTGAAAACTAAATTGCACTTTTTAGGTTACATTTTAACAAAAGAGTCATTACCTGCTCTCTTGACTAAGCACAGATATTCATATTTATCTGTTAATCTGTTTCTCCAGATTGTAGAAGTCATGCCCTTTCTCTGTATAACTAAAATAGACTTCACAGGAGAGATATATGTATGGAGGAGCTGGAGAGGGAAAATATTTATATGATTTTTACCATTGGCAACTACTGCTATTTGACCCACTGGTAAGTTCTGGCCTGTCCTTTATTTGGGATCTGGAGTCCATATTTCTGACTCATTTGAAGAGTGTAAAAACTAAACACCAGCCCACCAAACAGAGTATGGATTGAAAAGTCAGAGTTTGATTTTGTTTCAGACTTCGTATGCTTATCTTAGTATATGGCACCTTGGTTTAAGCATCACTTTTACAATTTATTTATCTAAATTGCTGGAATCAAATAAAATATTACGTATCATGCAAAGTGCCGTGGGCCAAAGTTTGAAGTCCTATCTGAAAGGAGAATTTATAAATGAAAATAAAATCACTTATTTGGGAATATAACATTGATCAAATCCACAACAGATATTGTGGATCTGTTTTATTCAACAAATGATGAACATTTAAAAAAAAAAATTAATTTTTAAATACCAATTTATAAATTTAATTTTTAAAAAAAAATTTCAATTTTTAAATACCAAAACACAAGATTTTGCTGCTCAAACTTAAGAAAAATTTCTTCTGTTATGGCTGTTTTACTTGCTGGGATTTAGACCAGATCAAAGTAATCCAGGTTCAGGCAAGGACCTCACTGACTGACAGGCAAGTATCACCTAAGTAAAATGAAATGCATCCAAACTAATGAAATCCTTGCCCTCTGGTTATGCCTACGGACAGCTGTGTGACGTTACAGACTGTTTTGAACTGAACTAAGATCACCAGTAATTTCATGTAGCCTCACAAGCTTCTACCCAAGAAGGTAAGGATGAAAAATATTAGTTTCTCTTTCATTTCCCTGAATTCAAAAGCTGAAAATCTTAAGCCAATGTTCACAAGTTGAAAAAGTATATACTAAGCCAAATTTATAAATAATCATCCCCTTCTGTCTTCTAATATCTAACTGTAGCTTTCTTTGCTACCTGGCCAGGCAAGGACGAAAGTCCCTCTCCTTTTCTCTTGTTCATCACTCTTAATGACCAGGCAAAATTTGCTGGAAGGGGTGAATGAGCCATTGTGGAAAACCTTGGCCCAGAATAATAGAGGAAGACAGATAAAACTATGACTCTATTACTTAAGTTGTGCAAAAGTTAGTGGTGTTATTGTCATCACGTGTAGATGGGCATTAAAAGACGCAGTAGCCTTTTATCCTACAGCAGGTTATTTCAACTCAGCTGTTACAGACCAGCTACTCTGCAATAGCTGAGCACGTGCCTGTTCTTAACTTCAGGCAAATATGAGGTAATGCAATGTGACCTAAAGTCGCTGGCTTTAAATTAAACTGAATTACTTCACAATTGTTGTGAACTATGAGCAGACACATGGACAAAATGAACTAATCGAAAAATGTAATTTAGTGCGGCAGATAATTGGTCTGTGGGACTGGCCCTTATATCTTTTTTGTAGAGAAAAGAAGAAGAAAGGATGAGGAAAAATATGTGATGAATGTTTGTCACATCTGATGAACTGGAAAGTGTTAGGCAGGAAAGGAATGTAAGAAACTTACAGTCTCTCTGAGAAAAAAGGCTTGCACCATGCCTTCAGATAATCTTTGACTGTGTAAGGCAGTTTAGACCTCGAAGTCTGCAGACCACGTTTCTTAGTGGGTCTGTAGGTACATTTCCAAGAAATAAAAATTAGACTGACACAATCCTAGCAAGTGTTCTGCAGAAAAAAATGCAAGGTGAGTGCGGATTAATTTCCTGTATGTTAAGTACTACATTTAATATTCACATTCTGTAGCACTCAGAAGTACTAGTCAGAATTAAGAGCACAGTGATGAACATGCAGAGCACAGGATAAGTCTTTGTATCATAAAGAATATGCAAGAATTTCTTAAAGGAATATTATGTATCATCTAAGCTATCCAGATTTAAAGAACTGCTATTTATCTCAGGAGTAACTGTCATTAAGAGTCAGTATCCACCTTGGAAAGAAACGACATAGACCTCTGTAACAGGCATAAAAGGCATTTGTAACATGCAACACAGTATTCTTCTGAGGGAAAAATTAGTTACACACACTTAATCATTCAGTCTGCCAATCCAGTATATCCCAACAGGGATGAATCTAGATTTTTCTAATAACTGGAATAAATTTTGCAAAAAAAAAGGTGTTACAGCAGAGAGAAACTTTTCAGAATTCCTCATAGACTTTGCTTGGTGAGACCTAGAAGTACACCTTCAACAGAAAGCTGGATCCTGGTGATAAAGTGGGATTTTTCTTCCAGCTAGTAAGTTCAGCGTGAATGATGAGCATGGTAGCTATAATGCATTTCACATTCAAATATGTGATCATAAGAGGTCCTGTTCTATAGACTTCCCCCCTTGAGGGGAAGGTTTAGTCCAAGGGCCTAGCAGCACGTTTCCTTGCGTTAACAACATTTGGTATATGAAATAACACCTTAGCATATTTTCCCAATTAAATTACTGTTAAACATTTCTAGGAATCCAATTTATATTGAAACCACCTTTGACTCCCTTGGCTGTGCCGAGATTTTCCAAGTCGTGCCACAGCATCTGGGCCTCTGTATTTTTTATTTTATTTGCAGATTCAGCAATTCCAGAAGGAAGACAAAGTACATTAAACCCTTTACCTTTTGTCTATAAGTCTATTTGAGAACAAACTCAGAGTACCCCACCCTCCCAGAGGAGACCTCTGGAGAATCAATTTTGTAAAACGTACACATCTTGGTGAAAGAAACTGTAAGAACTGAGTTTTCAATTGTGATGCTTTGACAAGAGGTAAAGAAATTAAGACTGCTAAAGGCAGCTTCTAATACAGATGTATGAAGGAGGCAAAAAATAGAGATTTTAAATAGCTACATTTGGTCCCAATGCAAATGCAAAAATTTCTATATAAAATAAAATTGAAAATATGAAATATGTAGTAACCATAAGGGCTTATCTTGTATTAATTCTCTCTGTTCAAGTTTCTCATGTTCAGATCCCACAGTTGTAAACCGGATATTTTGCTCTTTGGCAAGCTTTCACCACAGCTCTGTCCATGCCTGGCCCTCACAGCTGGACTTTTACTGGAGTTCCACTTGCTGCTGGAGTCAGAGTGTCTGGGTGGGCTAAGGGGGACCTTTCTGAAAAGGAGGGGATATTGGTGCAGAGCAGGAAGATCTTCTCTTTTCTTTCTATCCATTGAAACTGGAGGCAGTTTTCTTCCTCTGGAGTGCATGGGAAGATTTCCCTAGATGTCGTCCAAGTCACACTTGGATCATACTCAGGCTGTCGCAAATTTCTCCTACAGTGAGTGGTGGACTGCAAAATCCTAGATATATATGCTCCTTCTTAAGATGACATAGACATCAAACAGAGCACAGTTATGCTCCTGGCTTAGGAGAGGCAGCAATGTTAAACTGCCCATCCAGTCTGCAAGCTAATCTATGTCATCACCTCTTTGTCATCTCAGAAAATAATGAATGTAAAGCCTTGATACAAGGACAGGAGCCTATTTCAGCTGTGGGGGTTGTTTTTGTTCCGAGTTAACATTCCTCTCCCTCTCTCATTTATCTCTGACAAGCACAATGGTTAGGAGTCAAAGACTTATGCACCTTTGCAGGAAGGTCTGATTTCTAGATCAATAGCATCCTTCTGATATACCAATGTAATCCATCCTCCACCATTAGGTTATCATGAATCAGAAACGTGAGAATACAGTCTAAGACCTTTGTTACCTTTGGTAATTCATATTGCATTTTCAGGTCATTTCTTCTTTTGGTGTTTCAGTCTTTTTCATATAACTCCACAGTAAACCCTTACGTTTTTGAAAAACAGGGAGGAGAAAAAAGTTCTTACGTTTTCCAGCCCTTCAATGTGAATAAACTGTTAAAATTTCCAAACTATTACTGTCATTCTAAAACCAGAAGAGTTGCCACCTTTCTAAAAACAGAGGTGCAACCAACACAGCTTTGTACTTCTATAGTGTTTGACATTTTATGTGCAACAAATATTGACTCCAACATTCTCTTGACAGAGCACAAAAATTCATTTTGTGAGTTGTATTGACAGCCTAAGTAGGTTCTTTCTTTTTCACTTGAATAGTCTGCTCTATCTTTTTAACTCAGGCTTGAGGGTTTTGCTTTGTCTCTAAGATCTGGATATATTTACAGCACAACATATATTTTGATATGCAAGCAACATAGAATGAAGGTTGCCATACAATCAATTTATTGCAAAACTTCAGAGAACACCAAATGATAAGTAGGTATCCTCATGCAATAGACCAAAGATTATAAAATGGGTAGATCAGCTTCAGGCAGACTCTAAAGTAACATTTTCTTGAGGTGGCGGCTTTCATTTGCCATGACTTTCAATCCCGAGTAGGCAAATCTGCCTCGTGACATTGAAGTAAATAAAGAGAATTTTGGAAATTAATTTCAGTTATTTTTATTTGGTTTAATAAAGAAATATTTTGTGTCAGAAAACTCAAGAGAGAATGCCATAAGCGACCACCCACTCGTGCCTCTAATTTTGGTAACAGAGAAGGACAAGCTAAATCTCCAGATATATTATTTAATGAATCATAACTTGATTAAACCCACTTCTGGATACTACCTTTAACAGTTTGTCTGGAATATACCAGCTCTCCCTAGATGATAAATTTTCCTAAGAATCTAACAGTAAGTTAGGTTTCATATCTGATGAGCTGGACTTCAGAGGACTATGTCTTAGCTTATTTGGATCTGATACCTTAAACAGACCAAGATAAGTTTTTTAAACTTGTGGAGTCGTCTCTACTTGCCTAGATAAACAAAGATGAAAATTGGCCTCCTTTTTCAAAGGCTAATTCAAGAAACTTCAGAAGCCTTCCTTTCTTTCTACTGATCCATCAACATTTTCGTAAGCTAACTGCGTTTTTCTTTGAGCTGTAGCTGGTTCAGTCAAATAGAAGTCTGTTCAGATTCTTTCTAACTGGAAGAAAATGGGGTAACAGCCACTCTTGCTTAAAATTGCTTTGGTGAACGTTGCAACTGTGGCAGTCAGGGGATCTAATTAAGCCCTATCTATCGTTTTCTGGTATACAGACTTAGGTCATGACTTCTAACATGCTGCTTACTATGAAAATTCATGCTATATCACTTGAGTCTGGTCTGCAAGAGAAATACAGCTTTTGGTGTTTCCCTTGGCATCCTAGCCCTGTTACCCAAGAATTCCTCGGATAGAGGCTTTGACTTTGTGCTGCAGCTTCCTAGTTAGACTGGCCCTGGAGGGCTTTCATGGGAAAAGAGCTGCTTTCCTACCACCTCTGCTTCACCTCTCCAGTTTATTCTCTGTCTCATGCTTTATGCAGTATGAACTTTTAATTGTCTGAAGTAGAAACAATGTGTACAAATAGGACAAAGATATGATGAATAGCAAGATCCTTTAATAACTATGGGTTGGCTTAACTACTGAATGTCTCTCAACGCTTTCCTGAGGGCGCAGTCCCTTTCTGCTCCATTTAGGCTCATCTGTCAGAAGAAGCTTGGTTCCTCCAGAGCACGGGGAATGAGAAATTGCTCAGCTGAAAGTGTATGTGCTCCCTCCTCTGCCCTGAAGGCAGGGAACTGCAGGTAGGAATGGTGTGCAGTTAGTTTCCTGGCTGCCATGAACAATTGCTGCCGGCAATTGCAAACTGTTCTCTCTTCCTTCACCCTAAAGGACTGGGATTGCCACTACCGTACTCCTAAGCAAAAGTCAATATTTAAAATGAAGTTCACACAGGCCTAATGTTGCAGAATAAGAAAGTAATAAGAAGTTAAGCCTCCACAGTAACCAGCTGCTGTGAAATAGTGAGATTCCTGTGGTATCCTTTGACTGAGTAAAGCAAAGTCAAAGAAATCACATGCCAGCAGCTATAGTAAAGAGATACCTTCTATTCTAGAGAATATATGCTGTTAAATAGATCTATGGATCATGAAAATTAAAGAATACTGGCTTTTTATTTATACCAACTCTAATGTGAATACCGTCATACAGACAGTCTCATACAGTACCTGGTACATTTCCAGTCGCGTAGGAGTTTGATGTTTGCTATACGAGTTTCCAGGAATCAAAACAAGTAATTGTCTGAGCATCAGTGAAGGAATAAACGTCTTCTGCACCAAAGGCAGACGAGAAGTAACCACTCGTAGAGAGATCGTGAGAAACATTGTACATATATTTACCTACCTAACAGTGTAGTCCTGACAAAATAATCAAGAAAATCCAACAAAAGCAGTGCGGCAGATACGCCAGCCCAGACTGGAGGATCAGCGAGTGCTGATAGTTTACAAACAAATGCTATGTGTTTATGAGAATTTGATTCCGAATATCCATCAGTACAAGTCAAACAGTCTATAACCAAATCATCAAGATAACGCTGCTACAAGACAAAATCGGTAAGATCAAGATCAGAGTTTGCTGATTTGCCTTTGAAACACTGGCAGAAAAGCACTGGGAGAGCATTTCAGTGATTCTAGCAAAATTTAATCTTTTGCTTTTATCTTAAGTTTCCCAATACCAGGTTGCTAGGAAACATCTGCAGTGTAACTAAGGAGGAATGAAGTATACTGCAGAGTTATGAAATATTCCAGTGTTAACTGAGGAGCACAATAGTTTAAAAGTAATCATGAGTTCCAAGAAGTGAAAATACCACAACATTCTACATTTTAACTTTTAGTGTAGTAACTTTCATGTACAATTTAACTTTTGTTGCTTTGGAAAACTGGAGAGCCATTGTCTGAAAAAGCTCAGTGACATCTATACAATAGTATTGTAAGATTAAAAACTTTGTTTTCAGAGTTAAAAAGGCAGTCTGTGTTGAGGGCAGTCATATTTTTTACTCAATAGCAACACATTATGGTATTTATTGGTAATGTTAACTGTAAAAAAAAGTAATAACTATTAATTTTCATGTTATGTATCAAACTAAATGAGAAATAATGAACTAGCTGAGGCAATATAAATACATATATCTTATTATAGTCACTCAAATGAAAAAAAAATGTCACTAGTCAATTAATCCTTAGATTCCTAGGACTGAATATATGTTAAAGGCAAGACAGAGGTAGAGATTAATCAGTAATATTAGAAGCATCTTTTTCAAAATATGTATCTACACATATTTTTAATTTTGGAGTGGGACAATATATAATATATGCACTCATTTCTCTCTAATTATCTCATTAATGCTTTGTCTTAGTGTCCTCAAACTTATCCTCGAGTCCCTTGTTTGTTGGAATGGAATTTCATGGTGAATATCAGATGTCATGCTTTCATACTAATAAAGTTAATGTAAACAGTCAAACCTGTAATAAGAAGTTCAGATTGAAGTTCACCTTTTGTCACATCCACTTTTTCTCCTTGTTCCTATTAGTTTTGTTGTGTAAATAAAGCAAATAGAAATTCTCTCCATAAGATGTAAATCACATCCTTTATTTTCATCCTTTGCCCATAATCACTCAAAAGGAAAAATACAAACAAATAAGGAAAGTCAATTTTGTCTCTCTTAGTCATTTTTCTTTCTTTGATTATCTATCACTGTCAAGTTTCTCCTGGCAAGAAATCGTATCATCACGCAATCGTTTTCTTCGCTTAGCTCCTCTTAGTTCTAGTACTTGGAACAGCTTGAGTGTGACAGATCAGAATTGGTGACTGTTACCAAGCTAAAGTCAGTAAAACATCTGTCTAAATAGTTTATGACAAAAGTAGCGCTGGTATATGGGTTTAGATGTTATTGGAAGACATTAGAGAAGTTAACTTGCAGCCAACTTGCAACATTTTAAATTTTTTTAATACAGGGTTTCAGAGTTTTGAATATTGCAAATTATAGATGATAATTGGACATTGTGGTATTATTGCACTGTGAGTATTCGTTCTCATTTCTTGTATAAGGATCTTTTAATTTTTCTTACTTCTCTCCACAGTGAGAAAACCCCTCTACGAAAACCTATAAAAGGGAAGACTACCCATCTGTTCCTGTCTACAGCTTCACCTTGGTATGCACATTATACTTTTTTGTGTGCTGTGTACTGTTGTAAGAATAGCTGTCTGTATTGGGTCACATTGAATTTACACGTAATCTGATACTTCATCTCCAACCGTGGCCAATAATTGGTGCCAAGGAAATAAAAAAAAACCCAACAGAGTAAGCATCCATTGCATTCTCTTAGTTTACCATCACCTGCTGCTCAGAGATTTACAGAAACTGAGTCTTGTAACCCTTTCACTAGAACAAGCTTATATCTGTGTCTTCTGCAAAGTTTAATTGACAATGTTTGGCCGTGGTGAAAAAAGTTGTCTTGAAGTAGAAACCTGAACTGGATACTTGGTGCACTCCCACCTGGATGACAGAAAGCTGAACATCTACCTGGTCTTCACAGATTCTGGTTCCTTTTTCCATTCCTCACTCTGGCAGACTGTAGTTTTATTAAAACAATGTCAACACTAGCTTTTCATCATCCCAGTGAAGAGAGAAATATTTCTGAATTCTAAGGGGAAGGGGAATTCATAAGAAAATAGTATGCATCAGTAAAAAATAATACATCATAAGTAAAAAATATGTATCAGGTAATGTGTAAGATATGTGTTTGATTAGTCAAAGCTTTTCACCTGCTACAAATCCAAAGGTACGATTGGAGTAACCTGTCTATTTAGATGCACAAGAAAGTCTATTGTACTGTTCAATTTCAGACACTTGATAAAGTATGAAATTTTCAAATTCCGAGTGAAAACGGAATGTTTCTGCTCAATTATGCCTTTTTTTTTTTTTTTTTGTAGGTTTACCAGTCTGTTTCTTGTAAGAT
>Ga0065711_1040800_pt1 | contig 16666 bp, 9 predicted proteins | sample Hoacrofraction12_FD_59098 | JGI IMG/M metagenome (GOLD analysis project Ga0065711, IMG submission 59098) | Hoatzin crop microbial communities from Cojedes, Venezuela - Epithelial fraction 12 v2 (version 2) | ecosystem: Host-associated > Birds > Digestive system > Esophagus > Crop | place... | reverse complement strand
AGATTGGATATTAGGAAAAAATTCTTTACTGAAAGAGTGGTCAGGCATTGGAACAGGCTGCCCAGGGAAGTGGTGGAGTCACCATCCCTGGAGGTGTTCAAAAAAGGTGTAGATATGGCACTTCAGGACATGGTTTAGCAGGCATGATGGTGTTGGGTGGATGGTTGGACTTGATGATCTTAGAGGTCTTTTCCAACCTTTATGATTCTACGATTCTATGATTTTATAGCGTCATGTCATTAACATGATCATTTCAGGTTTTCTCAAGCTGGCTGAGAGATTTCCAGAATTAAATAACATGGAAAGATAGCAGGTAATGTCCATGGACTAATCTATCCTTAATCCTCAAATGTTTATTGTGTGAGTCTCAGTACAGTTTGCCAGGAGCTCAAGTGCTAGACAGGGTTTTCAGAGAAAACTAATGGTAATTCTTTAATACAGGCATATAGCTCCAGAAGCTACAGGCTTCAGCATATAAAATGACCCGAAGCACAGACTGCAGAGATAAAAAAATCTGTATCAAAGAGGAGTTTTGCTGTACTTCTATTTTGAAACAGTACACTGCATTTGGAAGTCATAGCTTTGACTTCCTTAGGTCTGTAATTTATATGAATTAGAATTCCTGAGCTGCTTGGATTTTTTAAAGCACCATTTTCAAACCTTTTGAGAAGGCCGTATTTGTGAAATACTGACCTGTACTATAGGATCCAGGCCAAGCACTTGCTCAGGTTTACTCTTCTGCTACCCCATGCATGTTTATACTGACCTGTTAGGAAATGTGTAGTGATATTTGCTGCTATATGACAATAAAGAGTAACTTTTCTCATACGGTTAATCCAAAATGACATTTCTGTAATTTTTAACAACACAGCGTATGCGTGTACATCTGTATTTGCCTATTTAATTCAATTACTAGAAAATTCTTGGCCTTGATTTGCAATGCGTAGCAAACGTCTGAATAATAGAAGAAATAATAGTATCGTTACACTAGCTTTATTAGACTTTTCAGGTATAAAGATGTAGTAGATTATGATTTTATTTAATAGATTATTATTTTATTATTTATTTCTCTTTAATTGAGAAATATTTGGAAGTGTGCAGAGACTGAATGAAATCTTCATTACATACCTGGTCAGGGACTGGGCTAAATGATTCTTTAAGCAGTTTGAAAAAAAAAAGAGCTCATTGAAGACTTGTTAAGTCGTGTGAGAATATGCATTAAATGCTTATCTCTCCTGTGGGTACATAGGTATCAGCTACTTGGTTTACTGTGTGAGGTTTAATGCTTCTCTTCTAATTTCTAATGAACTTTACCACCAGACTACTTGATCATGACTAAGCCTATGAACAATGCAAATGGAATTGCCCCCTGATGGTGAGGAATGGGGCCCAGATGGCCCTTAAAAGGTGATAATTAGGAAATATAGCATATCTGAGTAGCTAGAAAGAGAGAAATTTGTTGGAGACAGTCAATCTGTTTGAAGCAATGGTCTTTCCCGTAATTATATAGATTTTCATTTAGGGCTGCTTTAAAGTAAAATTTCCCAGAAAATTTTATTTGCAACTAGAAACTAGAAAGCACTGATTCTGCTTCTCCCTGCTTTAAATTCTCAGTGGAGCCTTTTCATCTCATGTTGTCTTCAAAATCTGAGTGACAGGCTGGCTGTGTATGTTGTGGCAGTATTCTGGGTTATAGGTATTCTGCTGCAAAAAGGCAGCAAGATGAGAAGCATCAGATATAGATATTGGTATGTTGTGAAACATATGTATCACCAGAAGTCAACTGTAAACTCTACTGGATGAGGTTAGCTTGCTTCTGGAAAGATTTGTCACCGTTTTGAGTGTTTCATTGCCTTTTGGGGCTTTCATAAAGCTCAGACTTTTATTTCTCTATTTAACTTTATAACTTTATTAAAACACTGTGATTTGGAAATATATCGTTGCTTTATATTATAGCTCAGATGCTAATGAAATAGTACCATAGGTCGTTTAAGGCTTTCTCTTGTAGCTCTGCTTTTACAGCTGCCTTATGAAACAAGGTTTTATGTTGATTGCATTTGCTGTGTTGTGAGAAAAGTGCCAATGGGGAAGGGACATCCATATTGCTAGCTTCTGGGAGCATGTTATGGGGAAAAGAGACAACTTTCTGGTAAATCCACTACTATTAATTTTGTAAATTCAGTAAACTCTGTACCTGAGAGTGATGTGACTCAAGCACATATCATAATTTCAGAGAACAGGTAGATAGATGTAAAGGTAGAGACATATCACAGGTAGGTGCATGTCAAGTATTCATTTTTTGAATGTGAAATCTTGAATTGAATAGAAGTGTCGAATGCAAGCTTCTGACAAGTATTTAGCAGTAAAATCTGTTGGGATGGTGTGCTTGCCTCAAGCTTATGTCATGGTTCGCCATGTCAGAAACAATTCTCCAAAACAGAGGCATATCTGGCAAACTGTGTTTTGCTGTTGTGAGAGAGGACAGACTTACTGACAAAGCAGAGAATTCAGATTAATACAGTTTTAGGAGGCGTGACTGCTGAAGTGGCAAAAAAGTACCAGCTGTAAGTGCATGTGTGGGGAACTAGTTAAGAAACACAGCAGATTTTGTCCTCCCCACCTCACACATCACAGTGGGCTGTAAATAAAAGTAGAACTTCAGCCAGGAAGCAGACCCCACTGACCAGTGTCCAAGTCTACGGCCAGATCGAGCTGTGCGAGTGAGAGCCGTTGTGATGACAATTACCCGTGGCCCTCACATAATTTAGACGATTTTGTGAGTGCTGGAATAGCACTGCACATCTAGATAAGAGCAATTTAGCAAACACATAGATGAGGTTGTGCTGTTTTATCCCGAGCATGGGTTTTCTGCACGCTCAGCTTGATGCCCTCCCGAAGCAACCAGCACATCCAGGCAGATGGAGTTAAAGGTGTGTAAACGGAAAGCAAAGGTGACAGCCAGTTGACATCTGCATGTAAGAAGGTGGTTGCCTGCTTACCAGTTGCAGAAGTGACTTTCCATTTGATGAGAGGCGTGCATGTGCTGCGGGAGGCTCCCACCTTTCCTTCCATGCGCCCATGGTCCCAACTCCGGCCAGCTCTGGCCCCTTCCCTGCCAGAAGGGAAGGCTTTGCTGCCGCCCCGTTGCGTCTCCTCAGTCTCCCGAGCGCTGAATTTCTTTCTGTTCTGTCTGTTGTAAGCCAAAGAAGCAAACCTTGTCTGCTAGATGTGATTGCTCTGCTTCCCAGGGTTCCCATAGGGTCAGCATTTTGGGTTCCCTTCTGCTTTGAATGGAATAGTTGGGTTTATTCCGCTGGACTTCTGCAGTTGGTTTAAAAAGAAAAAGAGACTTTTAATGTCCTTAATGTTGTTCATTATTCAAAAAGAGTGATTTTAGTTTCTCTAGCCATCCCAGCCTACCAAAAGCCTTCCAGAACGTTCCATATTCTGTCATTTTACAAGTAATTTATTGCAAGTTTAATTTTACATGGCAGGAAGGAGAAGACAGAGGTGGAGGGTTACTGTGTGGCGCTCTGATGCGATTGAGCATGCTTGTTCTGTTTATTATAATTGATTGGGAATGGTTAAAGTACCTAACAGCTGCCTGCTATATTGTGCTGATATTTATATGGTACTTTTATATTCTGTCTGAAACCATAAGCACAAAGGGTTTCTAAAGAATTAATATAAAACTTGCTTGTAAAATTCCAAGGTTTATAGCACTATTCCTTCAGCGCAGACCTGTTTGGTTTATTGTGGGTGGATGCTACTTAACTCTGCGCAATCCTTTTGTGTGCTTCTCTCACTCAGAAAAACTCCAGGTTTCCAAAAGTTTAAAACCTTTTATCTTACTGAGACAAGCCTACCATCTTTTTGTAAGGAAGTTATTTTGAAAGTAGGTGACACCTATACATGCAAGATTAATGTAGCGCAGATATCCTAAAGTACTTTAAGTCACTTCGGTAACCAGTGGTGACTTTTCCTTTGCACTTGAAACCCTTTGTGGAGGATTAACTCTTTAGTAGTTTGCTTCTTTTCCCTTTCAAACAGACAGCCTGAGGTTTGATCCAGCAGGTGATGCCGGTGCACACTGGCTCAGGACCACCTTTCCCCTTTATCCCGCAACCACTCTGGCCATGAGGCAGGCCTCTTCTGGTACTTTCTCAAAAGCTGAATTTATAGTTTCACGTGTTTCACACCCAGCCCTGGGTCCATGGCTCCCAGTTTCCCGCTGCGCTAATACAACCCCATCTGCAGTTGAGAAAACTGCAAGTCCTTTATTTCCTTGTGAGCCCGTGACCATGGCAAGGCTTCGCACTGCCTCCATCCAGGCGCGTTGGCCTGGCATCAAAGGGGCACAATGGGCTGGGGGAAAACCTGCAGCTCTTTCTAGGTGTTGGCAAACCTGAATGCCTCAAATGCATCTTCTGGAGCCTCTCCCACTGCTGCCGTGGTCAGTTCTCCAATTTAAGTGACTTGTTGGCAGCCACTGTATTTCAGACCCATGAATAACATTACCCTAGTGCCGCCTTCTGCTCTGCGCAGAGATTGATCGTTAACTCAGCCGGGAGCATGCAAAAGCTGAGAAAAACTGAAGGGATCAGGGGAAAGAGAGCAAGCGTGTTGGGAAAGAGAGCGGGTGGGTTTGCCAAGAGCAAAGAAGGTGTGATGTGAGTTTTTCTGAGTCCTTTCTGACCGCAGGAGGTGGTGGGGCTGTCCTGCCCATCCGTCTCCCCCTCCGGGGAGGCCGGGCTTTCCCCAGCCCACAGCCTCTTGGGACCTGGTGTGCCTTCAGACTTGGTGTTTGGCTTGGAAGAAGAGCTTGCAACAAGTGGGCCAGACCTGCCCTGAGACAAACCGAGCCTGGCTGGGGACCAAGTTTGCTTGGAGCGGCTCTAGCTGTGCATGGCACTGACCATGAGCCCTACCTGGTGCTGTAACACTGCGTGGTTGCCCTGCTTCGTGTTGTGCCTGCTGGAGCACCAGAGTCTCTAATGTCCTTCTTGAATGAGGTTTTAATGAATCCCCACCTGAAACATTAATACCCACAAGGTTTTAGTGTGTGTGATAGAATGCCGGGAGCATTCCAGTTTTGAACTGTGGGGTTCCCACATTTCCAAGCTTTTCTCTGCAATCAGCTGGTCTTGAGATTTGCCCTCCTTTAGAACTGGTCATGCAGGTCTATGACTCTCAGAAAGGAAGCGTGAACAAAAGACAGCATACCATGTTTTATAATGCTGATAAATCCCAAGGGCACAGTTAGCATACTGAATGTTGACAGAACGAGAAGAGGCAAATGCCCCGATGAGTATGGTTATTTGTGCCCCTTTTCTTTTCATGGGCTGGATTTAGCTGTAATGAACGCGTCAGCGTGCCAGGAGCATCAGAGGCGCTCCCTGCCTCTTCCCACCCCTCCCACCCCGGGTCCGGATGTTATTACACAACGTTAAGCATATTCTTTCCTGGACATTTACAAAAGAATAGGAAGATTACCTTATTTTCATGTCTATAGCCTGCATCACAGATAACTGGTGCCCTGTTAGAAGTACTTATACTTGAAAATAAGGATGTGGTTAATCTGCACCCGCAGAAAACCTGTATTAAATAAAGAGGCAGAAGCTGGGTGGGATTAGAGAGAGGAAGAACTAATTGGTCACACAGAAGGAGCTCTTGGGCAGGTGGAAGAAGAATAAGCTCCCCATCACATGCATTCTCCTTATTTTGTTTTGGTTTGTATTTGAACAGCTAACCCCTGGATTGCATGCATGAAAATAGGAGACGAAGAAGTCACACTTTGGGAAAGGAGCAAAGCTGCCTGCTTCATCACTGTGCCCCGTAGTGGGATATAAGGATTGTCTTCACTTTGCAAAGCAGTTTTGAGTTCAGGTAGCTAATATACATCTGCTGCGCTCAGGTAAAAAGGCAGTGAAGACGAGGCACTTGGGTTTTGTTCTGAGGTCGTACCCCAACTCCGCGTGGAGTTAACCTCCTGATAAAAATGAAGTACCTGGTTTCCACTGTCCTTCTACCTGCCAGTAGCTGCCACGCACAAGTTATTCCAGGTGGGGGGGGTGCAGGGGAGTGGGGGGAAGCTGCTTTTTTATCAGGGAGAAGCCTGAGGCGGTGGAATCCTCAGCCTTACAAAAATATAAATGACCAGGCTTTGATTCCTGCAGAAGGTTTAAGGCTGATTATTTTAAGAACCGTTGAAACCTGAAGCCGCAGCCCTCTGATTACAGTCCTAGTCTGTATTTGACATAGTGCAGTAATGATTTCTAACATCTATTTTAGTTTGGATTTAGAGAGAGAAGCAACCTACATTGAAGTATATTACCATGCTCTGACTTGTGAGCATTGTGTAGGAGGTTTAAGTCAGATTATTTTAAGAACTCAACAAGCCTGAAACAGCATTTTTATGATTATAGCTTTTTTTCCTCCCATCCTTTCCACCCAGAGCAGTAGTGAATTCTAACATCTCTTTTAGCTGGCTTTAGAGTGAAGCCAGCCTACACTGAATTGGCCTCTTTTGATGCTACAGTATTGACTGAGGGGAGGGACAGATGGAACAAAAATCCTAATTGCCCAAACTTACAATAGGTTCCCAGCAGCAGCCATCACAAAAGAAATGTTAATGCAGTAAAAGGTAAATGGAAGGAAGCTAAACCCAACTTGTGGACAATTCAAAACCTACATTGATTTATTTTAAACCGCTTCCTGCAGTTTGTGAACACCTTCCTTGTCATAGTAGAATTATATTTGTTTTAACATTAGTCACTGCTCTACAGAAGTCTTACCATGCTTCTGCAATTTGTAAAGTAAACGGGAAAATGTCATCTGGCATGAGGAACAAATGACTTCCTATGGTCTGGGGCCAATGCTCTTGAAGTTATTTGTTGCAAATGGTCAACTTCCCCTGCATAGTCTTCGCAGCTGCAGCTGAACACTGTCTTTTCTAGTAGTGAGAGTTGAGGGTATCTGCAAGCACAACAGATGGCCGTAGTATTTTGATGCTTCAGCCATGAAATGAGGGGGCAAAATGTCATTCTCCATCCATCCGTCCATCCATCCATCCATCCATCTCACAATAATTCTGGTAACGTGACATTCATCACATTTATATTTGCCATGTTTTCTGTTCCATTTCCATTTTCTGACGGCCTGTACCTATATGTCTGCCTTTTAAAATGTAGCTCCTGTGGGTGATGTTGCAATTAATTAAAAGCATGTTGTAAACTGAAAAGTGCCTTGCAAGAAACCTGTGTCCCTGTTCCATGCCGTGAAAAGCTCCTGCTCATTAAACAGATTTTAGGAGTTAGTTTCTTTGACGGACCATCATTACCTTTTCTAATAATGGGTACAGCTGAGGATTGTTTTGCCGGTTGTTAGACTTCCATTAATTCAAGATACGACTTTAACATGCTTTTTCCCAGCGTGTAAAGAATCTCTAATCACAGAGCAAGCCCCCTTGTGTTAGACCAGATATTTACTATTCGGGAAGATGATTCATCCTCTAAAGAGACATCAGTTGTAAGTGGTTAATATGTAATTTTCTTAACTTTTGTTTGGCATTATTTTCATGGGCTGTTTGGAGTCTGCTGTTCTATGGTTGATGGATACCTACAATTACACTGTTAGGAGAGGCAAACAAAATTTTACTTTAAAATTAAAGTAAGGTGGGAATTGGTCCATACTGAGCACACAGGATTTTAATTTTTTCCACCTTTTTAATCAAAATCATTAACAGTGAGTTTATAAGGACCATGCTTGGAAACTAAGTCCTGCCATGACTGGCTCAGCACCATATTGAATTTGGCAGTCGGGTTCCTCCCCTAGCTTTCTCGTGACTACACGTGTCACACCAGCAAAGTTTCTCACATGGACAAGAGCTGCAAAGAATGAAGCCCTTGGCCAGTGGGCAAGGAAGAAGAAAATGTTTTATGCAATTGCATATTTTAATCAGAAATTTTTTTAGTTGTTGTACATACAACTCAAAGGACTTTGTAATCATGATAGTCTTCTAAAAGAAAATACACCTCTCAGATGCAACTGCATTTGTCCAGCCACGGGGTCGTGTTCAGTAAGATGGTTGGTGTCTTTCCTGCTCTTCTGCACCCGGTATGAGGCAGTCAGGGTCTCGGAGGTGAAGCAAGACATGCCTTCCCCTTTGCTGGTTGTTAGTGTGAGTTTGCTTACGTGGACAAACGTGTGACAATCGGGGATGTTTTTATTGCACAAAAACCCCCAAAGCTAGCTATATGGTTCGACATCATTGCATGCAACTACATTGTCCTGCATGTTTTGGAAAAAAAGCATGCAAGTTCAGAGTGCAAAAGTCTGACACAGGGTTGTTCTCTAGGGCTTACCTGTGGGTGCCTTGTCAACAGTAAAAGTGCTAAAAGTAAGGAAGATTGTAGAAATTCCTGCAGTTAATGGTGCTGCAGCTCTCTGTGGGGTTCCTTCCCTTCCTTCCTCCATGCCAAGGTGCAGTTGGCATTTGCTGCTCTCAGTTTCACCTTGTTACTTCTAAAGCTGTCCCCCAAAAAGCCCCTCTCCGCCCACATTACAAAATTGCTGTCCATTTTCACACAGAAAGCTTTGACGGGGCCACAGTAGGTCACCACATCCAACATTTGTCACCGTCACTTTTGTTCTCAAGAACCTTTGGGTTTCCCTCGCCTCGTGCGGGGTGGATGGAGGGGTGCAGCCGCCATGTCCCCCCGTGCAGCTCCAGCTGGGTTCAGTGGGATTTAGCCTTTAATTATAAAATGTCTTTTCCCACCTCTGCATGATTATTAACCCCTTCCTTGCCTGGTATCTGCACCACCAGTGAGAACGCTGTGAAAACGTTTGCCTGGGGTCCCTGGAGGACCTGGTGCTGTATAGCGGAAGGGTCCTCACCATAAACCAGTCCCCATCTCCCTCCTCCGGTTTCGCTTTCTGCCTCCTTTCCCAGGCCACCACAAGTTTTGTACAGAAACTTGGGTTCTTGTGAGCCCAATTATTTCCATCCCATGGCTGTCCACTACCGTGGGGCGCTCGGTTTCAGTGCCTGGCAGCGGTGTCGCTCGCGGGTCCCCTCCACGGTAACAATTCAGGGTCTGGATGTTTAGTTATAAAAGTCAAAGGTTAAGTGATTTGGGAATAAAATGTCACTTAATGCGACAGAAACGCCACAGAACTGAAGCCACTGATGCTTGCATTACTCCTGGGGTTTTCTTTTCGCTTGCAGGCTCAGTGTTAAGTAATTTTATTAACTGAGGAGGGGGAAACATATTATTCGCTAACATTTTTATCCTCGTTGCAAAATTTATTGCGTGTTGCTTCGTAAGCATTTGAAAGCAGCGCAATTGGGAAGGCAATGAAAGTAAAAATAGAACATGGGGTTTGGGGTTTTTTTTCTTTTGGAGGTGTTATTTAAAACACTGTACGATTAGTCAAAAAGATTAATTGTTGCTTGTGGCTAAACAGATGATAAATTTTAAAACGATATTATTACAGTGTGTCAGCATAAAAGCTCTGTGTCCCAAGTGTGTCGCCTTTTTATGTTTCTGTTGACAAGGTTCACGTTTTATAGCACACTACCAGAAAGTGTTGACACATATTCAGATCACTGATTAAATGTTTTAAAAACGTGCCACTCAGAAACTAACCCTGATGGTCTTGGAGACAGGCATTTTAGGAGTCTGAATGCGTTTCTCTTCATCGGTTAGACTGTAGCACAATGAGCAGTATTAATTAACAATATTTTTTTAAAATTTTGGTACATTACTATTTTAAGAACAGAGCTATTTATAATAGATTTTCAGGCACATATTTTTACGGTTGTCTTCAATATGGTTTAAAAATTGGATGTTAAATAATTACTCAGAAAGATACTTAGGCACTGAAAAGGGAAAAAAAGACATCTTTCTCATTTAGGATTTTGTGGAGGTGTTTTTTGGTTTGGGGTTTTTTTTGCTTTTGCTTATTGTTAATATTTTGATCTGTTTATCCTGAGACTATCGGACGATGTTATAAAGTACAAGCCAGTGCATCTGTAGTTTCAAGCTGGAGATAGTCTGCTTGTTTTGGAGATTTCACTCAGGACTTTGTTCCAAGTCCTGCAGTCTGATCTGCCACCTCAGAGGTTTTCTCCTGCATGGAGCTGCCTGCAAGTGGGCAAGCTCCACCGAGTGCACCATTCAGACTTTCTCCACAGCTTTTAATGGCCTGGTCTGGCAGGTTGCTGGGCAGTTCCCATTCCCGCTGCCTTCACAGAAGAGCTGCTTCTTCCTGCGTAAGACTCGTACGATAAAAAGCCAAACCAGTCCTGAGAGCACAGGTTGGGATCCAGGTGCTTCCTCTCCCAGCTCTGCTCGTTTTCACAAATTCAAGCTTCTTTACATTTTCTGCTCCCATCTATTTTCTGTTCCTGGAAACCGCGTAGGCCATTTGCAGGAACAACCCTGGGTGTGTTATTGTTTAGCTGTAAAAGTCCCTCCTGCGGGTCATCATGCATTTGAGCCGCCTGAGCCTGGCACAGGAACCCCAGGTTCTCGCTCTGGGCAGCAGCTGCTGGGTAGCTTCTTCAGCGCCTATCCTTTGAAAGAAAATAATTAACTCTAATTAGAAAAACATTGCTTTTCATTTACCATTTTTTGCTGGTTCTTTTGGGGTTTTTTTGGAGAGAAGGTGTTGATGAAATATGAAGCATACCATCTATTAGTGTCCTTTCTCAGCGTTTGCAACTCCAAACTGTTCTGAATGGAGCTATAGTATTTCTGGAGTGAAAAGTTTCATCAAGAACAGCTGGCTGACAAATCGCCTTGCTATTTCATGGGATATCAGTGTTTAAAACATAATGAACATATCTTCAATTATCTCATCTCTTGATTCACTGGTAGATTTTGTTGTGCCTATTATAGTCCATCAAACTCTATTCATATTATGAGCACCATCTGTACTTTGTTTGCTTGTCTTGCAATACAGCTATGCAGAGATTTTTTTTACTCTGGAAAACACCACTAAAATTTTGTGCAAATGAGGAAGCTGACTAGCTGAGTGGAGATGGAATTTTTAATTGCCCTATTTAAAGCCTTTCACATGCTTTGTTTTCAAAAGGTCATTTGTCATAAAGAAAAGGTGAGCTTTCAACTTCAGTTTCTAGTGAAAACTTCCTATAAGCATTTTTAAATTAAATTTTTTTGAAAGGAGACTTCTTCCCATCTTTAGGAATTGAAATAACCTGTTGTGTGGGAGATAAGATCTATTCCTACATCTGTAAGACCTGGAAACCATTGAATATATGCTCAAGTAGAGCAGATGAGAAAGTCCTGTCATCTCGCTTCTGCTCTTGTGGTGATGCTGACCTGCCTTTTCCTTCCTTGTTACACCACTGCGGAGCTCTTTTCTCATGACTGGGCTGCAAAACAAACCTGGCACGGTTCATTCTCACATGCAGCAAGTCCCTCTGGCCACCACCTCAGCCAGCAGCCACCCTTCTTGTTTTCCAGCTGCCCTTTTGGGGCTGGCACCTTTCTGCTTGTCCCCTACACCAGCAGGAAGGGCAGCACGGCTCATACAACACATGGTATGTTGGTGGTAGGTGTGTATTAAAGAGAGAGAAACCACGATTTCCCTCAAGAAGGTGGTTCAGCCCATCCCCGAGGCAGCAGTGATGGACCATCTTGCGGGGAGATGCCTCTTCCTCTGCAGAGTGCCAAAAGGAACCAGATAGCTCGCGTAGGCTCAAGACCTGACGTTTAGTTGAGTAAAGAATTTTAAAAGACAGACAAGCGAAATCCTGGCTCCATTAAGTCAGTGACTGTGTTATTTCATCGAATTCATTAATGCAGAGGTGATTGACCCACAGTGCTCTGGAAAATCATGCCCTGGCAGCCGGGTAAATGGCTGAACATGGGGCTCCTGGAGCTGAACCTGCCCTTTGGTGAAGCGACACAAGCGAGCGACACAGAAATGCTGGGTCAGTGGCCTCAGCTTGGGGTTCTCCAAGATAAACAAGAAAGCATTACCTCAGTATTTCCTTAATTTATATTTTTGAAAACTGAAATACCTTCCGAGCACTAACAAATGGAGCCATCACGGTGCTAACAGACATGAAAATGCATCCATCGCTCTACTTAGGCTACAAAAAAGCCTGCACCCAAACTCCCAGTTGGGTATTATTTCCTGGATTTACTACAAAAAGAACAATGCATGTTTATTAAAAACAGAGTGGCTTTTAGCAGCAGCAGTAGCGCCGTGCACAATACACCAAAGCACAACGGGGGCCTTCTCCCGGCAATTGATGTGGAGAAGACCTTTGGCAGAGCAATATGGAAATTCGCATTCAGTGGCTTGATTAATTTGGAGTTTGGAAGCCACCTTCCCGAGATGGATGACAGTGGCTTATTAAATAAATAAATAAGGAGCAGGCTGAAGTCGCGCCGGCGTTATAGCATCAGATTTATGTCATCTGCGCAGGCAGAAAAGGCCTTTGTCGCCGCTATTGTTCAGCCTGTCAGGGGAGGCCTTGGCAGCGGCCTTTTGTCAGGGCTTGTGTCGGGGGTAATAACGGGGAGATGACGGCGGTTGGTCTGTTTGATGTAACCCGGTTTTATGGATGCCGGAGTTGGCATCCACACACGCGGGCGGAAGAAAGTAAGCGTGCCGGGGTGCTGGGCCTGTCTGCCCTCGGCTCCCCTCTCCGGCGGCCAGACGGGGGAGATGCCGGATGGGGTCCCCGGGGCTCGGCCTCCGGCTGTCGCTGGGGGAGTTGAACGGGAAGGAAAAGCGAGCGGCGTCCCTTGGGACAGGAGGTTGTGCCTGCGCCCGGCCGCCGCAGCTCCCTCCCTGCCCTGAGCACAGTGCCGGGGCTTGGGAGCCTGCACGGGTCCTGGGGGAATGTCGGAAGCAAGTGGCAGGGTTCGGGGTACCTGTACCTAAAACTATTCGCGAGTAATTAGGAACTGTCTGGTACGAATCAGAGTATCACGGTATGTAATAATAATCTAGCACATTCAGGGTAGAAGCAGGTAGGCACATCAGGAAAAAAAAAAGTAACTGCTGCACCACAAGTTATTCAATGGCATTTTTAGAGGGTTGAAGAGACCCTAATTTCATGCTTTTGTAGGGGAAACAATCTGCGATCCCAGTGGTTTTTACTAAGATCTTTGCACTTCTTTTCAACGTGATATTTTGTATGTTATCATAAAAAGTAGAGGACTTTAAAAAAACAAAATTTTATTTGAAATGCTATGCAATTCATTTTCTCTACAGAAACGTAAAATAAGTTTATGTGGTTCATGTGGAAGTCATTTAGTTCTTCCGCATGAATTATAAAAAGTAGATAGATCACCATAAGTCATCAAAAAATGTGAGCACATTGACCTGAAGATGCGAGATAAAAAAGGAGACTATTATTTTGCAGCTCACTCCAAGAGCTCACTCCACTTTATTATGCCACAAAGCCAGTATCATTGGGTAAATGTTAAGGAATATTTGGCACACATTGAGAGGCTCCGTCCAGTCTGAGCTCTGCAGCTGCAGAAGAGTTTACAGAAGGCTAAACAGTTGCCATTCTCCTGGAGACAAGCAGAATAGGAGTCATTTAAACTCCACATAGAATTGAGTAATAACAGGGAATTTATTATAAAGATGTCTTGAACTGTTTTTCCTAGTTCAGCATTTCTTCAGAGGCAAGTAATTAAAAGTGAATTGAGTTTGATACCAGTGAACTAAGTAATGCAATGAGAAGGATTCTTCATCTAGAAGCTCTTCTTTTTTGGGGGTGCAAGGAGTGAGGGGTGGATGTTAGAACAAAGTCATCAAGTTTCCTACTTGCTTGTTTTGGGACTAGACTTTATACAGATATAAATCTTTTGGCACAAAAGTAAAAAGACCCATGGTGTTTAAAAAAACAAAACAAAAAAACCCATCTGTGGACAAACCTCTTAGATAAGTTCATCTCATGTCACTGCTAACTACATGCTAAAGAGATTTGCTAGGGTAGAGTTACAACATGGGAGTTTGCTACAAAGTCCACCAGGCAGAATTTCATCTCATTTGTAATAGTACAAAATCTGTACTATACAAAATTTTTATGGTACAAAATTTGTAAAGATAGTGGTCCTTATTCTGCATTATGTCCAAATTTTCTATGTTTTTGGAAACAGAGGTGTTGACTCTTTGTGTGTGCCTGTACTGCAGAAATTTGTTTTCTTCAACCAACTTATTCGCTCTGAAATCAGAGGGGTACCTGAATGTAGAAAAGAAATACGTTGTACTGGTTTCAAAAAAATTGATGTTGTCTCATTAGCTAGATGCATACTCCAGCTGGGCCACTTTGCATGAAGATGCCAGAATAATGTTTGATAACGTCAATGATGTTATTAAGATTGCATGGTATTGATTTGGCAAGAACTGAGATCTGTAATAATTTCATTTAAGAAACTGCACATTCTGTTCACCTTTATGTGTGACTGGCTGAGTTCAGTGTTAGCAACACTTTGCTTTGAAAAACTGTGTAGATTGGTAAAACAGAGCTGCTGTGGTAAGCTAAGAAGGTTCAGACTACATGAAACATTTAAAATAAAAAGGCTAAACATTATAGGTAGCCACACACAACAATTTAGTTGAAGTCTTGTAAATTCAGCGTATATATATTGCTTTGAAACATATTTTCCTACTATTACATAGAAAACATCCTTGCATGACTGTAGATTTAACTACTGCACAGACACCATTGACTTCTTAAACTGGTTGATGGTTGCCTCGGCACAGTGAGAGTTTTGTTGGCAACTTCAGTGAGGACAAGTTTTCATCCGCAGTAACCCTCTAGAAACAAAAAATCCTGTTTCCAAAAGGTTGTCTTTACTTCTGTGTGACTTCCGTTGGTGAATTGAGAGCTTTGGATGTTTCAGAAGAAGCAGACGTCATTTTGCAGGATTTATCTACCCTAATTTACCCATGTGAGAAATAACCCCAACAACCAGCCCTGAAATTGTTTGTGAAGCATCCTTCTGCTGTACATGGTGTGACTTGTCATTATTTCTGGAGCTATTCTTTCATGTCCTCAGTTGTCAGTGTAAATTAATGTTAGACAACGTCTTTGGGTAGTAATCAAAGTGTTTTAAAGAAATTATGGCATATATCAAATGTAGGGCAAACTATTATGGTTTGGACTGGCAGAAAATATAACACTAAAAAGCTGGAATGCTTCTTCGGGTGAAACAAAGCACATTTGTTCACCTTGCAAAATTATGAAGAAAACTTTCCAAGCCACTCAAATATCACTCATCCATCATCACAGTAAACAGGAACGTAGGCCAGCCAATCCCTCTGCTTACCAATATAACTGTTCAACACCCGTGCATGCTAGAGATTTTCTTCGGTTTTAGCAGGCTTTGGATATATCATTATCTGAAAGACTTGTGATTTTCATTGGTTTTGCCTTGTGTTCTCATAGGTAGAAAATGTATTTAAAGATGCTTCTCTTTAAATGTGTACAAGAAGTCAGCTAATGCCATTTATTTCTTTCCTATTCAGTCATGGAAAATAATGTGGGGTTTTTTTCTTACCAGAGCAGTATTTTGTCAGAAATGGTGGGTATGCGGGTGTCTGCAATGTTCTCCTTTGATAAAATGTGCATCTTTGTTTTCTGCTCTGCTATTAACTATATGGCTCTGGTGCCCTTCCATCAATCTATTTTAATCTCATTTTCTCTGTCTATTTGACTGCATTTTCCTTTTATACTGTTTCATTCTATAGGATTTACTTCGCTCTTGTTTGCTTGTTCATAGTAAACAGTTCCAGTTACATTTGTTGTGGGAGGCCAAGTATTTTTAGGTGAGGATCTGGTCCCCCAGGTCCTGAGATCACCATAATAACCTTTCATGGTGCATATGTTAGTTAAAGCCTGCATACTCAAGCAGCCCTTAGAGTGGAGTCGGACATAGATACCAGGAAACTGAATTTGCCCCACTAGTCGGGTGCAAAAATGGGGCAAGAATGTAGTTACCTTGGCGTTTCCTTTGTAGTTCCCTGCACCCCTCTCATCCAGGCCAATGTAACTGTATTTTATTAGGAAGAAAAATTTAGTGCCTACTAATTGGTATTGAAATGTTTTTGGTAAAACTGTATTACAGGTCTGTGATGTTAAGGGACTAGAAGCAAAATCAGATTCCAAAACTCTTTTTTGGCCCATACACTGAGATATTTAAAGTCTCAAACAACTAAAAATTGGTGGAGAGCAATGTCTGAGGAAACAATGACCGCTGTAGGTATGCGTGGCCCTAGTATACTATAACTCTGGATCAGAAAACTGTGCTTAAAACAATATGCTTAGAGATCCTTCTACCACTCTTTTGTAAGGTGCTGGAGTGTTTTTTTCCTTATTTCTGAGCTAAGTTTCTGGATCCCAACCAGATCTTCCGAAAGAGAGTTGAAAAAGAGAGAAAATCTTTATGGAGTTTGCCCTGACCTATAAAAGCACCGCTCTGCAGGAGTTACAAATGGCTTTTTGGCTAAGTTCAGCAGCTGAAAGGGCCTCTACTTGTTTTGTCTCCAGCTCTGACAATAGCCGTGGAGAAGAATGTCTTCTTTAAAAGTTCTGGGGATCAAGCTGAACCTTCAGCTGCTCGAGTTTCGGCTCTCCTCTTCCCTCCAAAAAAAAAAAAAAAAAAAAAAA
>Ga0065711_1040797_pt1 | contig 16666 bp, 10 predicted proteins | sample Hoacrofraction12_FD_59098 | JGI IMG/M metagenome (GOLD analysis project Ga0065711, IMG submission 59098) | Hoatzin crop microbial communities from Cojedes, Venezuela - Epithelial fraction 12 v2 (version 2) | ecosystem: Host-associated > Birds > Digestive system > Esophagus > Crop | place... | reverse complement strand
CAGCCCTCTCCCACCCTTGCCCCAAGGCTTGGGAATTATCTTTGTATACCTGCATCTATGTTACAACAGCATTTTACAGTGCCCTGTTCTGCCAGGCAGCCTATAATCAAAGAATGATGTCTTAGCCCATTCTCAGATATCAACTTGCCCACCAGCTTGGATTTTCTGGAGCACAGCATGGGTCATTTGCACCTAAGCAGCAATGGGGACAGAGGGCAACTGGTTGGAGGGGATCTTGTTGTGTAGATATAAGTGGTAAGAAATGGCCCTTGCCTGGTCCAGGCATAGGGTATGGCATGCAAAGGGCAAGGGAAATATTTTCCCTTCTCAATTTCTTTGTGGTGGGACCAGAGAAATAGACTCTAATGGTATTTGTGTTGCTCCTGGCACAGCCCAGACATGGAGGAGCTGTGCTGGTGAGATTAAATGACTGGACCAAGATCACACAAGAAGCCTTTCTCACGGCAGGAACTGAAAGTTTTACAAGGTCTTAGCAAGAAGCCCAGGTTTCAAACACGGAGAGGGCTGGGACAGTGTGTGCTAAAGAAGAGTTCTCATCTAGTCAGATTTTAGACTCATTTTACTAAATTGTGTTGATTTTCATTGATGGAAATTGTGTTGATTCATTGATTTTTTTTCTTTCAATTTTAAGAGGACTTTATTAGATAACCTGAAAACCAGCAACTTGATATTCAAAGCACTGAACAAAGGCATTGCATCAAACAAGCGAGCCTTTCCTAGTTAATGTAAGGAAAAGTGAAAAATTTTGCTCCCCAGCCCTTTTCAGGTAGCCCCAGAGGCAAATTTTGTCCTTTACAGATATTTGAACACTTTTAAGGCTTCTCACCTGAAAACCTTTGAGCACCTACTAGCATGCCTTAAGCTCTGATATGTGCCCAGGAAAGGAAAGCATGTTTTTTATTCCCGTTTTGCAGATGGGTAAGCAGAGGCAGAAGAATTTGAAGGCCCTGCCCTGGACCTTGTAATGAGCCTGCAGCAGGGCTGGGTGTAGCACTGAGACCTACCAAGGCAGGTCTTTTCTCCTTCATTCTAAAGACCTTTCTACACAGCCCTTGGGTGCTATTGCAGTGCACAGCACCAGGGGAGGGTAAAGCAGTGTCTGCTCCAGGGGCAGTGGACATTAATGAAATTGGTTGGGTCCTGTTCTCCTCTCTGAGCTCCTGTGTCACCTTGATGAGCCATTTCACTTTACACATGGCATTTCTTTTTCCAGACTCAGCTCTACAGCTAGGCCTGCTGTAGGTAGAGTAGTTGGAACAGGGGGATGGCCATAGTCCTGCTTTCTGTTGGCCATAAAAGACTTCTTGACTTTTCCCTCTGAACAGTCAGGCTGGAGGAGCGTTGACTTTTGCTGTGAGTCTGTGGTCTCTACTAAGAAAAGAAAGTCCAGGGTTGCTGATTGCACCAGAGGAAATGAGGCTGACTCACTGGTGTCTCCATCCCAGATCTATGGGATCCCTTTCCTGCTTGCATCCCACTTCCTGCAGCTGTGATGAGCCAACTTGACCAGTCCTGCAGCAGCTTCGCTACTTTTCCAGACAGGGACTGCCAGTCTCTGCACCTCTTCCCGCATCCTAGTGCTTAGCACGGCTGCAAAGCAGCAGGGGAAGGAGGCAGCTCTGTGCTAGACCTTGCAAGGAGCAGACGATTTTGCCTTGCGCTTGTGGGAGTGCAAGAAACATCTCAACGAGACAACCATGGTTTGATGCGCTTGCTTCCCCCTTGCTCAGCATCTGTGCTTGCGTTCCTCGAGTGCATGATTCAAATAGCCCGGCCGCATTTCAAAGGGCTTTATTGGGCATAATGACACCACTTAACGAGCATTGCACAAGTGTGTCACAGGGGGAATCCTCAGTGCGCTGAGTCACGGATGCTCCGTTTGGACAGCTGAGCTGTTTGCAGTACGATGAACGCACTTGTGGTGAGCACACAGTATCATCCCCAGGGCCTCCTGCAAGCGGTGATGGACCGGTCCCACTCCCACCAACATCCATATTGAAATTTCCTTCCTGGAATGGGACTGGACTCATGATCTTGCTCTGGATCTGAACGGTAACCCTGCAGGACCAAAGACTGCAGCTGGGAAGAGAGGAGGTGGAGCATGCAGGAGGTCCAGAGATCATTGCTACAAAGAGGGAGAAGGGCTTTCTAGGCTCAAAATAGGCACCTGCTGTCTTCTGGTGATGTCAAGCTTGGTGTTTTCTGCCCAGTCAGGTGGTGGCAGGTGCTGGGGTGATGGTGCCAGTTAAAAACACTGAAATACAGTGAAAAGGAAGGGAAAATAGCAGAGGGAGAAGTATTGGCCAGAGCACATATATCTTGTCCACATGCTCAGCTAAGGCTGGATTGGGGCACAGCCCCAGGGCTGCAGCGAGAGCTGATCCTGTCCTGTCTCACTAAACCCATCTCTGCTTTCCTGACACCACTGAGAATCAAATGAAGGCCCAGGGTCCGTAAGAGCCAAGATATTTCAGTGGGGCTTAATGCCAAAAGGAGACGAACACTCAGGAAAGTCTGTGAGGGTAGGAGCCCTTCCGTGACATATCCACAAGGGCTTTGCTGGATCAGGCCCAGGGTTGGTTTTTCAGAAAAGCCACTCCTCGCACTCTCTGTGCCAACTGTTTCCATCTAGCCTGGGCCATTCATAATGCTGTCCACCCCTCCTGTCCCTTTAAAAGTGGCAAGGTTTGCTGTAAGTCCTGTTATCATCTTAGCACAACATGTAAAAATTAATCAGTTCACTCCAAATTCTACCGGTGCTTGAAAAAAACAAAGGAAGGGAAGAAGAACCGATACATTAACTCCGTTGTTCTGAACTCCTAACATAGGGCACTGCTTTTAAGTACACCCTGTAAACCAGGGGAGTGCGTTATGCATCACGAAGATGCTGTTTGTCTCTTTTCCTTGTTCGTCACCTGCACATTCACAGTCCCCTTCCCACTTGGATGTTGCAGATACCCAGAGAGCACTTTGCATTTGTAGAGCCTGGGCCATCAAAGGAGTTCAAGGTGCCTCCTCATCACGGTTTCGGTTCTGGTGTAAATAATAGTCAGTTATGCTTTATATTGGTATAGTGACTTTTCTTAGCAGTGATGCTGTTACTCTTTTCTAACATGGATATTCCTCCACACTCTATTGGTGTGAAATGCTTTTCTCTTATTGTATGTTTGCATACTCTCAGGCTTCATCAACGAGGTCGTGCCATAGCATGTGGGCTGGTTCCCTTCTCACATCACAGGCCTTACAAGGCATCCCAGATGTTTGGAACATCCATTTCTCCTTTTCCACGAGGACTCTGTAGGCTCAAAAAGTGTTGGATCAGGTTTTGCTAGAAGGCACAGAGAGTGCCTCAGGGGTTTCTTGAACTCACATCATGGTAGACTCTCACATTTCTGGCCTGGGCTCACGTCTGTCACAGATTATGGAAATTCTCCTGGTGACCATGCATCAATTCTAGTAGTCAGTTTAAGCACGTCTTCCAGGAAGACATCTAGTCCAAAAAAGGAGATGCCTGGGTTCCTATTAGATGCCCTTGCATAGGTTCTACTTCCAGTTAAGATGCCTAGTGGCTTCCTGGTTGTCCTCAAAGCCCTGGCAGGGATGATATACAATCCGCTAATGACATGCTCCTTTCTCAGCAGCAGATGGAGGCCAGTCAAGAAAACCCTAGAGCATCTCAGTGCCACTCGATACCTATCTGCAGGCAACTAAGCAATGTCTTGGGGTGGAATTCATTTTACCCATTATGTGTCTGCAGTTTCAATGTCTCCATCCAATCCAGGCTCTCTAGGCTCCTTTCATTGATGGGGAGAGGTGGGCACTTTCTTATGGTGCAATTCATGTCTCAGTCATTTGACTGAGCTTGACTGGTTAAATCCTCTGCAGCTATGGAGGAGCTGAGGCAACCAGCTGAGAGGTATCTCCACTGTGGTCATCCAGGTTTAGCCAGATTATACCCAAGATAGGGAATCCCCTTAAAGAGTTTGCTCATTTGCCTATTTCCTAGCTGTTAAAATACGAGCTCTAATTCCCATTGGCTGGCATAATTTCACAGGACTAAAATCAAACCATGGACTTTTTCTCCATGGTTTTATCATATTTTAATAAGTTCTTTAGTGCACAGTGCTTACTGGTGTATTGGAACGCGTGTAGCCATGCTATGTTGTTGCAGGAACATGCATGCCATCCAGGCTGGTACTAAAAACCTCTTGGCCACCCGCAGCAGATTCACACCATCTTATATTTTGTCATGTCTCAGCATAGCTGTTGAAAGCCTAAGCAGCTTGAATGTTCTGCAGCTTTCTCTGTAACATATTTAATCCTGCCTCTAATCCAGCACAAATAAGTCTTCCTCATGCTCCTTACCTTCAAACAGTCCCAGAGTCTCCTGCCATCCTCCAACCACATCCACAAGCCATTGGCTCAAGCTTGTAACAGAACTTTATCTCAAAACTTTAAAAAAAGATATAAAATGGCTTTCCTGCTTGGCTATCATGAAATTTATCTCAGCAGAGGACACGGTCAATCTTACTAATGCAAGAGTTGTATCCGCATGTCGGAGATGTTCTCTGACTTTGTTTTATTTTCAGTTCTCTGACATCAAAACCTTCTCTCTGTCCCCTGTTTAGATCTCTTCATTTCACTTTCCAGGTTCGTATTTCCTCTACATCTCTGTTGGAAGATGTGGTTTTATGGCAGAGGTTGTGCACATTCAGGTTTCCAAGGAAGTTGCTGTTTTTCAACAGAAATCACATTGTGGGACGGAGTGGTGAGAAAAGGCAGAGCCCGTCTCTGCTATAACCAAACCTGTGAAATGAAGCCAAACAGCACTGAGCAGAGCAGGAGTTTCTTCAGCCTCCAAAAGGGTGCACCTTGTCTAATAGAGATATTTACTAAGGGGTGGGAAGGCAGAAATGAAACTCCTTGAACAGTCTCCAAGCCTGCCATTCAGTTTGTCCCTCTGCCCTCAGAAGAACAACAATAGAGCCTGTTGCTAGACAGTGTTGTGTGGCACGACAGAAAGCAACTCTAAATCCTTTGCAGGCTGAGACGGGCACACTTAAGGGAGCCTGTCCATGTTTTTATGAGACTACAGTAGCCAGGAAGGAATGGGACAGTCTAAGCTCTTACTGGACAGGTAGGACCTCATCCAAAGTCCAGTGAAGACTGGGGAAACACCACTGCGCATCCGATAAGATCTGTAGAACTCATTGGGAGGCCCACAGTACCTTTAGAGGCATAAATCTCTGGTTGATGCTGGGCTTTGAGAGATTCAGGTCTGATTCCTCTCCCTACTGGAGGGAGACTTATCTTGCAGCGTTAGCAGTCTCTACCCAAGTTTCCTTCAGAGTTATTGGCGAGAAATAGGATGCAACTCACCTGACATGTGTTAGACATTTACTTTCGGATGAGATGAATCACATCCCAGCTGTGCCAGTTTTCTCACTATTGCCTGCAAGAGGATCTTGGATGAATAGGTCAGACAAAGACACCTCCTTTTAGACAGATGAATCCAGACTTTTTTTTTTCTTTGAATAGACTCCTAAAGGCTAGGATCATCTAGGTATTTTACGATCTACCTAGACATGTAGAATACTGAAAGAGGATACTTCCATTGGAAGACTCTTTTGAAAATCCTGGTGGGTTTTGCTTCACATCTTAGGCAACAAAATTACCTTTAAAAACCCGTCACTTGAAGTCCTGGTGTTGCATTCCACATATGTACAGAAGAGCTGAGCAAAAATCCCATATCTCAGAAGGGTGTTTGAAGGGAATTCTTATGAAGTATCAATTTCTTGCCCATTCTTCCATGAGAAGATCAGTCCAGATGCATTCGCTGTGAAATAATTTGCCTTGCCAATCCAGACCAGGAGAGCTGGGTACCTCATTTGATCCTGCATACCACGGGAGTGCTGCCTCTCCTTGTGGGCTGGCTTGGTAATGGTGGTGAAGAGCCATCCTGAAGGCTCTGAGAACAGTATCCTTCCGAAGATTTGTAGATGCTAGGAAGATGGACTAAAGGTGTTTGAAATGTGTGTTGATATAGTCTGTTATTTTCTTGCAGTGAGGGATCCAGTGACTTGGAAGCTCAGTCTAGCCTAGTCCGTTCACCAGCTGGTTTGAACTAAGTGTGCTGATCTTTTTTAAGGCCTGGACACACTCCCATTTACAAATAGTGTAAATCTACAAAGAAAGAAGGTGGCAGCCTGATCTGCAGGGCCTGAAAGCTGTTTTGCTGCAGCATTAGCAGAGGTGGGGTTTGGTCACCATCTGGAAAGATTTGCTGGTGGAAGTGCTCAGACAAAACAATGAGAGGCTAAGTGGAAAAGGACAGAAAAAGTGAAGTGCGAGGCTATTTAGACACACAATTATTGCTTTATGCCTTAGACGTATTGACCGCATTGCTGCAACCTGATCAATTAACTGATTTTATTGAACTGCCCCTTGTCAGTGGATTGCAGTGACTGGTCCATGAATACCCTTTGCTCATTCTGAATGTGAGGAAAAGTGGATTAGCTCTGTTGCTTTTATTGAAGTGCTTATTTCTCCTCACACACTGCAGAGAGAACAGAAGTTAAGCAGCACAGATTTAGCTGTCTAACCATTAGACACCTTAGGTTAGCTGAGATGCATTCCACTGTGGGTTTGCAAAAATAGTTATTAACAGCTTCTGCCACCATTAAATCATTTGATGAGAGTCATCTCATCCATCCTCATGTGCCCCAGGCTGGACTAAATATACCCAAATCAGAATTGTGAAGAAGTAACGGATATAAGAGGAGTTAGCACGGAGTCATTACTAGCAAGAATATCATCTGGATAAGGAAGGAGCTTACTGGATCACAGCCTTTTTCTGACAGGATAGGTCATGCATATTAGTGGATTGATTGCAAAACCTAGAAGTCACTTACAACAGAAGACTACGGGAACAAGTTTTTGCCTGAAAGAGTATAGGGTCCAGACAGATGGGGCAAGCAACTGAGTTGAAAGAGAATAGATAAGACACATTAGCAGAAGATTGGGAATCGGACAGGGAAATGCTAATTCAGTGGCCACTGAAATTCTTGGTGAAACTTGCCCACAGGCATATGGGAAGTCTGTGACAGAAACAAGCATTGAGTCCATCCGTCCAGCTGACGCAATGTGTATCTCAGTCTCCCAGTGAATGAAACACTCAAGCTCAGTCATAATACAAGGCAATGCATTGTCAGTACAGCTTTCTAACAGCTCCACTAAAATTGCAAATAAACTGTAATGTTTGCCAGCAGAGTCTCCAAACTATAGTACAGAAACTAATTCAAGGGTTACAAAGTCTAGCGTATATTTACAGTCACGGGTACAGTGGTGGTCTCTACCACCAACAGCGACGCTGGTGGTGGCTTCTGTTGCCTCTGACACTGGTACTCAGACAGAATAAGCTGAGAAATTCTGTCCTGCTCACAAGCTCCAGAAATAGGGCAAATACAGGCTCTTGTTTGAATTCTTACATGCAAGAGCCCAGTTTTGTCCGTCTTTAGTACCGAAAGGGTAGGGCACTGTGCAAGGCCTTCGTATCTAGTGAGTTGCAGACTCTGTGATAAACCAGGGGCAAAAGATAAGTCAAGGGCTAAAGCACATCCTAAGGATATGGGACATCTGATCACTGCCTTCTCTTCCCTCCACAAGCCTGAACAAATAGCTTGGTGACCTGGACAGATGAGAATCAGAAAGCTGGAAAACAAGACAGTTTCTGGCAGAGCTGGGCTGCACACACCCCATTTCAGTGTACAGTACGGTGTCACAGAGCAGAGCCTGAGGTACAGAAGGAACAGCTGTGCTGGAGTTACGTTTGACTCACTGTTTCAAAAAAACCCCGCTGGGGTGAGAATAACAGCCACGACAGCTGGACACATGTCAGTAGAAAAGAGACCATGAGTGAGAAGTTTAGCATTGTTCAATCTATTGTGGAGACATACACACTGCTTACGCACTGCAGCCGTGCTGAGCAGGATTCGTCATACTCCATCTCAGGGCTGGACATCTCATCTGAGGTAGTCATCTAAGCACCCTTTCTAGTCAATGAATGAAGTCTGACATTTCCTCACTGTGATTCATCAGACCTATCTTCGATGTCAATCTTTGGATGTAATGACTCTCTCTGTAGCAGCTGATCTCTCTGTGTTGGTGTTCAAGAGAACCAAGTGGACTAGTTGGGTGCCTGACTCTGGATGAACAAGGTTAGGTCAAATGCTCAAACTCCATGATGCCCAAATCCTTATGTTCATCCTGCCCACAACTGTGGGACCCCATGGAAAAATAAGTTGTATTTCTGCAAAACTTTATCCTTTTTGGGTTTCTGTGGTGCTAGCCTACAACGCAAAGGCTGATTTAAGAAAGGTGCTCTTGTAGAATCATCTTTTATAAAAGAAATAGTCATTTGGACTGATTTTTGTAACCAGTAATGAGCTGCCAAGTGGAGGTACCATTGCAGAGATGACCCTCAAGGCCAATCATGATTCTGAAATGACTGTGGCAGGAGTCACCAGCTCATATTGTCTTTCTCTGAGCTTGAGATTTTTATGGTTCTGCTGACCTTGCTGATAAAATCTGTACAGATTTATTCACACACTTGGGCTGTCTAGTCCTCAAATTCCCAGACTGTTTCTGTTCCTGTGAATGAGGAAGAGTTTGGCTTCCTTGATCTTAAAGATGTCAGGAAAGATGTCTGGGATTTTTTCTTTGACGCCAGAAGAATATGGTGGGGTCATTATAATGGAAGAGTGAGAGAAGTGATGCGAACATCCCTCTAAACTGCCTAAATTTCAGGTCTCTACATAGGTTTTTCTATTAAAACTATCTGAGTGCCAAGTTAGGCATGAAATTAACCTTAGACACTACTATGCTAAGTTAGATTTTGCTATTAATATTAGTAGACAATAGATGGAGACACCTCAGGTGTCATTTGTGTAATTTTCAGCCAGCATTGGCCCTCTTCTCTGGGAAATTCAGGCCCTTCCAAAGCAACTTTTAAATGCAGACCTTTTATTGTAGGGGGAGAGCTTGTGCAAGGGGAATGTTGTCCTTCAGGGCATTAGCCCCAGAGCGGCTGGCAGGCTGGGGGCAGGGAGGGGTCATAGAAGGGTTCTCAGACACATTGGTCCTCTACTTGTCTCTTACAGCTAGTTTCTGCAGAACAAATGCTCAAGCAATCCTTCTACCTGTCTGTTTGTCCCCCTAATGACATTTGAACATTTGGCCCAATGAGCTTTGTCTGGCAGAGGGTCTCAAAGATATTATATACCCATGAGTCTCACAAAAATGGGCAGTTAAGTAGAGGAGAGATGCAACTTGTGCCCTTGCAGAGGGACAGGGTGCTATGTGGGTGCATGTCTGTGTGTGCAAGTGAAGCATGCATGTGTGTGTACAACATTCCCTGTACATCATAAATCCAGACAGAAGGACAGAGAAGTCAGTGCTCATGAGTTTCAGTGCCCACAGAGTAATTCCCTGCTCTGTTTTTTTTCATTCTTTCCTCCTCTGTTTCTTCCTGCTTCCTTCTCATTCTGACTACATGATTTGTGGGAGGAAGGAGAACATGGAGGGAGCGTGCTGTGCCATGAATCTCTTGAGAGACATATTGCATTGTGTGACTGAGGAAGAGATGAAGTGAATGGACCTTCTCGTTAGGTTCAATGAGGATGGAGGGCTCCAGTTTTTGGAAGGTCCATGCTTCCCAGCCACCGCTTCTCTCCCATAACAGGGCAACACATAGTACGTGTCCCTCACGTGGGAGGCACCCAGTAGCATGACTGTGCATTGCTGGCATTGTGGTAGAGGGTCTCAAGATAGAGTGAGTGCAAGTGATGAAGATTTTGTGAGATGACCATCTTGTGTTTTGTAAGCACAGGAGCAGGGCAGCCACAGAAATGCACCCAGTTCCCTGGTGGAGTGGTGTTAGCAGCTCCCAGTGACATCTTCTAGATAAGTCCAGTTAACAACTACTTTGAGGATTCTTCGGAGAGAAGAAGTACCTATTATGAAGGAAGATAGTTATACACATTTATAATACATATGCCTGTGTATACATATGTATATGCATAAATAGATACATACACATATCCCTCTGCTTAACTTTAGCTTCTACTCCAAAGACAGGTCAAACTCCAGGGAAATCTTCCCTTAACTTTAACAGACTTTGGAGCAATCTCTTTGTCTCGTGTCTTAGACTCTGAGCTCCTTTAGGTCTTGATCCTGCAAGTTGCTTCATACTTTGATTCTGGGCCAGGAGAGTGCTGCTTAACCTTGTGCTTATCCTCAAATATCTGGGCAGTTCTGTTCATTTTCTATGCACAGGCACCAAGCAGGGTCACACAGGTTGAGATCGAGCCTGAGAGCAGGGAGAGTCTTTCCTGTGTTGGGCTGATGCATAGCACATTATTATACATGCTATCAGGGACATACAGTAATAATATATGGAAATTACAGCATATCTCTCAGTCCCATCTCCTATCCCGTTGCAAGAGAGAGAAGGAACCCAGTTAAGGCTTGTATATATCTGACAACATGGAGCAAAACTTGGCTAGGAGCTGGATGGGGTTTTGGGGCATGCAAAGGCAGAATTGCAGAAATTTTATTTGTATCCTAATGGGCTTTAGTGTTTGCAGAATCCAACCATGTGTTACCTATCCTGATCTGCACCCAGGTCTCATATGCTATGAGTGTTGAGTAAAGAGCTGCTTCTCTGAGCTCCAGAGGTTTCTGGCTGAATCCCCAGTGTTGGCCAAGACTCAATCAATGTGAATAATTGATTTGGTAGTTCTGTGGAACAGCATAATCTGTTGGCTAGGATATGCTACTGAGATTTGAGAAATTTGGGTTCAAAACCTTGCTTCAAATCAAGCAGAGGAAACTTATGATGCTCATTTTCCCATACCATGGTTAAGTGCCCTAACCACTAAGTTGCTGACGATGAGTATAAAGGGGACATTGCGTCCTCTAACTTCACTTTGGGAATGGCACCTTAGGGGATGGGCACATGAACAAATTACCACGAGGTAAATTAGGGTGTGAACTAATAAGATGCCAGTTTTTCTGTGGTAACTGCCCGTGTGAATGCTCTTACCCTGCAATAAATACAAGATGGTTCATACATACCAGGGGGTAAGAACGTTCACATGGGTGTTCACATGGCTCACACCCTGGTTTGACTCGCAGTAACTTGGGTCTGTGCCTCCAACCTCAATACCCTCGAGAATCCATCCTGAAAAAACATCAAACTCTTCTGTTTTACAAAAACCTAAATCTGACATTTCTACATTTTGAATTACAATCATTTAGTGCATTTTTGGTTTGCTAGAAATTATTTGCTGAGCTTGACTCCACTGCACTGCTTTAGCAGAAAACAGTTCCACCTGAGATCCTTGCGGCCAGCTTCAGCCAACATGGGCAGATAGATGGTCTACTGATACCTTGTGAGCTTTGCCTGCCTCATAGTCAGAGACCTTCTGGGCACTGACTTAATGTTAATATTCCCATTTTTCACAGCCAGCCCCTGAGCCCTGAAAAGGTTTAAACATGTGAGATGTGCAGGTAGGCACATAAAACACTATATAGCCATGTGGAGAAAAGGTGGTGCCGTTGTGAGTTGAGCAGTGCTTGGAGTTTGCCTTGAGGTCACTGGGTACTCAGCGCTTTTTCATGCACTTCCCATAGGCCTGGGAAATGGCCACAAAGGAAGGCAGAGTTCTGAAGAGAAGAACTTGATTTCATTTCCTGGTGTACTGGTCTGGGAGCTTTCCAGGGTTGTAGAGCTAGACAACTTTGCCTAGGAGCAGGCTGAGCATAACTGTACATGAGCCCAAGTGACTGAAAACAGGAAAATACCTTTAAAATGTTCCAGAAACTGGACTCAGTGTTCCAGTCAAACCCCCCCCACTTGCTTGTGGGGTGGGACCTTGTCTCATGATGATCCCAAAGGCTGGCTGACTCAAACTATTGTGAGGCATCTTCTTTGAAGTTAGATTGGGAAGTTTCAATTCATACTTGAGGAAGCATTCCACCAACTTGGGACAACTCTGTTTTGAAAATAGGACTTTCTCAGAAAGTTTGAGGACACCTTCTGTTTCCAAGCATACAAGCAGTTGTATCTGTACTCTGTTGTGTGGCAGCGCACTCCCCTAACAGACCTCTGGATGGAATTCACTCACTTAATTTTAGCCATGTAATGTTTAACTATCTGAGCTAATCATCTTACCTCCCTCTAGAAAGATGGGCATCTTCTGTAGGCGATTCATCCTTCCTGAGATAGGTATCTTTTCAGTGGATGTGATGAATCACTGTCTGGAGTTGCCTATCTTTCTCCATCCACTCTAGAAACAGCCTAAACACCTAGGTTTTAGGCAGCTAAAGTTGGGAGGTATGACTGAGTGCTTCAACGCCCAACGAATGTCATTGATGTGATGCCAATTGGTGTCTGGAAGGTTTTTATCCCTATTTTAAGAGTGGCTGATGGGATGCCTTCAGTGTTTGTTGTGTCCTTTGACCTTCCTTGGTGATTTTGACTGAAGATAAGAGGTAAAATACCCAAATCCTCGCTGGTGCAAACAGCACAACTCTTCCAATTTAAGTGCATAAACAAACTGAAGTAGACACTGCTTTGCAGAGTTAATTCAGGAGGAAGAAAAAGCTTGCCATTAAAAAATGAAAACTGAATGGGAAGGCAGGTCTACTCCAAATACCCAAAAGGCCTCAGGAAGAAATGAAAATGACCTCCATGCTGACGGAAAGTGAATTTTCTGTGCTGAAGCAGAACCTGCCAGTTTTTGGCTTTGGGCTGAACAGTAGTATGTTAACCAGGCCAAAAACTTAATGAGGTTCAAGAGGATTTTTCAACAGAATTTTTCAAGGCAATATTTACAGAGATATTACAAATATTCAGGATTTTCATCGTTAATGACAACATTTACTTTGGGGCTTTTATTTCTGGGCTTAAGGTGCCTTCTGGCTATTGAAGATCAGGGTGACATTCATGTAAGAAAACCATGTTCCACAAATGTCCTGTGCAGGGTACTTACATTCTGTTCTGAAGAAGCTGATTCTGGCCACTCTAGGAAAGGGTTACTGGCCTCAGGTCTGCTAATTCACGTGTTTCTATAGGACTGGAGCATCTTTGCCAGCCTGGTCTGCAAAGTGCTAATCCATTTATGGCTGCAATGGGGACGCCAAGATCTTTGTAGAGAAAATAACAGCAATTTTTCATCACTGCACCCTTCAGAGGGCAGCTGATGGTTTATGACTGGTCAATGGCTCAGTGTAATTTTGACGATGTTTTGGAGGAATATTAAGCTGGGTTGCCAACAGTGCATGCTAACCATGCTGAATGGTGATTTTAAAACCTCTCCCTCTGAACTTGCTGTTGAATTTTTTTTTGTCTGTGTGTATGGCTCATGAGAAGGGTAGGATTCTTCTTAGCAAGCTTCTGCCATCTGAAAACTAAACATCCAGTTTATGGCTTTCATGTAGGCTCCCTTTGTAGGGACTAACTTTCCTAGAATGCAATTCAGCCCACCTATCCTGGAAATCTGTCTTCATGCAGAGCAACTTGCTCCTCTGAGGTGCTGATATCTCTGTTACGAGCATACAGGGGGCCGAGGTCATATCATTAACTGAATTTGTAACCTTTAGGTGGCTACAGAGCGATGAGATGAACTCTATTTCAGGTGACCAGCTTTGGTGTGAGCACTTGTTTCTGCTGTGAGCATGCGAGAGATTTAAGTCCTGGTGAACTGAGAGTTTTTTGCAAATCTGTTGAAGTCCTGCAGCCTTGAGAACCTGTTTAAAGCTGAAACGGTGTGAACTGGCACAGGTCTATAGCCTAGAGGATGGGGACTGCAGCTGACAAATATCACACCAATGGTATTGCAGTGCAGAGATGAAATATGAGGTCATTGTGGCTAAGGAAGCCACGGAAGCTGCTTGCACAGTGTTATGGCTTGAGAAGTTTACTAGTACCTACACGTCTTTTCCAAGCCTAATTGTGCTAACACTATAGCAACCCTGACTCCAGGGAAATTTTTAACCAAGTTATGAATCTCTGGAAGCTTCCTTCTTGCTCTGCTTCGAACCTCTACAGTGAGAAAGTCTCTGTTTCCAGACTGATTTCATAAGCATAAACCTCAGCATTTCATTAGGCTTGTGTGGATGTGTATTCAGATGAGGCAACCTGGAAACAGGGAGATTTCCTCAGAACATCCTGAGCAAATGAGAGGTGTCATTGCAACTAACGTGCCTTTGCAGAGTGCGGGTCTGGTCTCCACTGACATTCAAAGTCCCAAGGCAATTTTTTCAATGATGATTCTCCCATTCCTACCATTATGGCAAAAGTGGTTACACTTGAATTTATACGTAAATGCAAAGTTTCAGATTTGCAAAATTAAAAAAAAAAAATTGACCTAATTTTTCTCTAATGGAAACATTCATCGGCTTTCCTGTAACCTCACAAAGTCTGAACACTTTCCCCTTCACTTTCCTGCTCTTTGCATCACGTTTCACCTAGGTTTTAAGAAGCTCTTTCCTTCGTCGATACAGTGCAATCCACACATGTGCATTGCTTAGGAAGTCAGAGGGAATAGTGGCGGTAGCCAGGTCAGATCTTCATCATAACAGTGGTCCATGTTACCAGGGCTTTCTTATAAATACTGAGAGCTTGGTCCCAGAGGTGACTGGGGACCCCCTGCAGTCCTGGATAGATAAAGTTTAACTGCAAAATACTCTGTGTGTGGTGGATTCAGTGAAGCCAGAATTAGTCCTACTAGACATTTTCGTATGCAGACATCGATGTGTATATGTCTCAGTCTGCAAAATGAGTCCGTCTGAGAAACTTCAGCATTAGGTGCTTGATAGTTCAACCCATTTGAAAGTGGATCTGGGATGTAAGGCTCTATGGAGTCATTTCTTAAGATGACAATGAGTATTTCACCACATTTCCCCCTACTCATCCAAACAACTTATTGGACTAAAATGCATTATTGGGAAGAGCTTTCAGTTATGATCTTGAAGCTGTCAAGAGGGAGGGAGAATCCATCCTTTCTTTTGAGGAACTTGGCCAGCTGGAGATTCGTCAACCTCACTCTGCTTCAGGTCTACTTCTGAGCTGAGTTTGGCTGGTTTCAGTGAATCATCACTGGCTGCCTTTTCACTGCTAGACTGAAAAAAAACCCCATATAATCCAAGTATCTGGCTGGGAAGTTGTCTTCTGCCAGGCAAGTAATTCCAAGAGTGCCCTATGGATCACTGGAGGTCCGGGATACCAGGGTTTCTGTATTCTGTCCTGCACTTGGTGAGGTGAGCAGGTCTCCCCTTATGTTGAGATTGCTGCTGATTATGCCTGTCTTCCACCTGGGCAGCAGACAACACTGGATGGTGGGAAAAAAACTGGTCAGCATCTCCCTTGAAAGAAATCTTTTCTAACAGCAAAAAAGCTGCCTTTCTGACTTAGAGCTAGCTGGACTGTCACGGTACCTCTGACTAAGGACCTTTAGTGACCTTTACTTGTTGATTCCTGGCTCAGAAGCAAAATCGCTATTAATTTATTTATAACTTGATTTATTTGTAAGAAATCAATGCATTTTAATGTTTTCTGTTAGGCACAGCTCTGTTACAAGGGATGCTGGCTGCCTCTAGTGAAACGGATATGTTGCTATTTGATACAAATGGCTCTTAATGTTTTAAGCTGGAAAAAGATTCAGGAATTTGGGGGGGGGGGTATTGCTACCACTGTTTGATACCTCCTTTGTGCAAAAAGAAGTTTTTTGAGGAATACAGGATGATGCCCACCATGCCGTAGCACCTCCCAGCAGAGAAGGGTATTAGTGTGAGTGCTGCTTGTCCTTAATACAACTTTTAGTCAATTTTGTACTGCCTGAGGCTTTAGTAGAAATTAGAATCCAGGTATAAGGGTTTGCCTGCATGTGGAAGTTATAGCAAATTAAACTCATGATCGAGTTTCTGCAGTGCAACAAGTTACCACACATCAGCTGACCCTTGGTAACTGTCTGTGTGCTCACTGCTAGCCTGCAGCAAGTGAGGTAATTAGACTTTGCTTACCCACAATAAAAAAGGGTTAATTTAAATCACATTCTCTAGCGTTTGCTGTAGGCTAGGAATCCATGTATGTAGGATTGCTGTGGGTCAACTACCACATAGTAATACGAGCTCCACTTGCTTGACCATGAGATTGAGCTGCAGATCTGAATTTATCATGCAATGGTGTCTGTGGATTGATTCCTTCAGGAACCACTGTAGGACATCCGTGTTCAGACATCTGCAACAGAGACACCTTTTTCTGTCTTATTTATAGTTGATAAAGAGGAGAAATGGGTGCTTATAGTGAGACATTTTCCTCACCCTAAAGATGTTAAAAAAAACAAAATTACATGAAAACACATTGAACAGTGTCCTAAAATAACATATTTCTCTTAATTGCTGAAAAGGAGATCTGGATAACTTGCCCAGATGTAGACCACTACATTGCAGATGTTGTCAGCTGGACAAATGAATACCACCTCCCAGTGCACACCGTGGGATCAATTTTGTTGCAGGCTGTAAGGGTCTAGTGCCATCCAAGGGACCTCCACCTGCCCCTCCAAAAGGCCTCAAGTCTCCCAAA
>Ga0065711_1040799_pt1 | contig 16667 bp, 11 predicted proteins | sample Hoacrofraction12_FD_59098 | JGI IMG/M metagenome (GOLD analysis project Ga0065711, IMG submission 59098) | Hoatzin crop microbial communities from Cojedes, Venezuela - Epithelial fraction 12 v2 (version 2) | ecosystem: Host-associated > Birds > Digestive system > Esophagus > Crop | place... | reverse complement strand
CCCCCTTTAGGGAAGAAGGTTCAGCACCTCCGTTGGAAGCGGTGAGTGGCGGCTTGCGGGCTGCTCCCGCCTCAGTCCCTTGCTGAGGAGGAGGTGCCCTCGTCCCGGGTGTTAGGAGCCTGTCCCCTTGGTGAGGAAGGCTTTTGTGGTTCCCTTGCTCGTGGGTAGGTAATGTGAAGTCAGGATGTTGTTTACTTCTACAAGAAAACATTTTGCTTCCTGTTATCACAAAGAACTTGGAAGGCTGCAGTTCTGAAGTCTTCACCCTTTGTTTGCTGTGGATGCAGCCTCTGTCATTGTTTTATCTCTCCGGTCAGTGCTTTTCTCCTCGCTTTTTTTTTTTTAATGAGTTTTTTACAAGGCATTGAGTGAAAGAAAGAACATGCCTTAGAGGAGCATGCGATTCAAAACCCATAGAAATGACACAGAAACCGGGATCTGATTTTGTGTGGAGAACTGTTTCCAGAACCGCAGTTTCCAGAGAACCTTCCAGTGGATGCCAGTACAGAAGTTTTTCATCCTTTGTCCGATCTGATCCTGTAGTTTCCTGACATTAACTTCTGTGGCAAGTTGTTAGGAATCTGTAATAATCAAAGCACTACTGAAGTGATCCCAGTAGGTGGAAAAACTCCTCTTCAGTTTACACATATGAGCAACTAGAAGCTGAATCTTTGAAAACTCAGGAAGTTTTAATATTAGCGCAAGCACTGGGAATACATACTTCTGTCTGCAGTTGACTTTACTGTGCTAAGCAGTAATCAGGTGCTCTGCTTATCAGAAACAGCTATGCCATGTTTAAGCTTAAAATCATGAGCTTAAAATCCTGTACTCAATAAAACACTGCTTTGGTTTGTTAGTTCATTTGTTTGGGTTTTTTTATTTTTTTAACAGTCTAATCAGCCCAGGACTGAATTGCCTGCATGGGGAGTTGCTCAGACTTATTCAGATGAAAATATAGTCAGAATATCTAATGTGTCATGAGATAAGTGTTAATTAAAATGATTTTTATCTTTGGCTGTGTTTAATCCTGGCCCCTTAACTCTTTGTGTTACTTGAGAATTTACTTTTGTGGTGACTAATAAAAAGTAGCATTGTTAAAGGATTCTCGGGTGAGATATACTGTGCAATTGCAGATGTTTTGGTGTTTGAACAAACATTTGACTTTAGTGAGTATTTGTAGTTTACAATAAGTGCTGGTCTTATTTAGAGCTGAACTGCTGGCATGTTGACTTGTACCGATCCCTGAAATTCTTGCAACTGCCAAACACCTTCTGTGGGCTGGTGATGTGAGTACCAAAGTCAGTCCCTGTAAGCACTGCATAGCCTGCAACACACATGCGTGCGCACACGCATGCACAAACATATCTGTCTCTCTCTTTGGAAGAGATACCTTCTGTAATAAGCAGGTCAAATAATCAAAGCACTTTTTAATGGTGGAGGCAGGGGAGAGGTACCAGATTTTACAGCATGTTGCAGACAGGTGTGTATTTTTTTGAAAGAATGTTACAGCTTAGGATCTTGGTCTGTTATGTAGCTGCTATATTTTCATGTAGTTTAATAAACATAATGAGGACAAGTAATAATAATTCCTGTGTTAGCATAAGCATTTCTTGGGGTAGCACATTCAGATACAGAGCAAACTTCTTGCAGTGGTGAACTGCTATCACTTTCCTGAGTAGTATTCTTTTTTGGTTTTAATTAAAAAGTTACACATCATTTGGTATTGTTCTGTGTAATGCCTACTTTAATTCTCGAGTAGTTAAAATGCCTCGACTGAGTACACTAGGTAGTTTGCAGTTGTTTGGTTTTTTTTTTTTTTTGCTGAATTGCAGCCTAACTCTAAATAAGTTTAAAGGTTTCTCTTCGTGGCAAAAAAAACTGCTTCAGAGATTTAGGAGTCTCGCTCCTTGTGTTGCTGTGAAGTCTAGAGCTCTCTTTACCTGTTCATAGTTTTAAAAAGACTCCTTAGTTGATATTATTTTCCTTGTGTACTGTGAATTAAATTGGCGTAGAAAAACAGTGCTTGTTCTGAATTATTTATTTGCTATTAATATATGTGGTTGTGTGTAAGGAATTGAAATAATTCCCTTTCAGGGTAATAACTGGCCTGTTAGCATGGCTTCTCTTGAAGGGTTAAGTGTCACCTCTACCATGTTTGTGCTTTTTTCAACATGCATTGCTTCTAAACAATTTTCCCTCTGACAAAAATTTGAATGGTAGTAATTAGCATAGTGTATTAGCACAGCATAGTTTCATAAGAATCTTAAAAATTGCTGAATGTGATTGTCTTTGGGGTTATTGGGCTTTTGTGATCTTTCGATTCTTGCATCAGTTAAGCATCTGTGACAAAGTACATGACAATGTATGTGATACTGAGTTATAAATAATTGTCGAGTTTAGGAATGGGGTCTTGTATCAGATCTTAAAATAACTTGAAAAATATGGACTACTAGAAGAAGCCAGACACCTTAATTCTTTAAAAATTAATAAGTAAATTAAATTAATTGTACTGCCAATTGTAATTAGGTAAATGAAATGCCAGTTTGAACTGAGGTTTAAAGTGTTTAGAGTTGTTATGATTTCTGGGTGGTGGAAAAGGGAATGATCAGCTGCTTACTTTCCTGTTGCCACCAGTGGTTTTCCTCCCTCCTGTTACTTTTCATTCATTGCTTATGTCACTTCTAGAATGATAGTGCTTAGTTTACCTGTAAAGGAAATATAAAATCGAGTATTACTAGGAAATATAAAGTAGGCTTGGATTTTTGTATATCGGGTGGGAGGGAGTGAGGCTTACCCTTTCATGACAAACATTTCGAAGATTTGAGTGAGAAGGGCTGCTTTGTAGTCAGTCTGAATTTTTCTTCGAAAAAAATGATTGCTGTAAACGCCTTCTGTCCTCATTCATGGTCTCTGCCAGAGCAGTACCTGAGGACCTTACTTCACCTGCAGTAGAAATCAAATGGAAAAGTGTAAGTCTTGGGGTCTGGCTTCACGTCATTGCTGTCAGCAGTGGTCTTATGTTGTTGAAATCCCCCTTTCAGGGCGGTGGGAGGGAGGGGAATGACCATTTACTGGCATGCCCCATATTTAACATATGGTTAATGAAAAGGGATGAAATCCTGATGTTGATCCCCCACCCCCCAGAATAAGTGCTTCTGGTGTCTGAATTTCTGTGTTTTTAGAGCAAATGCCGAGGACGTTCTGGGAGGAGTGTGCGTGTATGTTGAGTGTGTCCCCCTCCTCCCCACCCCTTGGAAGCATAACTGGCACTACCAGCTGCTTTTTCATTTGGCTTGAGATAAAAATACACTGAACAGAAGAACATCTTCTCTTGACAGAAATACTTACAGAAGTCATAATCTTTTGAAATACGCTGCTAGCTCTTTCTCTATTTAGCCTTTTCCCATGAATATTTTTACAGTCTTTTCCTTTGTCTTGAGTTTGTAGCTTAACTGTATTGTGTTGTGGTTAAATTAGCTACTGAAAATTTTTTTAAAACCAAATTTGTTCTTGAGTTATTGGCTTCCCCTTTTTCTCCTGTAAGCTGGCTCCAGGGTTGTATCAGTACTTAAAATTAATACTTTTTACTAAAATTTGTCTTTATGAAAGCTCTTGAATGTAAGAATAAGAAGTTTGCTATTGGTGTTATATCTTCCAGTGAGATTAAAATGTTGCATTTTGAAAGTTATTTTAACAGGTTTTTTTTCCACTCTTTACTATCTTGTAAAATTAATTTTTAAAGTTAGTGAAGAACCAGTGACTCAAACCATATGGAGAAATTACTGACTTTGTTTTAATCCTGTCAGTTCCAAGTATGGCTGCAGGGATGCAGAAATTATTCCAATAGGGGAATGATTGCAATCGCTAGGGGTGGAAGTGTTAGAGACTCATCTTGTATACTATGTATTTCAGAAGAAAGAGGTGTTCATGATACGATACTGTAAAGGCTTAAGGGAGATCCTGTTCACCACAGGTGTATCAATCCCAGATACAAGATACTGTGGCATTCAGTGGCTGATCTTGCTGTTTTACAAGGCAGTGGAAGGCCCTTAACCTGGCCTGTTCAGGGTTCCTTACCTGCAAGAATTGAAAATCGTATCACAAATTACTAGTGGGACTGGTCATAAATCACACTGACACTATGGGCCCTGGGAATGGTACTTCATCTGCCAGAACACTGCGTTTTCTGCTTGAAGTTAAAAGCCTGTTGCCTGTGAACTGGTTATTCAGCTGTCTTTGCTTAAAAAAAGTGACGCAGTTTAAGACTGACGCTGGAATATCCTGGTTTGTTCATTGTGTTGGGCATCATGGACCCAATGTGATTAGAGGATCTCAGTGTTAGTCTTACTTAGGATTTCAAATCTGTTCCTTGCAAATGACTTTACAAGAGATCCTGCGTTGAGAAAGCTGTGGTTTGCTTTTTTAAAAATGTGGCTATTTGTGTACAGCAAGGTGACAACATTATACTGGTGTTTCTATAACTTCAGCAGATAGACTTTCCACCTAGTTAAGTACCTATTTGTAATATTGTCCCAATTTTAGATGTGGTTTGAAATACTTTTATTAGTATTTTGAATACAGGCTTTTGGAGTGGAAATTGCTCCACTTTAATGTAAAGTACTTCAGTACACCATCAACCGATTGACAAGTTTAGTTAACTGTGCTGGATTTATTGGCACAAGGTCACTTGAGCCATCTGTTTTAATTAGTTTAGGGGGCTCGGGAAATTATTAGTTACCTACATGTATAGTTATCAGAAAATAAGCTTGCACTATCAACCTTGCTTTTATCTGATTGTAGTGTTTCTGCGTGCCATCAGGCCAATAGTGGAAAGTTTGAAATCCTTTGACCTACTGAAGACTTAAACCAGTGTCTTTCTCATTTGTCTGCAAGTGTATTGTTGAACCTGACTTCAAGAACCCATCTAGAGTATCTGCAAAGGCATGTTTCTTGACTTCACCATGCTGTAGTTTTTCCTCTGGCAATATCAGAGTTAGCGAAACCTTCTCTTGAGGTTTTTACTGGTGTGATGAAGATCTGGTCCATGTATAATAGTATTACTAGAGGAAAATAAAAAATGAAAGCATTCTTTTCACTCTGATGGGAGGCGGGGAGTCAAAGAAAAGAGAGTTGGTAAGGTCTGTATGGGGTAAAAAAAGCAAAGATTAGTGTTTATGCTGCTATAATTCTTAAAACAGGTTTTGCTTGCAGCTGGTTTGGGGGTGTGGTTGTGCATCTCTTTTGTTAACAGGGCTTTAAATAACTAATTCATGTTGCTTGGGAAGCTGGTGAATCTATTGCTTAACCATTGCTGAGACTATCCTGATAGAAACTGAGGCACCTATGTGAGCAAGCCCTTTACGGTCTCGAAGATAGTGTTCTTAGAAATAAAGGGGTAGATTACTTACAGCAAACTACTTCCCCATGTGTAGTTCTGCATGCATTCTGGGTATCTCAGTATAACCATAATTTAGTAAATTAAATATTGCAATGGTTACTAGAAACTAAAAGCAGTTGACTACTGAAAATGAGCAACAAAGTGGAAGGTTGACTCCTTAGGTTGCATGGATGAGTGGCTTTAAACTTTTTGAAAGGATGATGTCACTCTTTGAACATTGCTTGCCTTCTGAACAGCAAAGCTCTTTGAGGAAGAAGTTGAAGAGTGGAAGTCTGCAAAATGTAACAGAACCCCAAACCACAACAAATCCCCAGTCTTCTTGGAGAGCAGTCTGAGGTGCACTCCGAGTAAAAAGTGACTCTTTTTTCCCCCAGCCCAAGTTTCTGTTTTACTATGTTTAGTTGAAAGTCTTGCTTACGGTACTAGCCAGTTTTAAGTCTGCATTTTTTAAGGTCTTGCCAGCATGGGACGTGAAAAGAAGTAGCATTTAAATCTGAAACGCTTCAATTAGCAGACTGCTAGCTGCCTGTAGATGAACTGAAATGTTATTTGGACTGTTCAGCTATGCAGCTATGAGCATTGAAAACTGAGGGGAGGGGGAGTGTTCTGGAATGGTGATTACTGGAACACTTCAGGAAAGTTTGTTGCTAATGAAATGCCTGTTGTGAGTGTGGTGCCTTATTATCACCTTTGAATTTGCAATCAGTGCCAGATTAAGTAAGCTGATGTCTTGTGGCCCTAATGAAAGTGACCTTGGGCAGTTCTGCAACTACAGGGTGATACATTGCAAATGACAAAGTTTACTGGTAGGCAGGTTAACTCCTGCTGTCCAGTAACATTGTTCAACATAAGTTGTCAGAAAGTAATATGTGTATAAGTAATTACAGCATTATCATTTAAAGTAGAGCACTACTATATGGTCCTTGGCTGATGTCTAACAATGTTTTCACTAGAATCTAAAGACTTAGACAATGATAGTAATTATTCCAGTTTCAGAATTTGGTAGGATGAGAAAAGACCTCTTTGTGTATAAGATTTTACCTGCCATAAATAAAACTCCTTAGCAGCTTTTGAAGGTTCGTAGTACAAACCTAGTATTAAGAAAGCCATCTAGTTGGAGGCAATTGCACAGCTGAACCTGTGGACAGTTCTGGAAAGGGGAAGTGTGCAACATCTTTTGGTGTTTTTCAAACGAAGGGCAGACTTTTCTCACGCAGGAGGTACATAGTTCTGCTTTGCTTGGTAAAGAACTTAATGCTATTCTGAATATACAAGGTTTGATAAGGAAGAAATAGATTGTGCCTTTTGTTAATCTCTTCATGCTTTTTCTTTATTAGTGATCATGAAAGGTGTGTGGCTGACAGCATTGCAGACAGAAGCTCGACTCATCCACAGAACAGGTGCTGTATATACAATTGCAGTACAAAAAATCTTGTGTATAAGCTTGGTATGTGTCGGTCTTGCCTTCCATGGAGGGAGTGAAAAATGTATGCTAGCTGGAAGTAGGAGGAAACAAGAAACCTTTGCTAATAAAATTAGGTGTGATGTGAAGCCAGATTACTTCTGCCACTGGGTAGAGTTCAGCGTAAGAGTCTTATGAATGAAGAACTTGGTTCGTTTTGTGATAGATAGATAAATGGGATACCTGAATCCCTCCCTTGCTGGTACATGGTAGGAAGCCATCTTAAAAGCCTGAAATGTGTTAAATTTACTCCCGCTTGGTACGGTAAAGCTGACCAGTCGTGTTATCGGCACACTGTTGCATTTAATAATCTATACAGTTTTTGCACTGTAGCATGTTTAATATATAATGCAAAAGTTATACATGTGAAAACAAGGTATGTTGCGCTGCTAAGCTTGTGATTTAGTATGCACAGGGTGGCCGAGGAACAGCAGCTGTAGTAACTCTGAGTTTCCTAACAGCTGCAGCTTGACCACATTGCAAGTATTAAAGCAGGAATCCGTTAGTATGCAATAATGCAAAGCTGAGGGCAGTGAATTTCTAATCTAGTCACAGGAGTGGAGAAGGGTCTTGAGATGCATATTTTCTCCAGAGTGTAGACCACTATGCAAAGGACTTGAAAGGTTGATGGAGGAAGAATTGCTGTAAGAAAGCGAGAATGGAGTGACTCCAGGGAGCTATTTGCATTTTATTCAAAACTGTAGTGTTGGCTGACTGACCTGGAGAGTAAATTAAAAAAATATGGTAAGAGAGTGCTCTGGCAGTCTATATATGCTGGCTAAGGTCTTCCAGAAAACAGATTAATGTCTCTTTAAAAAAAGATGAAGAAAGCCCTGCTCGTGACTCATTGGCTTCTTTGTAAACTTTTCTCTTACAGCTTTTAGTGCAGATGTGTAGACTCTAGCTTTCAGTGTAAAACTGTTAAATGGCAATACTACAGAAAAGAATCAGGGAAGTGATGAGAGATTTAAGATGGAAAGGGAAAAAGGAAAGCTCATTCATCTGCTCTCTTCTCTCCTAGTCTGGTAGAGAGGCATCAATGAGGAACTTCCTGAAATTTTAACCTCCACATTCATGTTAGTACATGCATCATGGCACAGCAAGGAAATGTTGGTGAGCTCCTCTCAATGCTGGATTCTCCAATTCTGGGTGTCCTGGAAGATATAACAGCTGCGTTCAAAGATAATCTCAGTTGTGGTATGTATCCTTATATGTAATTGGAGAAAGGGTTTTGCTTTTACGCCAGTAAAGGTAGAATAATGGTCTTTTTCTATCAGACAGAGTCTTTGCAAATACATCCTGAAAGAAACGTCTGATATTTGAAATTGCTTTAAAGATTGAGGCTTCTCTTCAGTCTGTTTTGCTTAATGTTGTGCCTCTTGGAAGGTCTGTTATATAATTGTTAAAATGCTGTTCAAAAATGAATAGCTTTTCCTGGGGCATAACCTCAAGTTGTGAGCTGATGAAACTTTCTTTGTCAAGTATGTCTAGAAAGAATTACGTGTCATCCACATTATGGGAGCTAGTGGGATTTTGTTCATTCAAATAACAAACAACAGAAAAACAACCCCAAACAAAACAGCAGACCCAGACTTTCTTGAAAAAATGGTTGCTGCTGTTGGGGCATCCCTGATGTTGATAGAGCCTTTTCGGAGCGGGAGAGCACTGTCAATGTCCTTATCCCCAAACTTGTTCTACTTTATCTGCTGAAGGGAGAGAATGTGAAGTTACTCGTGAACTCTTTACCTGCGCTGGGTAAAATACTGCTGCAGTTCAGCTGCCTCTAGGTTTTTAAGGTTAGACAGTGCCACAGTAATTGTTAGTTATTAAAAAAACTTAGCTACTTTCCCTGAGACAAATGCAATGGCGTGAATGGGTAGTAACTAGAAAGTGTGCTCGAGAGGTCTCATTTTCCTAAAGGTCTGGTAGCACTAAGTACTGATTTATGCTACAAATTGTGCAATAGATGTTAAAAAGTTGTGTGACGTCCCTGTAACAATGCTTCATTTCACTTTTTTTTTGTTTCTTGCTGTAAACAAACTGGTAGACCGTGGACCTATGCTTGTGAACAACCTGGTGGACTATTACTTGGAAACTAGTTCTCAGCAGGCACTGCATATACTGTCCACACTGCAAGAGCCTCATGACAAGGTGAAAAAGTCTTGTTATTAAGTATGGCAGATATAACCTGTTATTGAAGCAGCCTTTAAATAGCATCTGTAAGAACTCTGTTTTTCCATTCTGGTATAGAATTACCTTGTTGTGGAGGTGTAGTACCTCTGTAGTAAGAGTAGTTAAGTTTTAAAAAACTTCAAAGGTCTCCATTTCTTGGGTTGCTTAAACTGACCCAATTAAGCAAATAACCTCTATAAATGAAAGGTTTCTGAGGACTAACATTGTCTTTGCAATGCTGCTGCTGTGTGTTCAGTGCTGGATGTGTTAGCCTAAAACAGATTGGGTATTTTGAGAGCAAGTAAGGCTTTTTAAATAGATTGAGTGAATAGCGCTACAAATTGTTTTGCTTCTGCTGACTGGAATTTTTTAATTATTTATGATAAATGTTTTGAAGTGCAGTGACTGCTTCTGGACTGAACAGTTTGCATTTTACTGCCAGCAGATTTAAGTTTATTGCTGGGTTTTATGTGCTCTTGGATCCTGTATATTTGTAAAATGCCCGTAGTTTCCATAATTGGCAATGGCAAACTGCTGCATATAGATTGGTGAAAAAGAATATACACTAGTTAAATATAAATACCTTTCCTTTTTCCACCACTCTCTGCAAAAATCCTCTATCAGCATCTACTGGACAAAATTAATGAATACATGGGCAAAGCTGCTACCCGTTTACCCACTCTCTCTCTGCTGGGACATGTGATAAGACGACAACCATCTTGGAAACATAAGCTTTCTCAAGCACCTCTCCTACTTTCGTTGCTTAAATGTCTCAAGGTAAGAACTGTCAGTGTTGTCCATAAAACACTTGTACACCTGATGTGAACATGCATACGTCTAATGCAAGACATTTGTTTTCTGTTTTGATGTCATTTAGTTAAGCTGTGAGAAGAGATAAAATGTTGATTAAAATACTGAGCCACAGTGGAATTCTGTCAACTAAATATGCTATGCTGATCCTGGTATTACTGACAATCTTGTTTCTAAAAGCCACCATCACTATATAACTTTGAGTTAGGAGAGTTTACTAGAATTTTAATTACCTTGGAATTAGCAGACTTTGCCTTCTTAGCTACAGATGTGCTGGGTTACAAGCAAGTAGCTGTCCACCTGTGCTTTGTTTTTTTTATCCATCTGCAAAGTTATCGGTTATCATACTGTACAGTATTGTAACAAGGAATAAAGAGTGAAAAGTGTTTTGAGACCTACAAGTGTTGTCAGTCATACCATTTAATATGATAGTGGAGAATTCAGATTAGTCATTTAAATCACATTAAAATGCATGATGCAGTCAAGTGCCAGTCCTCTTCAAAACAAAAACACAGCAAATTTGTAACTGCCAAAGAAGCTACAAGTGCTGCTGCTGGAACTCCTGACATGCCTGACAAGGGTTCTGTTACCCTTTTCAGTGTGAGTTCTGTGTGATTGTGAGAGGAGTGAAGTATGTCAGGAAGCTGGTGGGAGTAGAACAGAGATGTGGAAGTGCTGGGGATGTGTACAGAGGGATAGGGGTGGACATGAAATGTGCTGTGGAAGGTTCTGTCTGACTAGGGGAGAATAGGCGCTGTTGATTACACAGAGAAAGAAAAATCTGCAATGCTAAGTATGTCTGATCAGCTGGAGTGGCTCTTGGGAGAGACCAAGACCAGCTCAGTGGCATCTGGCCACAGGCTTACCTGTGCTGTTTACACCTCTGTGCTGACAAAGCAGAGGAACTACCAAGGAAAGTGCACATTAAACTGGGGAAGCAAGTAGGGACCCCACTGGAAAATAAAATCGAGTTCTCTATTACTGTTTCATCTAGCTAAAGATTTTTACTGCCACATGCCTTTCAGTGTAAGCCATAGGGTCCTAGTTATTGTTTGAATTACTGCTGCATGAAGTATTTAGCAGCCAGAGTCATCAACCAGGTTTAACAGGAAAGCTTTTGACCCTTGCATTAGTAATTGGCCAACATTCTTGAATACCCTGATCAGATTTGCAGTTTCTTAGGCTCTGAATGCTGTATGTGCTTAGCTCTGGGAAAGGAGGAAGGCAGTATGCAAGATGCTTCACATACCAATGTGTGGTTTTTTCTGCTCAGTTGTGGAACTGTGGTGATGTTCCCTTTTTAACTAAGTCAAGTCTTTGTTCAGAAAAGCAGCAGCAGAATAGGAGCAGGAATCCCAAATCTTTTCTCTCTAGAGTTGTTCTGGATGAGACAGTAATCTTTTTTTGGTTTGCTTATGGTAGGTTTCAGAGGGACTCTTTCAAAATATTCAACTTTTTCCATGATGATGATCCAGTGTTCGCTTCATCCTTGGAAAAAAATGAAGTTCAACTTTTTAAACTGATTAATGCAGGTTTTTTCCCTTTTTGCAGACTGACACAGATGTAGTAGTACTCACCACAGGTGTCCTAGTGCTAATAACCATGTTGCCAATGATTCCTCAGTCTGGCAAACAGTACCTTCATGATTTCTTTGGTATCTTTGGGCGTCTCTCAGCGTGGTGCTTGCAGAATCCAGGTGAGATTTCAACTTTGTTGCATGCAGTTACGGTTTAGTAGTACCCATGTGACTCAAGCAGTTGGTGAGCACATTCTTTTGTGAAACTTGTAATGGTCTGAGATTATTTAAATGCAGAAAGTCATGCATTAAGCCCTCAAGCTATTCTGTTCTTTTATAGTTAGCATCAGGGAGTGCTTCTTTGTTCAAAATTTAGAAGTCTCTTATATTCTTCCATATGGTGCTGCTACTACATGAAGTTTCACTGGACTGAAATGCTACCCTGATGACCACGAATAGCAGAGATTGAGCTTAATGGATAGAGAAGGGAAAGTGCCAACATTTGAGGCAGATATTTGGCAATTTGAAATTCCCAGGTGTGGATGGGGAGGGGGAAGAAGCAGCATGTAAGAGTTTCTTTTCATGCGCATCTATCGATAGTCATGAAAGTGTTGGTAAAACTAGTCTTCTCAGTTACAGCATTGGTTCTGTCTAATTGGTTTTGGTGAATTTGCTGTAAGGTGTCTGATATCTAACACTAGCCTTATCTGTGTATGCGTCCCATGGCTGTACGAACAAATGTTAAGCACACAGATGCGATTTGGAGGGCCATTGGCATTGCAAGTAGGATTGGAACTTATAAGGTGGCCAGTAAGACTCAAGTCTGTTGCTGTTGCTTTTTGTGGGTACAAGCTTTTAGTTTTTACCTTTGAAGTGAACATTAGTTTTCTTTTTGAATCACTCAGTCTTGAAAACTCTGGCTCGCTATGTAGAGGGGTTTTAGGTTTTAACTGGAATAAAAAATGCTGTGCTTTGAGAATGACAGGATACTGGTTGGAATTAATGGGCCTTATCTTAATTTTTGGTTTTGCTGTGAGCTGCCTATTCTGTCAGAAGACTTCGCAGTTTCACTGGGGACTCTTCATATCTCAGAAGACTTGTTCCAGATAATATTTCAAATTTAAAAGTACTTTGCTTGCATGCTTAGAAGTTGTGTTCTTTTCTCCAATGTAATGAAAATATTCTAACTACTTTTTCCAGGTCACGTGGCAGAGACTTATCTTGTCCATCTTCATGCCAGCGTCTATGCTCTCTTTCATCGCCTTTATGGAATGTATCCTTGCAATTTTGTCTCCTTTCTGCGCTCCCACTACAGTATGAAGGAAAACTTGGGGACCTTTGAAGAGGTTGTCAAGGTAAAACACTGCTCGTCTCTATATTATCTGAGACAAGGAATTCATTGCTGTGTAAAGGCAGATGTTTGCCAATTTAATACACGATGTAGATTTGACTGAGTGCTGCTCAAGCAAGCAGAATAAAAGCAGGCTATTGGAGAACTGAGATCTCAGTTGGGAACAAGATCATTTCTTGAAGCTGTGATGATGTGTGTTAGCTTTATGTGTTAAATGTAACCTGCTGAACTATTGGGATCAGTAGATTGCTCATCAACTTTGTGTAGTTTAGTACAATTAAAAGATGCTGTACAGGTTAACACTGCTTCTTGTTCATCCAGCCAATGATGGAACATGTGCGAATTCATCCAGAATTAGTGACTGGATCCAAGGACCATGAACTGGACCCACGAAGGTATATATGTTAACTCTGCTATTAGAAAAAGCTATTAATAAGCAACTTTTAGCTGGGTATTTCAGAAGGCTTCCAGCAAAACCTTTTCTGTCAGCAACAGTGTGTGCCAGTGGTGTTTTGCCACCAGTATTCATAGGTATATCAGGTCAACATGAAGACTTTTTTCATCCAAGCTTACAGCTGGATGAACAAGCAAAAATTGTTGTGAAAGGCCATTAACAACCATGTTGGGGTTCTAAATTCCTTTTGTGTTTGTGTTGGAATCTGTCTTCTACTTAATAGTTGACTTTGTCTTAATTTTGTGACTTAACAATCAAACATCCTCATAAAGTTCTTAAAGAATTTGCTTATAACAAATAAACTACCACTGACCTGCTTCATTGTCTTAAGGTTTCGGTCATGGTTATTTTGGTTTGTTGAAGTACTTGGTGGGATTTAAGTGTTTAAAATGGCTTCAGTGTGTCTTGTTTTGGTACCTAGATGTTGGTTCAGTTAACAGATCAGTTCTTTTAACAGGTATGTCTTAACATTATCAGCTATATTAGTTTTCTTTAGCAATAGGCTCATTTGCCTGCAGCAGCACCACTTGCTGCTTTTCTCTTGTCTCCACAGGCCCAGCCACTGAAGAGGAGAAATTGACTCTTGTTGCTGCACAGTAGTGCTCTTGCGCTGCTTTTCAGAGCCACTAGGAAAACACTGCTAACTGGGAACCTGTTGAATATCACAGTGCTCAATTTTGCAGGCTTCTCCCAGGCAGGGGGGAGGGTGGCACCACTGAAGAGGACAATTGGCGTGAAACTGCCAGTTGAAGCCTTCTGATTTGGCACCTTGCACATAGTATCTTACATTCAAAAGCAACTCAGCCTTTAATAGAGAGCCTGCTGTGCTTTCTCTTGAGTGAACTTCCATCCCCTGAAATATTGGGCAGATCTAAGCTGGCTGCTTAATTTAGTGAGAAAAAGTTTCCAGAATGAAGGAGGTAGTAATAGTAAAAAACATTCCCAAAATCTGGGAGGAAAAACACAGACCTGAAACTGGCGTTGCACATGGTGTTTGCTTAAATAATATAAGGTTCCCTTACTGCTGTCATGTCTAAATTTTGACTACCGACATGAGTCTAGTTGAGCTGATTTCTACAGCTGCTGAAGCTCAGGATCAACCACGTCTTCGTATGCTGTTCCTCCTTTCCAGAGTGCTCCATGGCAGACCTTTATGGATCTCTGTGTCAAAGCCGTTTGTCTCCTCTTTGAGACCCTCTCTTACAAGTCATCTGGTTGCAATTTCTGTATGGTGCCTTGTTCCAGTTTTGGCTGGGAGCATACAAAGCTGTCTGGAACAAATGAACCATCCTGCAAGCCAGTTCCTCGTATCTCCAGGAACTCTTGTTTGTGACAATAATTGACTAACTTACTCTTTTGGATCCAAAAACTGTCTGCAGGTGGAAAAGACTAGAAACTCATGATGTTGTGATAGAATGTGCCAAAATCTCCCTGGACCCTGCAGAAGCCTCATATGAAGATGGCTACTACTCTGTGTCTCGGAAACTCTGCACAAGCCTCAGACATCATCATACTGACCCCAGTGCCAGCTATTACATTGACACACTGAGCAGCTATGGTAAGACCTGCCTGATGGCTAATGAATACCCATTTTTTGGGAGAAAACTGGCCCTGTAGCAACAAGACATCTTAGTAATTTATCCCACTTAAAGTCCGATTCTTAGGCACTGGAAAATAAACCATCATTTAAAAATAAAAAAGAAATACATCCTTTGATCATGCAGTCATACAGCATGTTTGCAAAGGTGCCTTTCCAATGCCTTTCCAAGGGTCTGCCCATGTCCCCCCTGCCCCAAAACAACTAAAAAAAAAGCTGAAGTATGTAATATATTGAATAGGTATTTTCTTTGGCTGGAATAAAAGTCGCTTGTTTGCTAGCTGTGACTGTTTATGTCGAATGGATTTGAAATGTTTTGGTTAAAAGCCTTTAAGTACTAGCCAGAAGAATCATTGATTTGTATGTGATGTGTAGGATACTTCTACTTTTTTTTTTTTTTTTCTTCTTCAACTTTCAGGGACTTCTACCCCATATTCCACTCCTCGGCTAACACTATCACAAATGCCAGGGCAGCTACCTCAGATTTTGAGCCCGCAGTCAATACAGCTGTCAACTGAGCCACAGCAGGTAAAGCAGAAGATAAAGCGCAGCATGATTTTAATGCTTTGCACTTTATTCACAGTTTCTTGTGACAGTCTTAAAAATCCATGTTTCTGAGAAGTACTGTGAATTCTTCAGAACTCAGTGTATGTTTTGGATTTAATCCCCGTCTGATTTCCTGTGTTGGAACCTAGATGCAGGTGCTTCACATGTTCCTTTTCTGAGCTTCACTGATTTGTGTTTATTGTGTATTGCTTTTACATAGGTTACCATCTGGAGTCCTTCTGCAGTTTGTGGTATGACCACTCCACCAACGTCCCCTGGAATTGTCCCGTCGGATTCATCCCAGTCTGCATCACAACATTACAGCAAAGCTTTTAGCACATCTGGTAGGTGCTGAATTTGGGAATTAGGCCTGCAGGGTTTGTTGTAATAGAAATTTTGGCTGTAGATTTTGCTCTCAGCTTATTAAATGGGAGTGCCACACCATGCCATTTAGTAGGCTTAAGTCTTTATTTCTGTGAACTGAATACCTGGTTATCTAGAGCAGTACTAATGCAAACACTGAGGTAGGAAATAGTTACAGTGAATTAAGTGCCAAAGTCTGAAGCAGATCTTTTAAAAACTGTGCTTTTATCTTGATAAATAGTTGAAAGAGATTTCGGAAGGAAATGGTTGAGATGGTCTTTAAATGTGCAGTTCTTCAAGTACAATATTCTGCTGAAGGAGGAAGTGGGAGCCTGTTGAGAAAACTTTTGCTCCTCCTTTTCAGCAGGGGGGAAAGGAACACCTTTGGGAACGCCCGCCACATCTCCTCCTCCACCCTGCACTTCAGATGATTTTGTGCATGTTTCACTCCCTCCAGCTGCTGCCATGCCTCCTAAAAAGGTATAGCAAAATTCTTCTGCCAAACAAATCTAATTTTTTTTTTCATTGAATTGCCATACATGCAATGATCATAACTGAGAAAGAAAAATCAGAGTAACTGGTTTGCAATGAAATGCAACATTTTTTGTAAAAACTTAATTTTCCTCGAAGTTTAGACAACTATTGCCACTTCCAGTTGCACAGTTTTAAGACTTATGATACTGGTTTGCTGTTTAAGCCATCTATTTGCAGGAACTTCCTTTCTATGAAACTGTCCAAGAGGCTTGTTTCCAACAGATGTCTAGTGCAAAGAATCTATTTTCGTTTTTGTTTTGTTGTTTTTTTCAGGAGGACAAACCAGATCCTGGGAGGCCTTTACTGTCCCGACAGCAAAATGTCATAAACAGTGATAAATCATTGGGTAAACTCCGTTTTCCTCTCCCCACTACAATAACATATTGTAAACAAATCCTGTTTTTATTGAGACAGGTTCCAATTGCCAAATGGTTTCCACAGGTTTTTCTCTTCCCCAACCCCGC
>Ga0065711_1040794_pt1 | contig 16667 bp, 8 predicted proteins | sample Hoacrofraction12_FD_59098 | JGI IMG/M metagenome (GOLD analysis project Ga0065711, IMG submission 59098) | Hoatzin crop microbial communities from Cojedes, Venezuela - Epithelial fraction 12 v2 (version 2) | ecosystem: Host-associated > Birds > Digestive system > Esophagus > Crop | place... | reverse complement strand
CTGAAAGTGTAGCAAGGCAGCAATGTTTTTTTTCATCAATCTTTTTTTTTTTTTTTTTTGTCTTTTTTAAACCCAGCTGTTAAACTACCTGTAATAGCACACTTTATGTCAGAGCGCTTTGGTCATTGTACCACATGGGATCTGTGCTGAAGCAGTGAGTTCAATCCTGATCAAAGGCTGTTCAACAGGTTATTTTACTTCACTCATTTTTGGTGTGCTTTTCTGCCATGTACCAGATCCCCTGTGAAATGAGGAGGTAGTGAGTAGTGATGCTATCTACAAGTAGATCTTCATTGTAGGTGAACCATTTGCGAGCTTTTTGCATGAGATAATGTGTGAAGGTGAAGGAATAAAATGTAGTCTTATTACTGATCACTTTGCAAGAACGTCCCTAGAATTTTTTGAAAGTGCCTAAGCTTGTTTATATTTTAATTGTTCCAGTGAGAATAGATACTGCATTTTCATGGCTTGTATTCCTTTGCCCCGTAGGTTGAACAGTGCGATACTACCAGCTGTATTCTATGTATGTTTCTTTCCCTTCCCCTATGTAATATGTTATGGTTTGGCTAGTGTGTATTATTTCCAACCTCTTTTTTCATAGGGAATGTCTGTAAAAGAGGGTATGGAAAGTATGCTTTGAATACCAGTGTATTCAGAATTAAGCACTGGAAAAAACTCCTGTGCAGAGCTTGACTGTGAAGCAGTGTTTCGTAGTTCCAGCTCTGTTTTGATGTCAAAGCATGAACACCTATTCCTGAATCATTTCCTTGTTCCTCTCTATGCTGCTGACACAAAATGAAGTTTTATGTCAATGACCCTAGCATCAGTAATTACTTCGGGACACAACTTCCAATTTATTCCATGCTTTAGAGGAGTCCTTGCTCCAAATGTAGGAGCCCGCTCAGTTTGGTCTCCTTCCCCTCTGTCAAAAAAAGAATATATTTATTCTGTTATCTTTCAGGGTTGTTTGGGCTGATGGAAGCCACCAGGGGTTTCTTGATTGGTTGTATTCTTTCTTTATTAATGCAGGGATTTTTTTGTGCTGAAGCTGATCACACTGCAACCACTGTGAAGTGTTTTAACTGTGGCTGTTCCAGTGGCAGGTAAATGGAACTTCTGTTAAATGGCTTTCTGTTTGAAAATAGGGGTTTGGGTTTTATTCTGGTGGGGTGAAGGGTGTTGCATCTGAAATTCTACCTCGTGAAAATAGAAGTGGCCCAAGAGAGTTGGCAGTGGAGCCTCTTGCATCTAGAGTGGTTGGTTGATTCCACATTGACACTAGAAATTACCATCTCTTTGTTCTTGAATACCCTTTGTTAAATGAGCTGTATGGACATGTGACTGCATTATGCATCAAAACTTGCTGGTTTTTAAATGAAATATAATGCCCCAATTGTGCACAGTTGTTGACCAAAACACAGTTTTTTCTTGTTGGCTTTGCTGCTGTCTCCTGTTGAGAGTGTGACAAGAGGAAAGCATGGTTTACTTTGTGCATGAATCTTCTTATTCTAATTTTGAAACCTGAAATTGGTATAAACATAGAACTTGCTGACTTCGCTGTAAGTATGCTATCTTATCTGAGTCATCATGTCTAAGCAGTGTTCTGCTGTAAAACTGACAAGTTGTAAGGAGGGGCCTTCTGCTTTGCTGCATGGTTGAGAATGATAACTTTGAATACTATCGTTTAGTTTTGCTCTGGAAATGAAGAAGAGGGAACTGTGTTTATCAGCTTTCAGAAATACTACTTTTATACTTTGGGAAGATGCAAGTTCTTTACTTCTAAATAATTTAAAGTTCATCTGTGATTTTTCTCAATTCTTGATCCTTTACACACATAGTAAATCATTCATCAAAACAAAATTATTGCTATGTTTCAGTTACATTAGCAGAAACTCATTTTTATGTGAAACCAGCTGTTACAGGGGATGCAAACTCCACCATGTGCTGTGACCATTTTTAGAAGGCAAGGAAACAGCATTTGTAGCAGATGTTGCTGTGGAGTTGGTCCTTGTACCCACCCAGAACCTCAAGAGCTTGATGATCCACTGGTTGTATGGTTGTCACTGAGAGATGGCAGTGTGACCGGAATGTGTAACTTTGTGCATCTGTGGTGGCCTTATGATATGGAAAGTTATCATGTCTGGAAATGGCTGCACTGTCAATTTTTATTATTGTTATTTTATATGTGTTTAGGCTGGTGGATATGAAAATATATGTTACCTCTGCATTATTTTGTGCCAAAGTGCCAGCTGCAGTGGGCCGGATGCCTGCTCTTCTGTTGCTGATTCAGACAAATAGTAGTTGCTGTTAGCAACTGAATGATAAAACCCAATTTAGGAAGAATTACAGGGTTTCCATAGCTTCAAAGTTTTGTTGGTAGATTTCTTGGCTCACAGTATTTCTGTTCCTCTTTCCCCACCGTGTAATCATGAGGCTACAATCTATTTCTGGCCACTTTCAAGACATATTAAAAATCATGGTTCTACTTTGTAACCAGTGTTTATTTAAGAAAAAGTAAAGGAGAGGCAAAATTGCCTTCTGGGGACTTGCGTGAAGTCTCTTTGTTTCTCCTCTTTTCCTGCAAGCTTCTCACTAAGTCTTTTGAGTGCCATGACAAGGTCAGGAGGCAACCTGGAAATACATCAGGTCATGGAGAGCCATTCCTGAGTATTCAAAAATATCTCGTTTTGCTCCTGATTTGCTTATATTTTTTAAACTTCATTTTTTAAAGTCCTGCAATGTTGTTGTCAAATAAAATACAAAGGTTGCAGCCACTTCAACCTGTGAGGTGTGGACATTCCTGAAATAATGTTTGTCAATCATTGCGAGACTGCTGTGCCGAGGAGTAAATTTCTATTTCAGATGTCAAAACAAATATCAATGGTTTCAATATCATATGTATTTCACTAGAAGTAAGTAATACCACATAGAGTATTCTTAATGTGTTGTGAAAAATGAACACTACAATTATTTTTCTTTTCAGATTTCAGGTTAAAACTGTAAGGTATTTCAGGACTGGGCTTTTTTCCCAGCCTAACACGCCTGCAGAAAGTAACATTCTTGTGCTGTTGACTGCTGTTGGTCATATTTGGATGTATCAATCAATTTCTGAATCTACAGTCCCTTACACAATTATTTTTGCTAAATGTCCCATGTGTTTTGAGGGCATAGCTGAATAACATAGTATTAATGTTTTGTATTTGACAAGAGGTATAATTGCTTACAATTTGAATGATTTTATAAATGTAGATTTTGTTTAGTTATCTTTACACAGAGATAGTAGAGTCGTGTACAACCGTGTTCAGCGGTGGCATGAAAGGACTGTAGAAAGGAACAGGCATTTCTAAAGAACTTGCTCTGGTTTTGTGTGCTGCGTAATCATAACTCACATACACAATGCACAAGTAACAGGAAAGGCAACCGAGCCTGAGCTAACAGAAACAGGGGCTTTGTTTCACATGTGCTTGAAAAATTTGGTTGCTAAATTAATACCTACTTCTCTGGCTGGCTCATATGAGAATTGCAGTCATAGAACTAATCCAAAAAGATGCTTTTGAACCCATTTTCAGCAAGTTGATGTGGCCTTACCATGCTGACTGTGCTTTCTGTTTTTGCTGAATAGCCTTCTGCAACAACAGAGAGCTGGAACGGGGTAGTCAGTGAGCCATCCAGGAGACACAATAGCCCTTGGATCTCAGCCATGTAATGGGCATGCATTAAATATAATTCTTATGGAAATAATTTTCTTCTTTTTTTTCTCTGAAGAGATCACTCTTAAGGATGTGATCTTTTAGAAAAATACACATACATGCTTCTTTTAACCATTAGGACAGCAATTTTTCCTTTCATAATGTATACTTTTAATCCTTGGTTTATAGTACAGAGCTTGGGGTTATAAATACAGTGCTAAGTAAGCTTCAACCTTATGCGGTCCTTTGGGAGATGAGAGTGACCTTGCTACCTATGTTTGAGTCTGTGTATTTGCTGCCAACTTGTATCTTAACAGACTGAAGGAACCCTCGTTACGCATTGGTGTGGCTGTCAGGCCAAGCCAGAGCAGGCAGGAGCAGCCACAGGCTTTAATTTCTGCTGTGATCCAGTGCCACCTAGTTTTGGTTTCAAACGTATGATGAGAACTGACGCTTTGCCCAAAGTGTCAATACTGCGCCCCAGATCCGTGCCTCTGGAGGAGATCCTTGGTGCGCTGTGGGTGTAGAGGCAGGCTGCACAGGTCTGCACCAGCTCTCCTGGAAACGCACTCCGGAGAGCAGAAAGCCCTTCGTTTGCCAGAAAAACACAGTGCCAGAGTAAGGTCTTACAATGTGTTTCCACCTTGCGGTAGGTGTCTGTGGCTCCTTGCTGTCTTCACTGTGACATAAAGCAGCATAACTGTACTTTCCTTTGAGCAAATGTTGGGATTATCGTGGTTTGCTTTCCTGAGAAGCAAACTTCTGTTTGCTTTGGGTGTTACAGAGCCTGACAGAACTTTGATGCTGAGAGAAAGCCGTGGCTGTGGAAGCAGTAGTCTAATTTTATAGGCACAGCGTGTAATGTCACCCTGGTGGGGCTGCATTTTTATAGTTCCTTTGATCTTGTCTGTGTTTTGGACTGGCCACAGAAGTTGCATTTACAGTCATGGCCACGTGAATGGTCTGAAAGATGATGTGGTTGTCATGGGATTAAATTGCACACTGAGATTAGCAATGAATGAATTCTGGATGTGTCGCCTGCAAATTACATTGCTTCTCTGAAAATACACTTCAAAGCGTAGAGGATATGATGTTTTTACCTCAGTAGCGTGAATTTGGATAGTTGTCTTAATCAGAGATCAGGAGTTGTCGGGGTTGAGGATCACGCTGGAAACCCTTGTAGTGTAAAAAAACAGTGTCCAGTTCTCTCTTGTTGAGCATGTTTTTGTGCTAGCAAGATTATCTCCTCCAAGACCTATGTTCGCCTTCTAATGAATAGAAAGAATGTATTATTTTCAGGAAGGCACAGGTTAAAAAGGTACCTGGATATCTTGTTTACTATGTAATAAACAGAGGAAATATTTTTAGTTCATTTCACTTGCAGAAGTGTTTTCCATGAATGAATATATTCTCTGAATTTTCAGACATTAGGTAATAGTATCTTTTCCTGTTTGTTTTGGGGAGGTTTAAGGTGTAATTTACAGAGACATCAGGTTTTACTGAAACTTTAATTTTTTTATTTCTAGGAGTGCAGCCAGCTTCATCTTACAGTATTTCCTGTACTGTGTGTTGAATTTTGGTTTTAAAGAGAAAGTTGTAAAGAAAATGAGGTGGAGGGGTTGCTTGCCATTCATAGCTAGCAGCCTGTGAGTTTAAATGAAAAATCAGCAGGGAGAACCTTCTCATACCAGCTAGGAATAGCAAGGATTTCAATTTAAGATGTTGATTGTGGTGATGATACTTGGGCATTCCCCATGGCTGTTTGTGTCAAAGTGATGACTGGAAACACGTAGCGTTTTTTAAAAAAAGTGCCATCAGTGCTAGCTACACTGTGAATTTTTGTGTAAGGGCAAAGCATCTGCTTGTATCGTGCTAGCAGTCTGTCTGCTTGTTGGTTCTCGAGATACCTGCCCTCATGTATATAGCAGGAGTGGTGTGTTAAGAGGAAGACACTTGAGCCTCTGAACTGAGTTCTTCATCTGATTAGACATGCCTCCAACAGTGATTTTGGCTATCTTAAGTCATTGTCTTCATTTGGTTGTCAGTATTTACCTTTCGTTTTGAAAGGGACAGTGGAGGAAAAGTCCTAGACGTAGGAAATTTCACAGAGGGTCAGGTGTGTTGATCTTCTATTTGACCTGATGGAGTCCTCCATGTATTTATGGAAGAGCTGAATGGATGAATGGCCTTTATTCAAAAACTATTTTTCAAGTCTGAAAAACAATGGGACACTTCATTTTGTGCTTCATAGACTATTACCTGTTTTGACATTTTTGATCATAGTTTTTGTGCTGCCCATTGTTACCCAGGAAAACAATGCCTTCCATGGACAGGATGAATTACCAACCACAATTTTTTTAAATTAAAAAGTAGTCCTGGACTGAAAGCTTACTGTATTATTATTATTGTTGTTATTATTATTATCATTATTATTATCATTATTATTATTATTATCAACTCTAGAACAAGAAAGCAGATGATAGTGGGAAATCAGATCACATCAGACTTCTCAATGTTGAGGTGCATTAATGAGAAAGTCTCATCAGTGTGGGGAATATGCCAGAGATTTTCTCGCAGCTAGTAATTTAGCACGCATGAGGATCTGAATTCTTCTGCTTTTCAGTCTCTAGACAATCTATGCAAGTCAAAAAACTGAATGTAACGGGATAACAGTGTAATAGTATAAATCCCTTGTGTAATGGTAGCTAAAGCAAACAAATTTTCAGCATAGCCTGACTCTGTAGCAAATGTGGCTGTTGAACTAGGAACTGTAGTTGTGAGCCACTGGATACTTCATCTTTCCGTAACAGTGTTCAGGAACAACTAAATTAATTTAAGCTTCCTCAGTGGAAACAAAATCATGTTTAAATCGGATTAGCAGGAGCCTGCAATGAGAGTTCCTATTGCAAACGTCTATTGTGAATAGACATTTATCTTAAATTACTGTTTCAAAGGGAGATATTTTTAGAAAATTGTATTCAGCTCCCTTGAATTGTGTCATACTGAGAGAGCTGCAGTCTGAAGGATTGTGTCCACACACCAGATGCATCGTGGAGAGGAGTGGTGCCGACTTCTGGCACACTCCGGTACACTGATCCATAAGGACCACCTACAGGGAGAGAGGGTGTAATTCAGTTTCCACACTCATTCAATCCCCATGTCCATCAAGGTTGCCAGTTGTGAGGGCAGCTTTTGTGATATGGATGGGATTTTTTAGTAGGGGCTGAACTAAGCTCATTTCATGTAGCTAGCTTTTTTTTCTTTTGTTTTTAATGCTGCATTTTTTCAGAAAGGAAGCTTATCTAGGAAAGAGTATTTAAGCTGCACTGTAAATGTTTAAGCCTCTCTCCTCCATTTGATAAATCTTTTTTTGCATACAGGACCATATGCCAACAGTACACTCATATTTTACAAAGTTGGAGGTACATAGACACTGTGGACATATTTCCCGTAGCTCAGAAGCCAAGATTCCCACAGTTTAGAGGGGGCTCGTTAATGTCTAAGTCTGGTTTAGCTCCTAATTCCAATAAGGAATAGTACAAAAATTGAAGTAAAAGATCCCAGTCTGCCACTACTGTGCAAGCAAAGACATTGGAAGTATGGCTATGTAGAGGTGTCAGGATTGGCTTCACAGTGTGTATATAAGTAAAACCCCCTCATTTTCTCAAGCAATGAATTATTGTAACAATACATTACATTCTGGTTTTATAGCTGAGATGTAAATTGTAAGCCTTCCATCCAGGGCCTTGCAAAGTTCCTGTTTTCACTGTTTACTCATGCAAATCTGGCTGTTCCCAGTTGCAAAAGCCAAGGCTTAGCATTTGTCTATTTGCCTACATGGCCACAGATTGTTTTTACAAAGTGTTTAGAGACATCTAAACTCAACTTACTAGAACAAGTTTTTGGACCGATGTCCAGTGGCCAAAGCATAGGTATGAAAATGCCTCGATAGTACATACTTTTTATGCAATGGTTATGTGCTTTCTTGGTTTAGGTTCTATAGTAGCTCCGTGCCAGTTTCTAAAAACCTTCTGTGCTAGGAGTTAGAAAATACACCTGTACTGAATTTCATCATTTTATAAGCGTGTACGTTAGCATGATTTTATACTACTCTGCACACATCTATTATTTTGTAATTTTTTTCCCCTGTATTAAATTAATTTGACCCATATCAGTATATATGATATCCCTAAATAAGAATGGACACAGTGTGCAGATGTCCACAATAATAAAAGCTGTGAACAAGGTGGTTAGGAGTATGCTATGTGTTGACTTCAACCTCTACAAGATTTGAGCAAGGCTGTTGCCTGCAGCACTTTGTTTTATGTTACACTCTTTAATGTTCACATGTTTTGGCTTTGCGCTGAAAGTTTAAAGCTAACCAAAGAATATAAAATGTCAAAATAGATTTAAATGATCATAGTGTGTGTATGTTAAAATGATTACTCAGAAGGTGCTATGTGCCCCACCCTACAATCCTTATGCAGACGAGTTTCACTGAAATCTATGGGAATTTTGTCTCAACAAGTACTGCTGCAAAATCAAATTTATGTCTTAAATGCTTAACATATAAATCTGATGCAAAGCGGTTGCCACTCAGATTCCGTATTTTCAAAAAAGTATGTTTAAATCTCTTTTTGAGCAGTAGACACCCCTCAAAGTATAATAAAAAGTGACTATTAATTTCCACTACGCAACCTTGTTTGATTTTAATAGTCAGAAATAACTTGATTGTGGCCTCTTTTTTGTTATTTTTGTTTCTTTAACACTGTTGTTACAAGATGGTTCTCGGAGGTGCTTTTCAGAAGTTTTAGCCCTAAATCAGTTCCGTCAGATCTGTTCTGTCAGTATTCATAAACTGCTGCAAATAACCATTCAATGTGTCATGTTTTAAATGTTGTCTTGCTTGTTTTTAAAGGCATTGTATGAAATTTGTATTTTTCGCAGTAATGGCATATTACTATATGCAGATATTGTTGTATTCAGAAAAAATAGTGCAAAACTATATCTGTGGTTTATATCAGGACCTACTAATTTGCTCTGCAAAACACAGTTTTATTTGCAAGCTGTCATGAAGGCACAGATGTGCAAAAAAATGTCTGTAACATCAGAACAGTAACTTTTCTCATTGCTGTGTTCAAGTTGTAATAAAATCTGTATTTATAAATGTGCTGCAGATTAGTTTTTCCATCTATTTGCTGATTTGTATAATTGGGGAAAACTGATTTATTCACAGAAGGACTTTTTTCATGGTAGCAGTGTATCAGGAGCATGCAACTAATTTTAAATACATGGCCAAGCTGTTTTGTGCTAAACTAAACTGCCTGTGATATTTACCTGATATGTTTACTGAAGTGTCATATTATATAATTTAGTTATGAAAACGTATGTGGTAAGTTAATGCAGCTGGAAAATTAACATCAGTTTTAATGTGGAAAAATACAGATCCTTGATTTGAACCTGTTGCCTCCACGCTTGACTTACCTTCAAGTATTTTCTTCGTTTTACTTTTCATTGAACAGTAATTCCACTTCTGTCATGACTACTTTGATCTGCCTTTCATAACAAGGTACTTCAAGCACGGCTTTTCAGCATTGTTTCAAATATAAGCTGATTGTGGAGTACTGAAGATATTTTGTATGATAAGTAGACATGTATGTACTTTTCATAGTAATTGCACAACAACAGTTTTTATTTCTATTTATAGCCATTTAATTACTTTTATACTCGCTTTGTATTAAAACTTAGAAATGAGGACGTGGCAGAAAATGAGTAACAGCAAAATACAGTTTGACAAAATCCTTCTGTAGGTGCTAGGTAGCATCATATAGTGTGTGATTATTCTGCCTTGAGTTGCGTATTACCGGCTTTAGTTGTTTCAGCCACAAATATAAAATACTTATTTGTAGTGTTTCCTGATTTCCAGGCATGTTTGGCTGTCTCCCATACATAAAGACCAATGCTGAAAGCCTTTAGATGGAGCTCAGGAGAGCTGCACAGAAGTAGCTTAGAAATGGCTTTTGGAAACGAAGTAGAAATGTTTCCTGCGCCTGAAGATCCACGTGGCAGCACGTACCCCCAGCTTGCTTCGGGGGAGGGTGGCCTTGTGTGTGCGCACGGAGACGCTTCATGGCCACAGCTTTATTTTGCCGTGTTTCAGCTCAGCCCTCGCCTCCACATGCTGCCTTCTGGCGATAGTCTTGTTGGGGAAGTGCACGGTCCTAATCAAGTGTCAAATACGGAAAATGTGGGAAAATGAGATGCAAGAGAGAGTTTCAACTTCAGTTATATTGAAATACTGGGAAAAAATACGGGGGCTTTGAAAAGTCGTGAAAGGGCGGAATATCTAACATCTCTGTGGGAAGAAAATGTCATCCTATCAATGGATTTTTTTTTTTGCAGTGTTTTCTTGCCTGCTGTTGAATTCCATGATACAAGCATGCTTCTTCCTTCCCCTCTATTCCCTGTGAAAGCCCTCTCTTTCGATCCAGCAACGTACGTTTGTTTTCCTTTTTGTTTTTTAAATGCTTAACTTCAAATATAGTCAGCTTCACAATGTTAGTTAAAAATATGTAAGGTCCCCCCCTGCTTTGTCACTCTGCCAGATGTTGTGGTTTTACAATGCAGTTTCCTGGAGAGGGTTTTTAAAAATTATTATTGCTTTTTTTCCCTTCCCTGTTGCTGTGTGAGTAATTTAAAAGAAAAAGAAAACAAACGTACAAACTGACTGTTGGGAGGAAACAGTAAGATGTCAAACATTAAGTAAACATTCCAGAAACAGAGGAAAATCCAATCAACAGGAACTGGAAAAAAAAAAAGTATATATAGTAAGTAAAAAAAGAAAAAGAAACATGTTAGTGTAATGGAGCTCACATTTTGCTCTTACAGATAGCTTGCAACCCATTTTTAATAAACAGACAATAATTGATTTACTGCTGTGAACAGTAGCAGGTACAAGTGGAAAGGGGGAGAGGCATTCAAGAAATAACTGGCTAAAAGCCAGCAGTACGTTTTCCCATGATTTTGAGGTCCCAGCAGCCTGACTCACCAGCTTCCATTCTGTCTTCTGCAATTTTACATATCCAAAATCTAGATTAAACTAATCCCTCTTGCTGTCTGCCTCTGCAATTTAGAGCCATGCTGTCATACACAGCCACGTATGTGTTTCACCAGCGCGTATTACCACAGTACCACTGGCCTACATAGAGACCACTTGCTGGTGGAACTGGAAACCTGAGCTTAAATAAATAAATAAATAGATGAGGTATTGTGTACATTGAGAGGCCCTTAATTTGGTTTCCTTATTGTGTGCAGCAAATGTTGTCATTTGCTAAGCATAAGTCAACAATTTTCAGTATTCAGGCCAATAAGCTCTAATTGCTTTGGCGATATGAATTCAGCCATGTAAATGCTGAAAAAGCCAGTCGTGACAGTTTGGCGTTTTGTGTCGTCGTCGTCCCCCCCCAGCTTTACTTTTCAAGTCAATTCAAATTGTACGGTCAAGGATCCCAAGGGGATTGAAAAAGGGGAAAACACATTTTCCAGAGAAAAGCAGTCCTCAGCACTGTATAGAATTTGGGCAGCTTTGTGAAAAATGTGCATGCCGTTATATCACAAGATGTCTTTGCTGTCACTTTCCTGTTCTTTCCCTTGAGAAACAGAAAGGTATGGATCCTTATTATTTTGTTCCAAGTAGATACTTTCAAAACTAATCAGCATTGTGAACACTTTGTTTGTATTTGGACAAATGATTTTTTGACCACAGAGGCTAATATAGTATGTAATGGAAAGGCTCCTTATTTGCACTGGCTTTGCTAATGATACAGACCTGCTGAAATAGCATTGCTTTATGTGTTTATTCCAGCCAGATTCCCTATGAGCTGAGATTGGCATTGTGAAATCACACAGATCACCACTTATGATTTACTGTAAGCATGCTAATTATACACTAGTCATAATTAACAGAAACTACAGTTTCAATAGACTGTTACTTTTTCATCTTATTGCTTTTACTTACGTTAAACTTGCATATAAAGTAAGGCGCAGTTATTCTGAAGATTAAGAAATACATGCTGCCCTTGGCAAACCTCAATGCACCTACTTGTTATTTCAGCTATTAAAGCAAAAGAAGATGTTTATTGCTTATATTTCCTTGAAGTCAGTGCACTAGCACCTGAAATTAACAGAGCTCTTATGTGAGCGTATGCTCTCATCTTGTTAGTGAAGGCAAGAGGATAACATTTCTTCTTCTGTTTTTGTCTTTTAGAAATTCATATATGTTCAGGGACAGATGAAAAAGGGCTTTACTTTTATGTTGTTATTGCCTGTGGAATTCTAAGATTTGTCAAAACTAGTTTCGTGTTGTTTAAGTGCCAAAATTAAAATTGTAATTAATGTGATTATTAGATGAGAGATAATGCTCCCAGAAGAGCATTGAATAAAAAGGGCTACAGTACGGAAAAGGACGAGGGAAGGAAAGAAGTGGAATATGATCACGGAGAGCAATATGTAATTGCAAGGGTGGAGCATGTCCAAGACTGGTTTGTGATTGGATTTAGGCTAAGAAGAGCCTGTGTGTTTTGTCTGAAGAGAAGATGAATATTGTAGAGGCACCACAGTAAAGGTATAATCAGGTTAAAGGACTTTGTGCTCTTGCCAATTGAGTGGAACTGAAATTGCATTTTCGGTAAGTATTCCCTTGTCTTTTGGCCTTTTCACAATAATACTGCATTTCATTTGTCATATGCCTTACCAATTCAGTTTTTACTAGTTACGGCGCTTGTTTTGAATATCGGTGAAATCCCTTTCGTATCGTCCTTGTCTCTGGTGCCCGTTTGCACTTAGTAGTGGTTAAGAACTTAGATTTATCATGAATAACTTTTTTCAGGGGTGTTTATGAAAGAAAATAGCTGTGTGTTGCAGAGTTCAATTATAACGTTAAAACAGTAATACTCAGCTGAGAGCGTTTACCTGCCAGTGCCAGACTGGGCATTCACCACAATTGGTGTCTGTTCCATGACTTTAGAGGTATGTGAAATACAGGCTGCTTCTTTAGGAGCAGTTTACAGGGGAGAGAATGTATCTAATACCCATGTAATCAGCTTCCTATGTCTGCTAGGATGTTTTTTCAAGGTTGTTTTTTTTTAATGGTGAAATCTAAGGCTGATTAAGGTGTTCTTCCTTCTTTGAAGTGGATATTTTGGCTTCTCTGGAATTTAGACAAAGATAATTAATTGGCAAAATGAAGACAGATACACTGATTCATAGCTAAGCTGATCATGGGCAGGTCTGTATCCTCTTAACAATCTATGGTGAAAGAAGATTGCCAGAAAAACAGAAGAGGAGATCTCAGTGTATAGTGCCTGCTTTGCGCGGGCCACTGTAATGTACACAGTATGGTTGTGAGGTACTTCATTTCCAGAAGCAGAGTGCTTTCCATTCCCAGCTTTATAAGACTTGTGTGTATGTATACATCTGAGAGTCAGTGCTGCAGCAGCTGCTTAGGCTGAAGTCAGTGGGGCACAGAAACTGCTGTAAAAACTTGACATACTGTTGTAGCTAAGCTGTCTGCATTTAAAAATAACGGGGTAGTAAGGAGTGTTAGATTTCGAAGAACATGTTTATTTCAGTGTATTTTGAGACTGGACTGTCTAAAGTGGTATACAAATTAAGGAGTTATTAGATTCTGCAGATAATAAGCAGCAAATGGTAGCAATTGCTCTATGAGTCTGTGTAATAATACAGAATCCTTATGTTTTGAGCTAGTTTGAAAAAACAATAACTGTATTGTTGCTACAAAATTCTACAGGGTGACTTTCCTATTCATTCATTAAGCCCTGTAATGTCCATTTAAAAGGGACATTAACAAGGGCGAGATCCTATAAAGTTGTGAGCACGTGTAGACTGCTGTTCCTTTCAGTGGAGGTACTCATGCATGCAAAGTTAATTACACCTAAGTGTTTGCAAGGTTGCGCCCCTAAACTGCGATTGTCTTGGGGTTTTGTTGGGGTGGATGGTGATGTGGCCGGGATTTTGGAAGACATTCTGATGATTGCTTTTAAACATGGGGAAAAAGCCACACAGCAAACTAAATCTCTACTGCCTAGTTTGAAAGAAAAGAAAAAAGTGCTATAATTTTCTTCTGTTATGTAAGATTGAGCTATGAAGGGTTAATTTTGCAAGTGGAAAACACTCTTTAAAGTATCCATACCTATTCAATGTTTGTTACCAAAGCTGTCCTAATTTCACAGGTTTGCAACTGTCATTAGACTCATCCTAGAGTAATCAATTGTTCAGTTTTCATTTCTATAAAGTAGGAGTTTGGTGATACACACTTGTCTTAAATCAGTAAACTGCCTTGGACATTTTTTCTGGAATAATAAGAGTGAAAGTAATCTTTTTTAAAATCTTTTTTAGACTGAGAACTTTGATGCCAAGTTTCTTGCTGGAGGGAATTTTTATAGTTAAGTTATAAACACCTGAGAACTGCAGTTTGTAATGGAAACTTCAGGTCCATTTTAGCCGGAGCAGCACACACGTCTGAAATGAAACTTCTAAAGATTGATTTCACTAGACGGAAAGAGCTGATGGAGTGGGCACTTGCCTTTGCTTCTGAAGAGCAAGATCCATACTAAGCAGATATTTTGCTTGTACTGCAGAATGGATTGAATTTCGGTGTTCAAAAGCATTCATTACTTACCTTAAATTAGGTTTAAATGATCACATTACTAAGCAGTTTCTCAAATTAGTTGTGGGATTGCACTGTTTAAACTTTTCATGTGAATAGCTTGGTTCTGTCACAGTGCACAGCACTGTATGTTCTTGCTAAAGCCAACTTTCAGTCAGCTATTTCCATTAGTAGATAAAATTATGAATTACTGTTGAAACACTGTACTTAGTGGTTATCCAGCCATTTGTATATAAATAATACACTACTGCTGCACAGTCAGCCCACTGCTCCTTGGCATTATCTGCTTGATTATTTTCGGGTCTGTATGTAACTTCAGTGATTAACTGCTGGTCTTGTTCTCTTTACGCAAGTAAATATTCCCTTGAAGTCAGTGGGAGCTCTCCTTCCATAAGGAGTGTGGAATGAGGCCATAGGACAGCAAATTTTCCACATACCCTTTCTGGAGATCAATATTTTTTCCTCTCCCCCTTTTCCTGAATAGGGAGAAGTTAAGTAGCATGCAGCTAAATAAGTAAGTAAATGCTGTTTTAGAGAGGATAAGCTCACCTACTATTGATTGCAGTGATTCTCTTGACGCCTGCTTACCAGGAAGTCCTGCTGTGGCTCATAGTGGTTCCTCCAGGTCCACGTGAAAAGGTCCACGTTAAGCAGGACATGAAATATCTGGAGTGGAACCTGAAAGTGTCATTAGTGGGATATGGGACACTCTTCGCTTTACACACGTTAGATCCTTTTGCTATAGGCAAAATAGTATGGAAATGAATAGCACTAAACTGAATCATTTCTCTGCATGTTTATAGATTATAAATAAGTAACAACTTCAGAGTGGAGCTTTGGGTTTAGGGTTTGTGGTTTTTTTTTTTGCAGCTAACTGCTTTACCCTTTGCTTCCTTGGTCATTGTAAAGTAAAGCATGAAAAATGTTCAGCTTTCTCTAAAAGTAAAGATTGTAGTAAACAATTGATGGAAAACGTCGTAGCAAATCCCTGTTTGAAATGGAGAACTTAGAACCCTCTTCCGTTTCAGCAAGAAGACTTATCTTTGTGCCCGCTTCTGGAAATGAAGTTGCAAGTACTTGAATTTTATAAATATGTTAAATGATTCCAGGTTCTCTGGAATGTCATGCATAAACCTAATGGGGGGGAGGTGTATGAAATTAAGGTCTTTTAAGCGACTCATTGAATGTTCCTCGCAGGTATACGAAAAAACGAAAGCAAAACCCACCACCACCATCAAAAATTTAAAAAAACCATGGGACTTGTTATTAAAAAAGAAGGGTTTGGAGAGACATTAAAACTTTTCAGTGAGTTATCATCTCAGCATGTCTTTGTATGCTTATGTGCATATATCAATATTACAAATGAGCCTAATAAATTAGATTTATCCCTATTTTATAAGGAAATTAATATACTTAAAGCATCTAGTTTTACCCCAACTGTGAGAGTGAATTCATGAGGGAGTTTGTGCCTGAAGTGTTAGGTATTTTGTTCATACCCCTTCATCAACTTAGTAGTTGCTTAATATGTTTAAAGAATTTTTTCTCTGTTTCTGTCACTTGTGTTGTCATAAAACCAGCACACATTTCTATAATCACAAGAAAGTAATAATTTTGGGTTTTTTTTTCAAGAGAGGTCTTCAGAGACTAGTGCTTTGATGTAATTCTATTAAATTAAATACAGTTGTTCCCACGCAAAGCTGTAGTTACGAGTCAAGAAACAAATCCATTATCTGGATCTAAAAGTAATTACTAATGTTGTGTCTATATGTGAAAGTACTGGTTGGTACAGATGATTAAATAAATTCAGCTTCCTTTTAATAATTCACATATCTTCCTTGGCATTAGAGAAAGCCTCATCTGAGAAACATGAGCAGAATGTGGCACTTTTTCTCTTACCGCATTTTATCTGGTAATTAGTTCTGAAAATACTAGTATTTCAACTAACTCTTAGGGTTTGGTTTGCTGTTTTGTTTTGTTTTTTAAGAAGTCCTGCTCATACGCATGCTAATAGTGTGCAAATCCTGTTTCAAGCTACTCAATTTCTTGCACTCCTTCAAGCTAAAAGTCCGTAAGTCAAACTGCAGTTTGGAAAAGTTCATGTCCAGCAAGTTTCAGCTTGGATTTATTTTTATGGTTAGTTTTAATACTCCTAAATATGATTTTGAAAGCAAAAATCTGGCAGCTAGACCCTTGCTAATAACTATAGCATCTTTTTAAATAGCGCTGGGCGTAATAAGGGTGTCATGCAGCACTCATGCACTTGTCCTCAGATCTTTCAAAGGCTTGATCCA
>Ga0065711_1006677_pt1 | contig 16667 bp, 10 predicted proteins | sample Hoacrofraction12_FD_59098 | JGI IMG/M metagenome (GOLD analysis project Ga0065711, IMG submission 59098) | Hoatzin crop microbial communities from Cojedes, Venezuela - Epithelial fraction 12 v2 (version 2) | ecosystem: Host-associated > Birds > Digestive system > Esophagus > Crop | place... | reverse complement strand
CCCCCCCCAATATTTAGATTGATTACTGTAGTTATCATAGATTTTTAAATGAAATAGCATTTTGAAACACAAAGTTCTGTTCAAAAATGAGCCATTTGGACAGGTTCAGAACAGCTTTTTTAAGAAGGAAACAAAAGTAAAGATGAATCCATATCAAGCTTTTGAAGTTTGTTTTACAGATTAGTTTATTCCAGTGAAATACCATTTTCATTACACAGTTGCTAACTGGCTCTGTCTGTATCAGTGAACAACTCACGTTCCTTAAATAGTTCTGCCTTTTTTATTGTCTGGACCATCTGCTGTGCTGTAAGCAGCTACTATTTTGAGCCTTTTCCCTTTAAGTACAAGTTTCAGATTAAATTAAGCCTTTGTAAAAACTGAAATTAGTGCCAAAGCATGTTCGTAAGTGTTGATGTTCTTTTGTGGATTTTTTTAAAGCCTTTTCAGAAATTTCAGGCAGTAATGATAGCACAACCCTTCTAATGATAGCAGCATGAAGGATGGAATGATGTGATCATTCCTAAACTGTCTCTAAAGATGCATTTAAATAAGCTGGTTACAAATCATTTGCTAAAAGAAAAATTAGCTGAAAATAATAAAACAAATCTTGAAAAAGTGTTGTGGTGAAAACCTATTAAGGAGTCCACTTATTTGTGGCATCATTACCATAACAAATAAAAAGCAGAGAAATTAAGGTTGGGACAGCAACTGCTGCGCATATCTGATGGCATCCGGGCATTTGCAAGCCTACATGCCTTCCCACACAGCTAGTAAATCGTCTTTCATGAAGATCTTTGAGGGATGTGGTGAATGACACATGAAGAACACATGGAGTGCCAGTTCTCTGGATGATCTGCCACTAGTAATACTGCTAATATAACAGCTTGTAAGGGGGAGTCTACATTGCTTAATTCAGTGATGTATGGGGATGGGTGATCTTGTCCAGGTACTGGAAGCTTTATAGCCTTTTGAGCTTGGCACTTGGCCGGGACGAATTTACCATCCTTCTTTCACTCAGTCCTCTTTCCGACATCTGGATGAGTTCAGGTACATGGCAGAATACTGAGCAGTGCAGACACGCTTGTAGTAACCAGGAAAACTTTTTTACTGGATGTAGAGACCAGGTAAAGATGTGTTTTACAGGTGCAGTAACAGATTAACTGCAATGGGTCCTTTCAGGCAGCAGATAGAATAAGATAGAAGGAAAGGCAGAATTCAAGCCTCTAATATGAAGCAGTTAAGCTTCAGGTTTGACACGTATTTTAGGTCAAAACTGTAAACTGGGATTTAAGGTCCCTCATACCCTTGTTTTAGCCCACACCTTAGAGTGGCATAAAACATGAACTTTACTTTTCAGATTTTGTTCCCCAGTTCAGGTGTAGGACTTAAATGTCTTGATATTTGCTACTGCTAGTTGTGTGGGATCTCTGTAGGGTGCTTCAAATAAAGGACAACAGCCTCTGCTCTTCCTACTTCCTTTGCACTTTACAGTTGCACCTGGAGGCAAAGTGGGAAAACCTGCACATGTGTAAAGAGAAATAATTGGTATGAATTTGATAGTGTATGTGAAATAGCAGAGGTTTTGGTATAACTGTTGTAGTGGCTTTTGTCTGAGAGGATATATCTGGATATGAATTTGGAAGTCAAATTCGTTTGCTTTGCTTTTTTAGCTAATATTGCATGTTAAAGATGCCAAGGTATAAGCAGTTGATCCTAGCCTGAAACTGAGGAAAATGTACTAGTTTGCCTGCTTACCCTTGGAAATGTGTACTAGTGTAGCTATGCAGCACTTGTAACCAGAAGAAATGCTCGTTGTAAATCACACTTATGGTTAATATCCAACCCAGGAGTAAAATGATGTCAGCAGAATTGTTTTAATGAAAAGTGCTTTTTTTTCCGTGAGGATTTTCCTTCAGTACAGGTTCCCTTCAGATTTCTTCGTATGTGTTGATTGTCTTCTATTTGATGCATTAATCTAAAACTTCAGAGAAATACTGCATGTAAATAGAATATATGCAGCAGTTCTTCCCTTACTTGAAAGCTCAAAGATTAAAACTGGGAATTACCTAAGCAATATCAACTAATGCTTCTTTTAGCTGTCTATGAGCACTAAAACTTAGTGTTTATTTATCCCTCACTACTTGAAAACTTAATGCATTTTGTCTTGGTTTATTTGCCCCATTTGTGAAATTGTCATTGAGTGTTTTGCAAATAAAATGCTCTGTCATTGTGATTTCAATAACAATGGTGCACAAAACCGTAACTTAATTGTATCTGTTTTCTTGATATACTAGTCGAAAAAAAGAAAAATCCCAAGTGGGCAAAATATGCTACCCAATGTGCTACTCAGTAAGTCTATTTTTAATATACCTATAAGCATGTTAAACTACTTCAGCAGTTGTCAGTAACGCAGGGAAGATTAATGCATTAAATCCACAAGAGCCAAGGTGAGGTTTTTTGCTAGTATCTGAGCTCCGTTACTGCTGTTGTCTTGCTACTCACATTGAATACTGTTGTTGTTGGGTACTGTTGTTCCACCTACACCTGTATGTAGCAGTCTGCACTTTTTTCTTCCAAAAGCCTGCATCTCTTAGCACTTAAACTTAAGCAGACATAGTGCAAGTCAGTACTTGAGCAGGTAGCGGTTGAATCAAAACAATACTTCTGCTGTAAGCAGAATAATGGGGTTTTAGATGACTTAAATACTTGTGGTTCTAGACCTACATTCCACTTGAATAATGAAACCTCATAGAAAGCTGTGCTTTTAACAGGAACTGCTACAAGCTCAACCTATTTTGGCTGATGCTGTGGGGCTGTAGTTGGAGGGATTAACTAGTCATCTGATCGCTTTGCATTTTGTGATAGTCACTAATATTCCGATTTTGTAGCTGGAACTGGTGCTACAATTTCTTCAAATGCTTCAGTATTTAATTTGAAAAGTAACCTGGCAGAAGAATCACTTGTTTCACTTGATAGCTTGAAAATCGTGATAGGATTCATTGGTGGTGTTAGTTACATATAGTGTAAGATACTAGTAATTATTACTGGGTTCTGGCAAGTTATGTTTTGCCTCATCTAAATGCATCATACTTTAGCAAGCAGTTAAGGTCTTCAAAAACAGGTTATTAGGTATTTTCTGTGTGTAATTATGACTGTGAGACAAATGGGGTAGATTTGTGTTTTGGGGCCATACAGCAGAAAGAGGGAGATCTTCGTATTCCCCATTTCTCATGTGACCTGTTAGTTTCCAGGTTTGCTTTCTGTTTGGCTGTTGTTTTTGAGAGTTAATAAACAGATGATATCTAAGAAAATAGCAACGAGTGGCCCTTGACAGCTTTATTATGGCTATTATGTTATGGTACATTAAGTTTTTAATGAAATAAAATATGGCAGATTGCCAAATTATGTGATGATAATTTCAGGAAGCTGTAAACAGGTTACTCAGTAGTTCATAATTGCTGCAGGTAATTTAACATTCGGGAAACTTCCACCCACTGATAGTAATTAAGATTGCATTTTGGCTATGTGCGTTGATTATGAGTATCTGATCAAGAGAATCTCTCGTTTTCTTTCATGTGGTATTTTACTCTGCTGGGAACAAATCTTGCCTTTTGATTTCATATCATGGAATGTGTCAGTGGAAAATATTGTAACAATATGTGATCTACCTGTGAACAATCTCATTGCATGTGACTGGAGTTTTACTGTTGGAGAGAGCTGCTCTTCTACTTAAAATGAAAATTTCCTTTATGGGGCTGCCTGGTGCAAAGCAGTCATCTGGAGAGGACATCTTTCAGATCTAGTTTGGCCAAAATGAAGCCTTCAGTGCTTCTAAACCCTGCATTAAGGTTGTGTGTGAGAAAGTGGCCAACCCACCAGATGAGTAGGGATGCTGTCAAAATAACCAGAAAATACAGGAAATTCGCGTCTGCAGCAGGGTCTGCATGGAAACTGGCTGCAAGAGGGCTAGCAGCAGGGTGCCAGAGCCAGCATGATCTGGATGGTGCATTCCCAGGGATGCGGCTTTGTGGTGGCTGATAGCAGGGAATCTGAGGCAGACTTGAAGCTGGGGAATGGCACACCTGAGCAGGCCATCACAGTCTAGACCATGACCCCAGATCAAGCCCCAGGAATCCCAGTGTCAGTAGTGTTAGACCATCCTACGCAACCCATGTTGGGGAAGAGGGTAACTGGGTCACCGCGGCGGAGCATGCTCTACCTCCCAGACTTGTGCAACTTGCTGAGTTTAAGCCCACGCTGGGAGAAACAGCACTGCTGCGTTGCCACAGCAACAGCAGGGACCTGTCAACACCTCTCTCGCTAACAGCGACAAATGGTACTTATTACATCAGCACTAATTTCATCCGATCCCTTTCAGATGAAGATACTTAGTCCTTGCTGATCAAATTGTGTCGCTGTAATTACTGAGAACAGACCTTATTAAATGACAGCGCTCCTTACTCATTGCCTTGTCTCATGCCAAAGATTATCACTTTCCCTGTGTCCCTACTTTTTGGGTGGTGCACTTGGCTGCCCTCAGGGCACAGTCCTCATCTGAAAGTGGTGAATTTTAACTTAGGTCACGGACAGTGCAGGTGATGGGTAGGGGGCTACATCTGGTTCCTATATTTTAATACATATGAAAAAACCAGGGCCAGACCATCAGAGTACATGAAGCAAAACTGTTAAATGTGTGTGAAACTGCAAGGTCCTTGATACAAAAAGAAAAATACTTGTCTACCTGTTTATGGAAAGCAGCCTGACTTTAGATTAGGCTAAATGCATTTAGCGGAGAGCACATGCTGCAGTTATATTCTTATTGCACTACTTGGTGTTCCAGGTTTAACAAAAGACTTTATACGAGTGCAGCAAAATAAGTACAGAAAATGACCTATGAATGAGAAAATTAGACTGGAAATCCAGAGGATGCAAACCAAACAGAGTTCATGCAGATCTGCAAAGGACTGGGAAGTCCTGTGCAATGAAGACAGTGATTTGTAGGGCATTAAGAAACTTTACTCACAGACCAGGAACCCTTTGTCACACACACATTTGAAAAGATATGTTCTCCTCCCACTGACTTTTCAATTCAAATTACCATTATGGTTTTCCTTCACTTTCTGGTGGTGTTTGATGCAATTATTTCTTTCTGAGGGCAGACACTGACTTGTTTAGGGGCCTGGTTGACAGAGTCCCTTGGGAGGCAGTCCTGAATGACAAAGGAGCCCCGGAAGGCTGGACATTCTTCAAGAAGGAAATCTTAAAGTCTCAAGAGCAAGCTGTCCCCATGTGTTGAAAGATGAGCTGCTGGGGAAGAAGACTGGCCTGGCTCATCAGAGAACTCTGGCTGGAACACAGGAGAAAAAAAAAAATGTATGATCTCTGGAAAAAGGGCAGGCCACTCTGGAAGACTACAAAATTGTCGTGAGGTTATGCAGGGAGAAAATTAGAAGGGCCAAAGTCCAGCTAGAACTTAATCTGGCTACTGCCGTAAAAGGCAATAAAAAAAGTTTCTATAAATACATTAGCAAAAAAAGGAGGGCTAAGGGGAATCTCCATCTTTTACTGGATGCAGGGGGAAACATAGTGACAAAGAATGAGGAAAAGGCTGAGGTACTTAATGCCATCTTTACCTGAGTCTTTAATGGTAAGACCACTTGTGCTTGGGGTACCCAGTTCCCAGAGATGGAAGACAGGGATGTAGAGCTGAATGAAGCCCCCATAATCCAGACATTAGCAATCTGCTACACTGCTCGGATACACACAAGCCTATGGGGCTAGATGGAATCTATCCAAGGGTACTGAGAGAGCTGATGGAAGTATTCACAAAGCCACTTTCAATCTTTTATCAGCAGTCCTGGCTAACCAGGGTGATCCCAGTTGACTGGAGGGTAGCAAATGTGATGTCCATCTAGAAGAAGGGTCAGAAGGAGAATGCTGGGAACTACAGGCCAGTCAGCCTGACCTCGGTGCCAGGCAAGACGATGGAGCGGTTCATCTTGAGTGCTACCACACAGCAAGTACAGGACAACCAGGGGATCAGGCCCAGTCAGCATGGGTTTATGAAAGGCAGGTCCTGCTTGACTAACCTGTTCTCCTTCTATGACAAGATGACCTACTTAGTGGATGAGAGAAAGGCTGTGGATGTTGTTTATCTGGACTTTAGCAAAGCCTTTGACACCGTTTCCCACAGCATTCTCCTGGAGAAATGGCTGCTCATGGCTTGGACAGGCATACTCTTTGGGTAAAAAATTGACTGGAAGGCTGGGCCCAAAGAGTTGTGGTGAACAGAGTTAAATCCAGGCGGCGGCCAGTCAGGAGTGGTGTTCCCTAGTGCTCTGTATTGGGGCCAATTCTGTTTAACATCGTTACCAATGGTCTGGATGAGGGGATTGAGTGCTCCCTCAGTAAGTATGCAGATGACACCAAGCTGGGTGGGGGTGTCGATCTGCTCGAGGGTAGGAAGGCTCTGCAGAGGGATCAGGTCAGGCTGGATCGATGGGCCGAGGCCAGCTGTATGAGGTTCAACAAGGCCAAGTGCCGGGTCCTGCATTTTGGTCACAACAACCCCGTGCAATGCTAACAGGCTTGGGGAGGAGTGGCTGGAAAGCTGCCTGGCAGAAAAGGACCTTGGGGTGTTGGTCGACAGCCGGCTGAACACGAGCCAGCAGTGTGCCCAGGTGGCCAAGAAGGCCCACAGCATCCTGACTTGTGTCAGAAATAGCGTGGCCAGCAGGAACAGGGAGGTGATCATGCCCCTGTACTTGGCACTGGTCAGGCCACACCCCCAGTACTGTGTTCAGTTTTGGACACTTCAGTACAAGAAAGACATTGAGGTGCTAGAGCGCACCTAAAGAAGAGCAATGAAGCTGGTGAAAGGTCTAGAGAACAAGTCTTGTAAGTAGTGGCTGAATGAGCTGGGGTGGTTTAGCCTGAGAAAAGGAGGCTTAGGGGGATCTTCTTGCTCTCTACAACTGACTGAAAGGAGGTTGTAACAAGGTGGGTGGTGGTCTCTTTTCCAAGTAAAAAGTGATAGGTCGAAAGGAAATCGCCTCAGGTTGTGTCAAGGTTTAGAATAGATATTAGTAAAAATTTCTTCACCAAAAGGGTTGTCAAGCATTGGAATAGACTTCCAAGGGAAGTTGTTGAGTCACCATCCCTGGAGGTATTTAAAAGACATGTGGATGTGGTGCTTAGGGACATGGTTTAGTGCTGGACTTGACAACATTAGGTTAACAGTTGAACTTGATGATCTTTGAGGTCTCTTTCAACATAAATGATTTTATGATTCTATCTTGCAGGTTCACATTTGATTTTTTCCAAAGCTGAATGGCAGGTTTGATGCCATTCTTCAGAATAAGCAAAGCGATGAATAGAAGAAGCCTTTAGACAAAGAGTTGTGGAGCAAACAAACAGTGGGAAAGGGAAGCTAAATAGCATCCAAGTTAGTGCACACATTCAGATACCATTTTCTGAAAGATGGGTGAACAAAGCATAACAAGTTACAAAGCAAGTCATGGGTCAAAGAGAATTTTGAATAAGAATGTCCTTCACTTCTGTCATTGATTTTAAAGGAATATTACTTGTCTTTTACAGCTGTCATACAACTATGTACATACAACTGTTATTTTTAACTATGTTATCACCTTGCCATTATATAAAAACTTGAAGATTACTATTAGTATTATTGCTTGGTCATCTCGTTAATGGACCAAATCATGCAAGACTTCTGTTTCTGTGCTTTTCAAGCCTACATAATTCTGAATATCTGCTTAAGGGATGTTCATTTTATTGTTATATAATAAACAAATAATAACAAATCCATTCAACTTATCATCAGAAAAGACAGAGAAAGTCCAAAGGAGCATGAGAACTCCTTCCCAGGGTGTAGATAAGTGCATCGTTGCTCATTTCAACCTTTATCAGAGACCTTTTAGCCAGGTTATATAGTTTGGGACAACTGGGAAGTTGGTCTATCTGTAAGATGATCATCAGGAGCTAGTTTGAGCTAAATTTCTCCTTCTCTTAGCCAGTTATGTCCACAGATGAAACACAGAAGAATCCCAGTGCTTACTGTTATTAAGCATAGATGCTAACCCTCATTTTCTGTATATGAAATATCTAGCAATATCTAATAATCAATTCACAAATGTGAGGCTATTTTCTAGGGCCTTTGGTTAGAATTGTTCTAATTTTTTTCAAAACCTTTATCTATTCTCCAAGCGCCTTTTCTTTTTCTCCTCTGTTGGTTTTGACCTTAATAAGATCCAAAAAGTAAACGTGTATTTTAAATTATTCAATCCTTTCTCTTACTCTTAATCTTCTCTATTACTTTAATACTTGCAAAACAAGTAACTTAAAGATACGCTAAGAGTTAAGTTTTTAATTTTTATCTTTTTTCCTTTTATTACACATGAGTTGGTTGGAATGTCATAGGGTTAGCTACGAGTCATATTTAAATCCCGTTGAAGCCAAAGACCAGAATCCTTGTGACTGCAGTGCATTCTGCGTGAGACTGGTGTAAATGGGGCAAGGGAGAGAATGTTTTCAAACATCTGGAAGATAGAAGCAGCTGTGTTTTGTATTAGGTCAACAATTGCAGAATTTTCATGTGTCTCATTTTCGTTCCTGTTAAGGAGATTCTCTTGTAAGCAAGTGTATAGATTCCATGCCTACCATGCTTTTTTTTTTTTTTTAAATCTTCATTTAATTATTGAAACATGACCGTGGTATTTCAAGGCAATGACATTTGGTTGGTCCTCTGGGAAAATGCAGCCACAAATCATCTCAACACAAGAGTAGGTCAAATGGTAATAATCAAGTCATATTCATAACTCATTGGAATTGGACTATTCTGAAATTGCTACCTGATACAGTACTAATGCCTCATTAATCAGAAATACATCTAACCTACGAATGCTAGTTATGTCAGCTAAAATTATGAATAAGATTACAGGGAATGCCATGTACAGTGTTACACTTAAATAGATGCAGTGTTGTGTATCCTTGTACATGCTTAGAGGACTTGTTTTCGTCATGGAAATGTGGTATGAACCTAAAAATATCAAAAAAATGTGTTGTGTGAGAAAGCAAGCTATGCAGCTTTACACACTCAGGATAAATATCCTAATTAAACAGCCCTCTTTAGGGTATCTTGCAACACAATGAATGACTTAATTTAAATCCTAAAGTCTTCTCGGTTGTAGAACTCTCACTGGGGAGCAGGGGGAGCTAAGCTAGAGCAGAAAGGACATCAGGACAATGTTATTTATATTCATATATACGCACAAACACTAATTTATATTTGCCTAAACTGAAATTCATGTAGTCCAGAGCTTGCTTCTCCTGTGCTTTGGGCAGCTTGCAATTGAGCTTTTGTACACAAGACAGCCACCTACTGTGTTCACATATGCTGAGTCTTATTTAAAATCCTTAACCGTTCAGCAAAACTTCATCTCCATACTCAGCAAAATTATGCAGATACTAGTTCAAAGAGACTGCAAGTCCAGATATCTTTGAATATAGGTAATACTTATTTTTATGTGAAAAGGACTGCGCAGATGGACTGGGGGAATCTTAGTCCTGAAATTATTTATTCGATGGGTGTTTCAGACCCAGCTCTGAAATACACTTCTGATGTCCCTTAAATACAAAATGTTAGACTTACATGTGTGTATTTCAATTAAGGAAGTTGCATTTTTTTCAAGGTCTCAGAGAAATAAAAAAAATACATACACACCCCCCTTGCCATTAGGTTTCCTTTTAGGCCTTTTGGTAGCTAAAAGAAAAGTTGAACAGAGTTGTCTTGATTCTGTAGTTACATTACATGTGTAAGATCCATAATTTTTCACCCGTGAAGTTCTCTGAACATCATTACGTACATGTCCAGAGTCATCTTCCTTTTCACAGCAGTGAACAGTCTGGTTCCTGTATTTCTCCTGAATTTCTCAAGATATTCAGTTGAAGTCCAAGCTCTTATGCTTGGTTCTGGAATTTGAGAAGCATATCAAAACATAACAAACACAGCTGCTTTCACACCACTGCACAACTGTGAAGAAGTGCTACTCTTCCCCTTAGGGAATCCTTAGGGTCGCCATGTTTTCCCTTAGAAGACCGTATACATACACAGCATAATGCTTTTCCATTGCTGCGTCCAGGCTGCTATGAAACTTTTTCCCTTTCACCTTGCTTTTTAGGCAGCTCTGGACTGAACAGTACTGTCTCTGTGTATCAGAGGGCTCTGCTATAGGACTCATTCGTGGATTTAGTTTTTATACATCTCGTGCATCTCAAATTCTTCTGACTTTTCCCTGTAGTGTCAAAGTTGATCTTAAAAAGAAAGACTTCTCTTAAGATGGCAAAATTTTTGAAAGGTAAATGACTGAATAGGTTTATATAGAAATTAAATGCTTCAGAAGTGTTTTTATACAGACATTTCATCTGCATTGCATGAAGACCTTCTCACAGCCATGCACAGGAACGCATAAGGTACCTCTTCCTGCCTGTGGCTGACACAAGGACTAGTTTATTGCAGCTTATTGCTGAAAGTCGGCTATCTGTATTGTGTTGGCTTTTGAAAACACTCTGAAGTTGTTTCTAAACTGTGTGAAAACAAGAGTGTTTCTGAGCTCCTGTATCCAGGTGCATGCCCTGGTGGCACTGAATCCAAATCCAGGTGACACCCAAGTGCCTGTAATTGTCACCTTCCACTCGCCGCCGTGGTCTTATCTTGGAAAAGAAGCTAGATTAGGACCTTGAAGTGTAAAATAGGATGCCCCTATTGCATATTTTCAGCATACCTTGAGATGCTCTGTGGTATAAATTTTCTGTATGAAAGAGTATGTAGTTTTAATAACATTTCAGCACCATACTAGTAGTTTGAAAACTCACTGTGGAGGAAGGTATCAGCCCACGTGTAACTAAATGGTAGAAAAGATGTAAAGTTTAAAACTACTGCAAGCTAAATACTATAGCCTTTGGTCTTAAATCCACAGGAAGATCATTGCAGCTGTTAAATTCTGAAATAGCAAATTCTTCTGTTTTCCCATAAATTTTTACTTAGACAGAATTATGACTTTGCTATGTACATGTAGTATTATAACATTATAAACACTATCTTGATCCTTTTGCAACATGTAATCAATTAACTCATTTATTTTTCATCTCAATAGCCGAATTGATTGTCTAGTTGTGCCATGTTCATACGTCAGTCTTCCTACCAGTGCGATGCCTTCAGGAATAGCTGTACCAAAAACTAAGCCTTCCCTATTTAAAATATTAAACTTCTGAAATTCCCACAATATCACATTTCTTATATATTCCTGCTTAACTATTTTCAATGCTAAGACTGTCTAATGTTCTGAGATTTTAGACTCTGCCTACAAGTCAGTTTACTTGGAATATGATAGTATTTTCTGTAGAAGGAGGTAAAAACAAGTCATGCTACATTTCTTTGATGATGATGTTCAGGATACAGTCTTTACTTCAGGACGCAGCAGCTTGACAGTCCTTTGACAACACAAAAACAAGTGATTTTGGGGGTACCTGTTCTAAAAAATATGATCCTTGCATGTTTTAACCATAGTAGCAATGGTTAGTGTATTTATAAATCTATATTTTCCTGGTACCTAATAGCTGAAAAAATTATGGAGGACGGTAAAAATTCAGAAGACCTGCTGGTTTTCCTCTTCTCTTTCCCTTTGGTAGCATATATCATTGTAATATGTGCTCCATGCAAGTTCCCTTTATGAGTAGCATTTCTGAGAAGAAATTACTATGTTTGGCAAATATGTGTTTTGTAAGATACATGTAGCTTAGTATATGTAGAAAAAAGGAAACACTAAGAGTAGATTAAAAAAATCAAAAATCGCATAAGAAAATATTCTGACTATGCTGTCTGTTATCTATATGGACAAGATGGCTGATAGTATGGTTTTGTGACCTTTATACTTCAATGTATCATAAATTTTATGTTTTTAATATGTATTTTAATACTGATGGAAAGTCAAAATGTTAAAAATAGTATTTTATGCACACGCAAGATTAAAGATATTCTGTTGTTGGGGAAATAGAATTATTAATATTGCAACAAAGTTTAACACTATTTCATAAAAGAAATAACTGATTAAGCGTTTGCTAAAGGTCCTCAGCCCTTGCCACTTTTTACTGCATAGCCCTCAGGATAATTTTCAGAGAAAAGGACCCTTTTTTTTCAGGCTCTGCACTGCCTGTTTTGTGCTCCATGACACCATCCAACTGTGATAACTGCTCGTGCAAGGGGACGTGTTTAAATGAGTTCTTAAATATTACATTTCAGGATTCCATAGTCATACTGCCTTATGCCAGTGCCTAATTCAGGTGTCGTAACTAGTACTGTTTAAGTTAGGTATTGACACTAAGAAGCTGAAGAAAGTTACCAACACATGACTGGTGAAATGTGGCTCTCCATGCAGTCCACAGAAGAGAAGTAGGTCTTTTGTTTGATTCGGACACCTGTGATGCACTGCCCAAATATGACACTCTGTCCTTATGTCAGAATAGCAGTTTTGAACTGCACTCCCTGCGCTTACTGTCCACTGTCCTTCAAAACTATACCCCAAATAATTCATGCTTATGTGAAATACTGCATTTTAGGAAAACATCTGTGCTGTAGATCAGAATGCAAGATCCCTCACTCATGGGTTTCTCAGAGGCATTCATTTGTGCAAAGAAAAGTTTGCATGCAGCAGTAATGATTATTCTCAGTAAAAAAGAAATTCAATAAAGAAGAGAATCTTCTGGTCAAAACAGACGCAAAAGGCCTCAGTAACAGGAGGAAATGTGTTTCTGACTTTCAGCTTTGTGTTTGAGTGAAGTTATTTGCATCTGTGTTGTTAAAAGCTGAGGGTGCATCTCACAGACACCTTTGACCATGTTGGAAGAAGGTTCTGCTGGTAACCCTGGAGCTAGAGCTCAGCCAGTCCAAGGGAAGTCATGCCTGGAAGTGAAGGCAAAGAGCTTGCTCCATAAATGACCCACTGTGCACACAGCTACATAAGATGTGAACTGTGGGAAAGAGTAAACTAACGAGCAGAAAGGAGGGGAATAAAGGAAGAACTTTAAAATGAGGGATAAATATAGAAAATACCCACTGATTAACATTTATTTTACCATGACTTGAAGATACGTGCTACTTAGATATTTGATTTGCTTAAAAAACAGAGTGGAATAAATCTTAAATACTTACATAGTATTACTGAAGCGTATAGCTTGGAAAAAGTATCCCTAAAAAAACACAGTTAATAATTATGCTACAAAATTAAATCTAGAGAAGTTTTCAGCACTCTGAAGCTCAAATAAGGTTGTCTAGTTTAAATCTAATTCTACATAATTTTCAAACCCAGTAAAAATCTTTCTGAAAAAGCAAGAAGAGACACCTTTTTATCTTTAAAGAGGAAAATTTATGAATAATTTCAAGTGAAGAGTCAATTCTAGGACTACAGGATTTTGCTAATGCATTGTGAGCAGAAAAACAGTGAAACTGGATAAATAAATGATTTGTTATAAATTATTTGCAGGGAATGGTGCATCTTCTAGTTACCTGTCTGTCTTGCTGTCTTGCATTTACAATGATTTCTTCTGCTGTTGTTGCTACAGGATCTCTTTATTTTGCGAGGATTTGTTCTGATTTCTCAACCAGGTGAAGATAAAAAATCTTGGCATATTATGTTCCAATTATAGAATGAAAAAACACATGAAGGACATTGCCTACACAAATAAATGAAAATCTGGTCATACACAAATAAATGAAAAGTTGGTCATTTGCTCAATTATTCAATAGGAGACAGTAACACGACCGAGAGGTGAATTTATATAAGAATATTGATGAGAAGTTCTGTTTCTTATGTTTATAGTCAAGAGGAAACTAAGCGGCTGTGGGATTTTCAGCTTCCACACACTCAGACTTTGTGAATGGGTCAGTCAGTCCATGCTAGAGAGTCATCTGGTGGCATTTACAAGCCTGAGTAGCCAAGTCAGATACCTAAATCCATACCTCCATGACTTCAGAAGCAATAGGCTTAAACAGTTTTCATGGTAATTGTAATAGTCCACTTTTCAAAGTCATGTATTCATATGTCAGCATCTACCTGGAAGCACACAGCTCAAGTTATCCCAAGGATCATCTTTTTGAGTCTGGATCATGAGTACAGCAGAATTGCTCTATGGTCATGTTACAGGATTATGAAGAAATACAAGCTTTACCAAGCTGAATTATGTGTGTGTATCTGATATGTACAGAAATTCAGTGATTAAATGAAATATGCTTTTTGAAGAATAGAGTGCTCTGATTGCCCTGAAGCTGTGCTGATAATGGCCATTTTGATTTCAAAGAACTGTGAGAAAGAGGAGCATAGATGTGGTGTTTTGTTACCGCTCTTGAAGAGTAAGGACCACGTAAAGGCAACCTGTCTTTCTCCATTTTTTTTTTTCCCTAGCAGACTCACAGTGGCTTGTGCTGAGCAATCTCAGCATGTAGAGATTGCTTCATAGAATAGCCCAGGTTGGAATGGACCTCAAAAGATCACCTGGTCCATATTTTGTGGGAAAGGGAGCCTAGATGAGGTTATTTAGCACCCTGTTCAATTGCATCTTGAAAATTTGCAGTGACAGGGACTCTACCATGATTCTGGTGAGACTGCTCCAGTGAGTAACTAGCTCGATAACTAAGAAACCAGAAAACACATTTTATGTTTGGTAGCCAATTCTGGCTACCTTCGTTCAATACCTGTCGATGTTCCTGTGTGAGCTGTTTGTGTTTGTAATTTTGTGTGGTTTTGGAGTGAAGGCTAGGCTGGAAGGAAAGTCAGCACCTAGGTTCAGTTATAATTCTGTGCAGAAAATCATACACTTACTGAGTTTGATTGCCCAGAATCAACGTGTAGCAAATATAGTGTGTTTACAACTTCTCTACAAAATATTTCACACGGCCCTGGATGAATGTTGTTTGGAATTCATCTCATCCAATCCTGATCAGACAGAAGTGCAAAAGTAGTCACAGTATACTCCATAGAACAAGAAGGTTTGGTAGATACTGGTAGCATAGTTTTATTCCAGTCTAATTGTACTTTTCCAAACAACTGGCAGTAAATCTCTTTTGCACATACTACCAGAACAAGTACGTTTGAAATACATAATGGATAGATGTACATAGAAGAGACGTGTAAATGTGAGCATATCTTTGAAAAAGTTTCTTTACATAAGGATGATTTCTGAAAATTTAACAAATTCTGACTTGTCTTGGAGATTTGACACCATAAATACTATTCGGAAGTGTAATGAATTGCCACACAAACACAGAAGAACTGGCATGGTAGATTTGCATGCACTTCGGGGAAAAAAAAGACACAGCTTTTCTATCAGACTAATGACTTGAAAGCAGCTTCAGCAAGAGTGCTGGTAATCGCATTTGACGGTCTGAATTGATGGCTGATGGCTTGTAAAGGGCAATGTACTGGAGTGATTTCAGGGAGCTTTTAATAATGCTTAGCAAATGATCAGGCTGCACAGTCAATTGCTTTGTAGATGCCAATATTCTTTTCCCTCTGCCAGTAACTTCAAAGCATAGAAAAAAAAATCAAATGAAAGCACAGAATTGCACGCTTGGTCAAGATAATAACAGTATCCAGAAGAAAACCGAATAAAGAAAAAGTCAGATTTAATCAATAAGCTTGATACAGACAAGGAATAATTGTAATTTTCACTTGAGATTTGGATGTTACTTATGGATTCTTCTAGGATCCATTTTCTGTTTATAGTTACACTGGGATGAGTCTTAAAACCTGCTAAATCCTAATTCATGACCAATATTAAGTAAGAGACAATCAAAGCAGTTACCCAGCAGGTCGTTGAGGAACAGATTCCAATTTCTACTTCCTGTCTGTGAATTTAAAGTTTGCAAGATTTCTTGTGTCCTTTCCTAAGGCCAAGTGGTAGAGCTCATGGATGGCCATAACCCCTTAAAAGTAGGATCCACACCCTTTCTGTTCTCTATCATGAGAGCTGGGAAGAGCTTTTTCTCTTGTTCCATTCAGTTACTTTCTCAGCAAAACTTATTGGAGTAGCTGAAAATCCAGTCCAAAATAGGTCAGACTTCTCCAGAAGATCCAAGGTCAAAAAATATTTAAAATATTAATGATTTCTGAACATCTCTACTTCAAGATGACTTGTAACATTCAAAACAATATTTTTAGAAGTCATAATGCTTAATAGGAGATCATCTTAACTGTATGTCTTATGACTGTTTCCTGTCATGCTTTGCTTTCACAGTCATAGTTTCAACTTTAAGTACTCTGTTGCCAAAAGCAACATTAGAGAGGCTTGCAGGTACTGTATTACCTGCAGGGAATGGTTTGAGGAACAGTACTGTAACACTCTCAGCAAAAAGGAGCTATGGTATTATATACGACATTTAATAACATATTCATTTCTGATGTACAGAAAATATTTTCCAAGTAGCAGTGACTAGCAAATTGGAGTAATGCTATTGAATGAGGTAGATTACAGAATCACAGAATGTTAGGGGTTGGAAGGGACCTCTGTGGGTCATCTAGTCCAACCCCCCTGCCGAAGCAGGGTCACCTATAGCAGGCTGCACAGGACCTTGTCCAGGCAGGTCTCGAATATCTTCC
>Ga0065711_1040798_pt1 | contig 16669 bp, 9 predicted proteins | sample Hoacrofraction12_FD_59098 | JGI IMG/M metagenome (GOLD analysis project Ga0065711, IMG submission 59098) | Hoatzin crop microbial communities from Cojedes, Venezuela - Epithelial fraction 12 v2 (version 2) | ecosystem: Host-associated > Birds > Digestive system > Esophagus > Crop | place... | reverse complement strand
GCAGGAGGGTTGGACTAGATGACCCACAGAGGTCCCTTCCAACCCCTACCATTCTGTGATGCTGTGATTCTTCCAATACCATTCTACACCAGAAGGATAAGTTACTGCATGAGCCAGCCAGCCAAAGTGTTGAGAAAGGCAAGATTTGTCACCACTGGGCAGGGAGAAAAAAAATGATGATACATCTGGCCCCAGGCTGTGACTGTGCAGTTTCTTTCTGCTCTCACTAAGGCCTAGGAGAGAGCTTTTAAACCATTCACAGACTAAACCACCATTATGTTCTTTCTCATAGTTAGGGTACCTGTCTAGCTGCAATGTTGCTTCCTAGCAGCAGGGAGAGAGGGAAAGGGAACACAAACTGCAGGGCTTCGTACCTCACTCAGTATTAACGTTCAGAGTCACTTGGACAAAACGGTGCCATATGAAGCTGCTCTACTAATAATTCCTCCTTAGACAATTTTTCAATTGTTCGCTCTGAAAAAATGCCAGCTTTGCCAGTTTACAAGTTTAGGCCTAAAACTGTTTACTTAGGTCTGTGACATGTTCAATACCTGCCTACTTATCACTTTTAGGCCTGCTATCTGCAATTTAACAACAGTGTGAACTTTCACACTGTCCTGTTGTAAAAATTAGAGCTGAGAGCACTTAGGCAAAGCTTTCTCCAGATCTCTTCCACAGAAAAAAAGGAACAAATAGAAAAAGGCTCCCACTGCTTTTGCAGTATTCAGTAAAATTGTTCTTTCACCAGAGTTGTTATTCAAGTTGAAGTATGGAATTCACACTTGAAAAGAACCAGACAATGAGGAAAAGAAAGAATTCCATAACAAACAGGGTTATGTTTAGTTAGAATTCACACTTGAAAAGAACCAGACAATGAGGAAAAGAAAGAATTCCATAACAAACAGGGTTATGTTTAGTTAATATACCAAGAAGGTAAAAAAGTGCTATTATGAAACACTAAACCAGAAAACATCATTACATGACAAATCAAAATTCCTTCAATAAATTGACTGCTGATTACCTTAGGGACAAACTAGAACTGTTGTTTAATAGTTCGTGTTTAAGAAATTGGTCAAGGAAATGAAGTTGCTGTGCGTGCTAGCTGTATTAAGGATCCTGAAAACAATAAAAGGAAGAAGCCTTATGGTGAGGTGTTCAAGACCACGTGCTGAAAGTTTCAGGCATCTTACACCTGAGACATAAAGCTACATGTAGTGAAATCAGCTCATATGTGGCATCAGGTGTCGTGGTTTAACCTAGCAGCCAGCAACTCAGTTGCTCCTCTTCCCCCCCCCCACCCCAGCTCAGCCCCACTTGAATGGGGAGGAGAATGGGCAAGAAATAAAAAACTCATGGGTTGAGATAAAAACAGTTTAATAACACAAAAGAAGTAATAATTACAATAATAGTAAAGAATGTGTAAAACAAGTGATAAACAATACAATTTTTCTCATTACCCGATGATCTATTGCACAGCCAGTCCCCAAGCAGCTATCACAGAACTTGTGGATTTCATGGAACTCAACAAACTAACAGAAAAGCTTCTTGCTGGCCAACCCCTATATATATATATATACTGAATGTGACATCTATAATACAGAATATTTCCATTGGCTTGGGTTAGCTGCCTGGCTATGCTCCCTCCCAGTTCTTGCACACCTGCTTATCAGCCAAACATGGGAAACTGAAAAACGTCCGTGATTTCTTAGCAACAATTTAAAACTTTAATATGTTATTAACATTCTTCTCATGCTAAATCCAAAACACAGCAGCTACTGGGAGGAACATTAACTCTATTCCAGCCAAAACCAGGACATCATTTCACACTGTGTAGAAGACCTTTGCAACAAAGTTCAAAAGATTACAGGAAAATTTGCTGCATTTCCATAATGATAGATAAGAGTATGAATACTAGATCTGAGCTCCTTATTTTAATGGAGGATGACTGAGGAATTCATAACTTCTAGGGAGCCACTTGCCCATACTGTGAATCAAACCAAACATTTTGTATTCCATCTGCCAGATCATTTTTTGAAACAACATGAAAAAACTTTCTATGATAACAAGCTAAAAGGAAAGCCACTGAAGGACAAAAAAGTTGATCAGGTATCTGCATCTGCATTTTTTAAATATAGAGATCTTGCTGCACCCTTCTTCAAAATGGATCACATCATGAACAGTTTGTTGAGATGCGTGTAAAGTCTCCAGCTGAGAGTTATGAACCACTTTTTGGCCTCTCCTGAAGACTGTGAAATTTTATTTGAAAATGACAGACATGTCAGACCGAAAAGCATTTGACTGCTGAGCAGAGCAGAAGTGCCAACCAAAATGAGAAAGATTGCTGAAGAAATCAAGTTGATTAATTCCTTCCTTCAAAAGTAGAAGGCTTAATTCAACCACAAGCAAAAACAATACTGAGCTTGTAGTTGGCTTCATGTTCTTTACATTAGTTTTTTAGGAAAACTAATGCTTGTGAACTGGTGCAAGAAAGGTGAAGAAAGTGCAATAAAAGGTGAAACTCATTCCATTAGACCTAAATTTTGGACTGGGATGTAGAACTATAGCGGAGGAAGAGTGTCTGGCTTTTGGTGTTGGTGGGATTTTTTCTGGTTGTTTGTTGCTTTTTTTTTAATCACTAAAGTATTAGTACTATATTTTTCCTTAGTTTAGAGAAGTTTTCAAACAACCTTACATCATCAACAAAGCAACAGTCTAAAAAGCAATTATTCATTTTCAAAATAGTGTTCTTACACAATTCTTTTATTTCCTTTCTATTACAAGAACCACACTGTATGGCAAGGTATTATTTTCAGTGATGGTTCCTTACTGAAACTCCACACGTGGGGCTGGATAGCACACTTTGGTGCATCAGAGGAGATAGAACATGACACACAGATTCCCAGGTTAGTACCTATTTGAATTATCAGAATGACACTGAATTACATCTCTGTTTTGAGGCATTCTGGATTTTGGAGAGAATGTTGGAGAGGAGAGATTTCTCTAGAAAGCTGGTTTTGGGAAAAGTTTATCTCTTTGAGGTGGGGTTGCTGTGGAAGATTTTTTTTTTGGTCCTGCCTAAAAGTTACATCCGTCTTCACCAATGTAACTGAAGCATAAGTAGACATACTCATACACACTAGCACTAGTTACAGAGATTAAGGTGTGGCAAGACTGCTCAAGCTGTTATTAATTAGCTTTAGCAGTTTGCCAAATGCCTTTGTCTACACTGGCTGGCTAGCAACGGCAAAGGTATGGCTTTTCATTCTGCAGTCATAATACAGTTAACTGTGTGGACAATGGATTTAACCTGAAGAGTTTTGCATTCCCACTTCTAGTAAAAAGGACAATCTCTTTGTTCTCAGAAATGTGCAGAAATATCATAATGCCTGAGCATGTGCAAACAAAAAAATGAGTTACTGACCTGGAGACCAACTGGAAAACAGAGGACAAAAGAGGAAGCTCAGTATTTGCCAAATGGTGAAAGATAAAATGTTGATCTTATTCTTTAAAATATACTGTGGTTGAAAATAGGACAGAAAAAAAGCTTTTAAAACTTGATCTCCCAAGAAAGCATGTCTCATTCCTTCATTTCCAAAGGTATTACCTTCAAAATGTATGGTGTCTTTGATAGACCTCGTTCTTATTTACTGAAAAAAAATGAAAGAGGCAGCAACAGGGAGAGGGACAGAGATGTCCTTTATTACATACAACTGATATTCTTTGCTAGCACAAGTTGAACTGAAAAATACTTTGTTTTGATGTTTCCTGCCCTAATTGTTCCTGATATGGAAAGAGTAGAAACTGAAGACATGTCAGCTACCAACCACCTGCCACTCGAAGTTCTTCACAGAATACTGTCAATGAACAGATAATTACCTCCTCTGTGTGTGACCCATACTTATCTACCCCCCTGCCCTAAAAAAATCTGTATACTTTTCTTGAAGTTATCAAATCTACCTAGAAACACCTAAGCACTAGAAAACTGACACAAAAATATCAGTGTGGCACTGTATAACAATTAGCAAGTAAAGGTCCATCCAGTCTGGCTTCCTAACATCCTGTTTCCCACTTATAGCACCATAAGAAAGCACAAGAATTTACTATATAATACAGGATAACTTGCTGCACCACAGCCTTCCTTCCCCTGCATTTCCTCCTCTATAGACTAAGAGGTTGACCACAAGAAATGGTGCATTCTGAAAATGAAATACCAGTAAAATGTGAAAGCTTGCAGCAAAATTGGTAGTATTCAAGAGAAAAAAATAAAAATATTTCTATCCATTATTAAAGATGTAATATTGAAATATCTTTCTGAAAATAGCAGAATTTATGTTCATGGAATAATTTTTTTTCCCTAGTGTTACTGTTTGTTTTCTTTCCCATGGAAAGCAAAAAATTTCATACTGAAGCTGACTTAGCACTCGTCACCTCACTCAGGTTAATTTCTACCACTGCACCTAAGAATGTGACTCTTCCCCTTTAATCAAAGTCTAGGACCCAGTCCAATCCTATTCTACTGTATTTTTCATCACAGCTCTTGAAAACCTGATGCAGACAAAAAATAAGAGAATTGAAGTAAGACTTAGAAAAATCTCAAGGCAAAGGCTTGGGAACAGAGCAATGCAGCTACTGCAGTTGTGTGCATTTTCCCTGTTTTACAGCAATGAAAATGTCAGTGAGAAAATGACTAAGCTACAGAAGGACCAGCTGGTCTGGAAGAAGACAAGTATGTCAGGGCAGGTTATGTGACCCAGAGGAGAGACACAGAATTGAGGGATCAGCCCCCTCATCTCTGAATCAAAGTGGCCTCTTCTCTCTTGCCTTCTAATAAAAAGAAGGCTGTAATATTTCAGAAGAATGAGAAAGAAGAGACAGGTCCACCCCATTATAAAAGTCTATGTTTAAGATAAGACTGAAAGTAAAACTCTAGCCTGACTTCAAGTATTTCAAAATTTATAAGTAAGTAAAAGAACCAAAAGACAAGTATTTGCCAGATCACTTCAGTCTTTGTTCATATGCTAAGGATATGTGGTCCTGCTAACTTAGTAACTGAATGTGACAGTTCCAGAGCAAACAGGTGTTTGGTTTACTTGCATATAAGTGCCAACAGCCAAAGAGATGAGATTACCCTAATGCCACAAGTTCTTCAACTTTTCATTTCAAAACTTATATTTAAGACTCATCTCGTTCATAAATTCTACCAGAAATGTCTCCTTAATTATGATTTAGAAACTCTACACAAATCAGGAGGGTGGTTAGGAACAGAATAAGTAATTGTAAAGCAGAAAACGTAGCTTAAAAAAACCAAACACAACTGAGAATTTCAATATACCTGAAAAACTCCAGAAGTGCAGAACTGGAAGGCATTCAAGTCAGAATTCAGTCTTTTCATGAACCAATGTTTTAACAATGTTGTTAAAATCAGATCACCTCATAATCACAGAAAGAAGTGTTTCCAAGCAAGTTTCCCACATGCAGTTCCCAGAAGACCTGTCCCAAACACAGAGGAATAAAAGCAAGATGCAGGAAATGTTTTAATTAGGCTGCTACTCTATTAACTAACCCATCTGGGAAATACTAGCAATAAGTTATTCAGTGTAAATTGTCATTCTTTAATTGTTTTACCTAGTAAAGGGCTGTCGTAAGCCTCCAGCCCTTCACAGCTGGTCCACAACCACACATCCAACCTGTTTTTCCTTTCAAGTGGGTTAAAGGTCTGCAGATGGTGACCTGTCTCAAAGCTCCAGCTTTGTTTCTCACTTCCTTAGAGCTTTTCTAAGCTATTCATATATCACAGATACAACATAGCTTCCCGCCATCATACTGAATCTCTGATCTGCTGGGGAGGAAAGGCAGGAAGAGCTGGATAAAGGGCAGGAGTGGGAAGAAAGAACATTTATCCAAGTTCGCTACAAAGGAAAGTTTTTGCCAGGTACTCTTTCACCAAAAAGGTGATCATCAGAACGAGCAGAAAAGATAAAAATGATCTGACACTCAAGCCATTGAAAACTTGTTGGCCAGAGTGGCAAGGATCCTCGAATACAGCAATCCAGTGTTACTACAAACCAGTTAATTACTAAACACATACCTTTCATCAATTCAAACAGTTACAAAACACTACCACTTGTCAACAGAAGAGCTTTGCTTCCCCTTCCTTGTCAATATGCACAGACAGGTTGATAGAAATGAAACAAGGAAGAAAGAAATACCAATCAAGCTATGACCTATGTGTGTGTGTACCTACTTACATATATTTACTATGGAGAGGTTTAAAAAACATCTTACTACACAGGCAGGAGTCATCAATATTCTCCCATAGAGTAGGAGCTTAAATTCCCTCGAGCAGTAGACAGCACAGTAGTTACATATGCAAAGTCTTAATAGCCATAAGCCTTGTTTTAAAGTTAAGAGCATACATTGCAGCTTAAGAAAATATGTCAATTTTATTGCAAAACTATCAAAATATTAATGCTAAAAGTCTGTAGAGGTACCTGCCTGTTCCCTGGAAAGCTGAATAGCATTGTTAGCAACCTTTAGCAGACCTGTTCCAAAGTCCATTATAAGTGAAAATGCACCTGTATTAAGGTAACTTTTGAATTAGTAAGTGCTGTGGCTTGATAAGGAAGAAGTGCAGTGAGAGTACCTGTTGTTGTTCAATCCGCTACTTGCAATCTCTAAGATCTAAGGAGAACTGGAGTGGTGGGTGTTTAAAGGTTTAATCCAACTGTGAGGCTTTGATCTGCTATAAAGATATTTTAGAGCTGAACCTGAAAAGAATCAGGGCTTCAGTCTGCTTTTCTTTGTTCATCCTTATTCTGTTGCCTAAAAAAACCTGCAAGTGCTAGCCTTGCGATGGAATTGACTGAAAAGCCTTTCTTTTACCAAACATTTCTAGGCTATTATCTTTGATGGAAACCTGCTATGTAAAACACTATTCTATAACAAAGCTTGACATCTTCTGCACTCTAAGGTTTCTTTCTTAATATGATTATGTACTTGCAGAGTAAGGAAGATGACAGATAAAACAAGGAATTTACAGTAATATTTTAGTTAGATTGTTCTGGGGTTTTTTTCCTCTTTGGTGGCACTAGATTCTAAAGTGTTTTTCTATGTGAAGTCACCAATAGATTGTCAATCAAATTTCTGAAAAAGATGTCCTGTGTGTTGCAATCCTTTTCAATCTGCTGCTTTTTTTCTTTTTCTCCGCCTAAAATGGAGCTTATTTAAGAGAAACCTAGTATAGACTTTCAAATGATTTAGGAATACCCAATATCCTTATATTCAAGCTACACTTAAACTACTATAAATTTCTTGGTTTGCGTATCTGAAATATATTTAAAAAAAAACCCAAAACAACAAAAAAACAGGATTATCACATGCTGGTGACATTATGTTGCTTCTGGAGAAGAACTGCTAATTAGAAGGTTATCTAGCTTGCTAAAATGTTCTGACACTTAAAATAGTAAGACTGTGTTTAAACAGATGTAAAGAAATAGCAAGTGTCCTAGCTGCTACTCAGAGGCTCCAAATCGCTACCCACTATCAACACTAATTACCTGAAAAATTGTATCAGAAGGATTTATTGACATTTAAAATTACTTTATAGCCTCGATGGTCACCTAGTGGTCAAGAAGCAAGGCTTATAGCTTTCCGAACAGCAAAACAGAGGCTCATGAGAGTTTTATTTCATGGACACAAACCTTGCTCTTCTGAGAACAAGGCTTATGCGGGACGGTAGGGTAATACAGAAGAAAAAAAAACCTAGCAGTTTCTGCAGATGGAGAGGTAGGGAAATCCAGAATCTACCAGTTCCAAAACAAGGCATGCCACTGAGGGGAAAATGGACCAGAAAACAGCAATAAAACAATGCAAGGACTGAACCCTGTTGTTAAAGCTGTTGAACTTCTAAGTTCTGTATAATATCCTTTAGAAATGCCTTTGGTTTTCTACTGAAGTATGGCAGCCTGCAATGGAGAATAAGTTAGTCTGAAGGCATATTCCACCAGAGAAATGTCATTGCAAAAGGTGTGACTAGCTGGCCGTATAATGCATAGATTTCATTTCCTTGGTGGACAATCTAATTGTTAGCTTCAAACTTCCTTTGACTGCTGCAATGCTGTCCCTGCCTCTCTTCCCTCCCAAATTGTAACCAACCCATGTCATTAGCTGCTTAGTAACATATCCCTTTGTATTCACTGCCCTTCCACAGCTTTCTTCGAGCCTGTATTATTCACTCCCATTTTCATCTCTCTCGTCCTCCGCCAAGTTCTCAGACTAATACTATTCTTTAATTAAGGTATCTGCCCAGACATCTAACTTCAGTTAACATTAGCCACAAATTCTCTGGTTCTATTTATCTCTCAGCATTTTATTGTTTAGAACAGTTGCCATGTCTCTCAAAGAAAGTAATTAAAAAAAAGGAAGTTAAAAGGTAATAAAGAGTTTGGAAAAGATCATTAGACTTATACCTAAAGAGAAGCCAGAGAAGGAGGAGTAGCCAGGAAAATCTGAAGTGATATTTCAATGAATAAGGACAATAAGAAGTTGCTCTTAAAATAGTACAGAAGCGCCTGGAAATCTTTCAGTAGTCTTTTTAAGCTTCAAGGAACGATACAGGTCAGAGAACACAGACTGACACTATCCTACAGGATAAGCACGAAAGCAAGAATAGAAACTATGAAAAAACAGACTTAGTAATCCTGGGTTTATCATTTTACTAGCTTAATTCTGCAACCAGTTTATATTTACAGGGACAGCAGATAACTGCAGAAAAGTAAGTTATTGAACGCCTTCTTTGCTTCTGTCTTTACTGCTAAGGCCGGCCCTCAGGAATCCAAGGCCCTGGAGGTAAGAGAAGAAGCCTGGAGAATGGATGACTTCCCCTTAGTTGAGGAGGATTGTGTGAGGAATCATTTAAGCAATCTGGATGCCCACAAATCCATGGGCCCCGATGGAATGCACTCACGAGTGCCGAGGGAGCTGGCAGATGCCATTGCTGAGCCACTCCCCATCCTCTATGAAAGGTCCTGGAGGACAGGAGAGGTGCCCGAGGAGTGGAGAAAGGCCTATGTCACTCCAATCTTCAAAAAGGGCAAGAAGGAGGACCCAGGGAACTGCAGGCCGGTCAACCTCACGTCCATCCCGGGAAAGATGATGGTGCGACTCATTCTCAAGGTCATCATTAAGCAAGTGGAGGAAAAGAAGCTTATCAGGAGCAGCCAATATAGATTCACCAAGGGGAAATCATGCTTGACCAAGCTGATAGCTTTCTGCGACGACATGACCGGCTGGGTAGATGAGGGGAGAGTCGTGGATGTTATCTACCTTGAGTTCAGCAAGGCTTTTGACACTGTCTCCCATAAAATCCTCCTAGGGAAGCTCAGGAAGTGTGGGCCGGATGAGTGGTCGGTGGGGTGGATTGAGAACTGGCTGAATGGCAGAACTCAGAGGGTTGTCAGCAGCAGCACAAAGTCTAATTGGAGGCCTGTAACTAGTGGTATCCCTCAGGGGTCAGTACTGGGCCCAGTCTTGTTCAACTCTTTATCAATGACCTGGATGAAGAGTTGGAATGTACCCACAGCAAGTTTGCTGATGACACCAAACTGGGCAGAGTGGTGGGTACACTAGCAGGCTGTGCTGTCATTCAGCGAGACCTGGACAGGCTGGAGAGTTGGGCAGAGAGGAACCTGATGAGGTTCAACAAGGGCAAATGCAGGGTCCTGCATGTGGGAAGGAACAACCCCATGCACCAGTACAGGCTTGGGGCGGACCTGCTGGAAAGCAGCTCTGCGGAGAGGGACCTGGGTGTCCTGGTGGATGACAGATTGACCATGAGCCAGCAGTGTGCCCTGGCTGTCAAGCAGGCCAATGGGATCCTGGGGTGCATCAAGAAGAGTGTGGCCAGCAGGTAGAGGGAGGCTCTCCTTCCCCTCTACTCTGCCCTAGTGAGGCCCCATCAGGAGTATTCTGTCCGGTTCTGGGCTCCCCACTTCAAGAAAGATGAGGAGCTACTGGACAGAGTCCAGTGGAGGGCCACGAAAATGATGAGGGGACTGGAACATCTCTCCTACGAGGAGAGGTTGAGGGAACTGGGCTTGTTCAGCCTGAAGAAGAGAAGGCTGCGAGGGGACCTAATATACACTTACAAATATCTGAAGTGTGGGTATCAACAGGATGGGGCCAAGCTCTTTTCAGTGGTGCCCAGCGACAGGACAAGGGGAAACAGGCACAAACTGAAGCAGAGGAAGTCCCATCTGAACATGAGGAAGAACTTCTTTACTCTGAGGGTGATGGAGCACTGGAACAGGCTGCCCAGGGAGGTTGTGGAGTCTCCTTCTCTGGAGATCTTCAAGACTCGCCTGGATAAGGTCCTATGCAACCTGGTGTAGGTGACCCTGTTTCGGCAGGGGACTTGGACTAGATGACCCACAGAGGTCCCTTCCAACCCCTACCATTCTGTGATGTTGTGATTATGTGAAAAGGAAAGGATTAAAAATCCTCAAATTACTTTTCTGTGTTCATGCTGCCTTTTAAACCTCTTTCCCTAATCAAATAGATGTACAGGAAAGTCATGTCTGCATCGCAACTAGATACCATATATTGCAGCTCAAATTACTGTTTTGGTTTGGCCTGGATAAATGCCAGGTGCCCACCAAAACCACTCTATCTCTCCCCCTCTTCAGCTGGACAAGGGAGAGGAAATGTGATGAACGACTCGAGGGTAGAGACAAGAACAGGCAGAGATCCCTCACCAATTACTGTCACGGACAAAACAGACTGAACTTGAGGAGAAAAGGGAGTTTAATTTATCACCAATCAAACCAGAGTAGGATAGTGAGAAATAAAACCAGATCTTAAAACACCTTCCCCCCACCCTCCCTTCTTCCCGGGATCAGCTTCACCCCCATTTCTCTACCTCCTCCTCCTGAGTGGCGCAGGGAGACGGGGAATGGGGGTTGTGGTCAGTTCGTCACACATTGTGTCTGCTGCTCCTTCCTCCTCTGCGGGAGGACTCCTCACACTCCTCCCCTGCTCTAGCGTGAAGGTTCCTCTCACGGGAGACAGTTCTCCAGTAACTTCTCCAGCGTGTGTCCTTCCTACAGGGTGCAGCTCTTCATGAACTGCCCCAGCATATCTCCCTTGCACAGGGTGCAGTCCTTCAGGAACAGGCTGCTCCAGCTTGGGTCCCCCATGAGGTCACAAGCCCTGCCAGCAAACCTGCTCCGGTGTGGGCTCCTCTCTCCACGGGTCTGCAGCTCCTGGCAGGAATCTGCTCCAGTGCGGGCTCTGCACAGTGTCACAGTCTCGTCTAGGCATCCACCTGCTCCAGCACAGGGTCCTTCATGGGCTGCAGGTGGATATATGCTCCACCATGGACCTCCATGGACTGCAGGGGAACAACCTGCCTCACCATGGTCGTCTTCACAAGTTGCAAGGGAAGGCTCCAACATTTCAGGCACCTCCTCCCCCCTCCTTCTTCACTGACCTTGGTGCCTGCAGAGTTGTTTCTCTCACATTGTCTCACTCCTCTCTCTTCACTGCTGTCTCACACCGTTTTTTTTCTTCCCCTTCTTAAATATGTTATTCCAGAGGCGCTACCACCGTTGCAGATTGCCTTGGCCTTTGGCAGCAGCGGATCTGTCTTTGAGCCGGCTGGCACTGGCTTTGTCAGACATGGGGGAAGCTTCTCACAGCTTCTCACAGAAGCCACCCCTGTAGTCCCTCGCTACCAAAACCTTGCCAAGCAAACCCATAAAGTATGAAATCTTTATTGCTTGATTGAAATATATTTCAGTTTTATCAAATGCAACTCCAAGTCTTTGAGGGAAGAGAAAAGACAATGGAAGAGGAAAAGAAAACATCTGTTGATTTAAATGCCTCAGTAATAGCTCAGATCTTCCTACAGAAAGTTGTTACTGTAGGAAATCACTGTACAAATCATTCAGCCCTGTACATTGTGGGAAAGTCATGCAGCACACCACAAGCTGTCAGAGGGACAGCAGGGAGCAAGTTGCAGTCATCTTCCTTCCCTGGAACCTCCAGTGGAGACTGCATGGTACTGGTGGGTTAAGCTGCAAAACTTGGCCAATAGTTTGCATGGTAAACCATTCTAGCTTTTCACACACTAGTTTACTGACAGGCAGAAAGTTATTGAGAAATTAAGTAACTCTGTTTTGGGGTGGTCCTGTGTTGAGGAATCTAGCTTGAGATACCTCAGTGTCGAGTCTTTAGAAGTTCACAGATTTCATTACATCCTAGCATCCCAGCAGCTCCAGCCTTACCAAAAAGGAACTGCTAAGTACCAGCACGTGGTTTTTATTTGTTTGGGGTTTTTTCTTTGTTTTGGTGTTGTTTGTTTTTTTTTTTTTTGGTTTGTGTTTCTCTTTGTAATTTAACATTGCTGTAACTGAATGAAAAAAAAAAATATGAAAAATACTTTAAGAAATGCAAGTCCAACTTGGTAAGCCTGCAATGCACCTTGGTGTCTTGGTTATATATATAAAAATGTATTAGCTCAGGTCAGAAAGTTAAGTTTTCTATACTTCTGCTGTACAAATGGGGGCATACATCATAATTTCATCTATAAAAGGGAGATAATAAGCAAATTTTGTAGAAAAAGTAATCTTAAATGTACAAATTAACCAAAGTGTTATGGAGTCAAATAAAAAAACATCTGTTGGAAGAGAACCGTGTGTCAATCATTTGAGTAACCTTCTAAAATACTGGGGCTTGTCTACAAGAAACAATGCAGCAGATGAAGCCCAATGCCATGAAAAACTTGCCTGTATTCAGTAAGCGTCATCTCATGCAAACTGCTAGAGAGAAAAATTACAGCTAGGTACAAGGTTTAGAGAGCTCACATGATGCCATGTATACTACCTCATGATTAAATAGAAAGGCTTATATATTAAAGATTAATAAAAACCAGGAGTTTCTGTTGTGAACCACCACTCCTTAAAACCTTTGTTGAAAAGTCTTGTATCTATCTGAATACGTGGAGCTCAAGTGTGATCTATTTTATTCTCTCTACAGTTTAGCCACAACAGAACTAGTTGCGGTGGGCAACAAATATTTAACATGCTGCTTTATAAGAGGCTTGTCATGGGAAATAACTTAAAGTAATCTATTTAATAAGATTGCCATGATAGCCAATAACATTTCAACAGGAAGGTTGCTCTTTGGACTAATTAAAACTAAAGCTTTTGAGACCTTTGTGCTCTTTTCCCCCCACCCCCTCCTCTGATATACCTTTAAACGACGAGAGATGAAGACCCTTTCTGAGGTTGTTTATTAAAGGTAATTTGATGGAGTTTTGAGCTCTACTAATGAGCTCATGTGTCTTGCATATTAAATAATATGACAGAATAGCTCTGGGAACAGAGTCCTTGGTTGCTGGACCACATAAAGAACTGATCTTATAATGGTCTCAACACTCCATCTGGGCATTGTGACTTGGTAAGTATATATTCCTACCATTTTTTGCCTAAACACAGATTTGACTACTCCAGACATGGCAGCAAGTTTTATTTTTAAAGATGTAAGATATGTTCCCTTTAATAAGTGTATTTTACTCTAGATATACTTCAGAACAATTTCCTTAATATTTAAGCATGCACTTTAATTTTAATTTTAAGATCATAATACAAGCAGAAACAGAAAAAGTGACAACAGGGTTAAAGAGGGGAAAAAAAAAAAAAAGAGAAGTATTTAAAATTATCTCTATGCTTAAAAATGAGGAGTTAGCTGCTACAGTCATCAACAGTTTTCTAGCCAAAACACACTGTTCCAAAACTCTCTTATAGTACGTTTCCCTGACTTGAGTGAACACAAAACACATTGTGATCTTGCCTGATCCGAAAACATTCCAAATACCTTTCCCCCATACAGATAAGTACGAGTTAGAATTCATATATGGGACTGAAACTGATGAAGGCTTAAGCAAGATCCTGGTGGCATGAAATTCTTGTATCAACAATTGTTTCTTGTTCCAGGTCAGGTAATTTTTCCTGTTCTAAGGGTGGGAGGAGGGAGGAGGAGGAAGAGCATATAGTTTTTGAGAATGTTATACCAATCATGACAGGTAAATCTATCTCAAAGAATGAAAATACCCTAAACTCTTGTTTAGAAACACAGTAATCAGCCATCTACTTATTTACCACCAAAGAATTAGTAAAATAATGTAATGCTGAAGTTCTGTCTTCTCTTGTATGATTGCCTAAAAGGGACAAATATCTATAAAATTTAAATAGTATAATGTTTACCTTGTGTATTGTTTTTCTTGTCTATACATAATCATATTTCACAGCTAGTTAACAATTTAGTAGTCTGTGCTACTTTTTTAAAAGAAATTGAGATTTCCTCAAAAAAAAAAAAAGGGAAAAGGGAAGCAATAGCATGTAATGCCTCAAACAAATAAGCAACTGCTTGAACTAAGAATTTAAGAACTGTAAAGACAAAAAAACTTTCAAAAACATTCCTTTCAGAATCATTTGAAAACAGAATTTTTCAGGTAATATAAAAAAAGTATTTAATATTAGCTTTTATTGAACATTAATTGTTTCACTGAAATCTTGCTGAACTAATTCCTGCGGCAGCCTAGACACAACAGAACTCCAGCATTAGAGGCACTATACCTATTTATAATAAAAATAACTCCAAATCAAAGACTTTATTGTCTACTGAAAAGTCAGCCAGATATAATTTATTTTTCTTGCTTTTTAAGTAAAATTTCATGGAAAAAATGAAGGAAGAAAGGTACCTTACCTCCAAAATGTAAGATCTCCCATTTGCCCTTTCCCCAAAATATAACTTTTGAACCCAAAGGGTTAATATTCTTTTTTAAATTTAAAAAGCATTTTTTCTTCTTAATATTTTAGACATCTGAAGTTCCTAAGACATATTTTTCCTACTCAAATGCTATAATCAGTGGCAGATTATTCCAGAAATTTCCTGCCTCCAACTTTTCCCAGTCCTTTTTGTTCACCTTCCACATTCTTTTTCAAACACAGAAAAGGAAAGGAGGAAAACCAAAGCTGTTTTTGGCAAAACTTAGAGGGTCAAAAAAAGACCAAGTTTCAGTAAATTCTTTTCCAACTTATGAAAAAATTTCAGCGTGCTCTACTGTTTTTGTACACTTCCTCCCCCCAAAAAAACTAATTCCTTCTGCCAATACTTGATACATCTATTTCAAACAATTACCAAATTATATATAACAGATCCACTTAAATATTTATTTTGGTTTGAAAATTTATTACACAGACCAATCAACTGTCTTATTTCTCCAAAAGTATCTTCCCATTTTATTTGATCCTGTTCAAGTCACTGGCATTCAAGCAAAATCAAATAAGGGATTTGTGAAAGCAACAGGAAAACTTTTTCCCAACATTATTCAGTATATGTTTTGTTTTCCCAGGTACTTTATTTCTGGATAGTCTACAAGATGCCTCTGTTGGTTTTCTGAAATGTTAACACACTGAAAAACATTCAGCTACCACAAGACCTAATTCTAAACAGAGGGTGACTTTTGTGCAATTCTCAAGCTGATCTTGCTTCAATTCCTCTAGATCATGATGGCTGTATTCTGATATGATAAAATAATGGATACTGTGTATTTTCTGCCACAATACCTTGAGCTATCATTTCCCTACATCTGCCTTTAAAGTTCATCTGCTAGATAAGTCACACATGCAACTATACAGGTGGGACTGATATGTTCAGCCCATTGCAATCACTCCATAGTAACACCAGTCATGGTATCCTTTAGAGACTGACTTAAGCATGGTTAAATAAATGGGATAGACTAACTACTTTTTTTGTAAAGAATTTATCCCAAAGTGGTTTTTGTAACCTATTTTTAGCTGATGTCTCAAAACTGTAGTGTGCTTAAATAGAGGATTAAGAGAAACATGTTTTCCTAGTCATTCATAGAAAGATGTTCTGTTACAAAAATTATATGAAGCAAAAAGGCAGCACAACTGAAGAAAAAAAAAACCACCACCAAAATATCCTTACACCAGAGAAAACTCATAAATACTAGTGCTTGATACCTTAAAAGTGCATTCAGTATATTTACTGCATTCATGTTTTGAAACAAGGAAATGAAGGAAAAGCAACAACTTTACTAGGAGCTTGACTGTCGTTATGTCAGAAGACACACAGCAGGCAGATTACTAATACACATTCTGGAATGAAACGTATACGGCATGGAAATTTTCCAGAAGAAGAATATACCTTGTTGTCATTAATCATGATTCCTAAAGTTCAGAAATAATTTTTATGTCATCTAGGACATCCGATACCTCTGATGCGACACAGTTTGTTTATAAGAACTACGCTGGGATACCAAATCATAAAGCAGAATGTGGCTTGTAAATAGTTACCAGAATTTCAGAAATTCACAACATTTATACTGCCCAATCCCATCCTCCAGAAAATGCTTGGTTGAAATAATATAGCTCTAAGTGTCTATAACATCTGAGCAATAAATGGGGGGAGGGGGAGGTATTTCAACAAAGAATATTAGAAAGCTTCCACATTGTCCATACCACAAATCCCACATTCCTCTTTAGACAGATGAATGCTCTTGAGTGAGTTACTGGCCAAGAAACTATTTGTCTACTCTTCCTGCTCCCTCCCCCCTCCTTTACTCTTTGGAAAAAAAAAAAAAAAA
>Ga0065711_1040796_pt1 | contig 16670 bp, 9 predicted proteins | sample Hoacrofraction12_FD_59098 | JGI IMG/M metagenome (GOLD analysis project Ga0065711, IMG submission 59098) | Hoatzin crop microbial communities from Cojedes, Venezuela - Epithelial fraction 12 v2 (version 2) | ecosystem: Host-associated > Birds > Digestive system > Esophagus > Crop | place... | reverse complement strand
CCCCCCCCCAAAGCGCTGCGGGACTGCAGACCGGGCCGGAGCGGGCGCTCTGTCTCACACCGAGTTTCTATGGTTTGTGTGTGGGTTGTTTAGATTTTTGGTTTTTTGTTTGTTTGTTTTTGTTTAAATTCCATCTCTTACACGGTTACGTCTTTTTTTTTTGTTTTGTTTTGGCGTGAAATTATCCCGAAATAAAATTATTAGGGAGAGATTTCCTTCTGTTTTGGGGAAAAAAAACAAACCCAAAACCAACTATACGAGCACACTGCTGTTATAAACTGCAGCTTAAAAGCCGCCTGAGGTGCATTAGGGGCCGGTAACTTTTTACGGGCACTGTAGAGATGAGAGGAGTTATTTTACTGATGTGCGTACATCTAAAGACATCACCTAAAATGTGAAAACACGCAGATAGGTGCTTGGGGTTTTTTTCTTCCCCCCTTTTTTTTAGTCAAAAGTTAAGGAGTATTTTGTATTTAAATTAATGATTACTTTGAGCTGAATTTCACTCGCTGCTTTGCGTCCTGTCTTAATCTGAACTCATTATTATAAATACGAAATAAACCAACTATGTTACACACGTGGGTACTCAGAAAGACAGAAAATGCCATGATTTAAAAGAAGACGCAGAGAATACTACATGCTTCAGTTTTCTATAACTTGGCAGCATTATCAACACTGAGATGAAGGGCGTTAGTGCAGGCTAAAGGTGACAGTATTCTTTTTCGGCTGTGCAGAAGCCAGGCTTCTGCAAGGTAAGTTAAGGAGGTAAGAGAGAGAGGGCAGGTAGGGAAAATACCGTGGTGAGGAGATTTTGATACCGATTTAGGTACGTATTTTGCATGCCCATTAACACTAACTGCACATGGGTTCTTTTTTTTTTTTTTTGGTTTAGATATTTCAATTTATCATCTTCCTTCTAATTCTATTTTTCCATGACAAAGAGGAAATTTCATAGGAATTTACTGTCCCCTTACTCTACCTTGTGCAGGAAAAATAGGAATTAATGAGTTAAGCAGCTTTCAGGAATACCAGTGATCAGGCAAAGTAAGGCAACGATGCAGGGTATTTAAAGCTGATGCTTCTTCTCACAGGTAAAACTTTTTAGCATCCCTAATGCTAAGCCTTGCACTCAGACAGTCAGTCTCTTGTGCAGGAATCCTTTCGAAGGGGGAATCGCAACTGGTGCTATAACTTTACCAATTCACATTCAGCACAGCTTACATTTGTATTTTGACGTCAATTTATTACAGCTGTAAAAAAACCACAAGTGAATCTCTATCTACCGTGCCTTGCCTCTGTCGTACGGGGTTGCTCGACCACAAAGCACTGAGGTTTTTGCATAATTAAGCGAAAGCTTCGGAAATATGAGAGAGAGGGAGCAACAATTTAGGGATGAATTTTAAACAGCCTAAATTGCACAGGGCGAATTAGAGCCTGAACACAATGCAGGTTCCCACTACGCAGGTAAATATTCCCTGGCCAAGCAGGCAGCGACGGCCACTTGTTTGCAGTGGGCTGAGTCTGTGTGGGACGGGAGTAAGCTTGCACAAGGCAGGAAACAAAATGTGTTGTTGAAGGAGAAAAGAAATGCAGACCTCGACAGAGCTGGCATACGTCTCATATGAACACAAACGGAGAGAACTGGCTGCAGACCCTGACCTTGCCCATGCTTAGAAACATGCCCGGCCGCATTCTTAGCGGTGTTTCTGCTGAATGCAATACAAATCTCTTTGGGCAAAGCAATTACGCATGGACTTAATTTTTCAGAGCATTTGGACTCAACGTGGCATTATCCAGTGGGTCAGCTCCTACTTCTTGCACCTGAATTCATTTAATATGTGTACCAAGGCCCTCTGAAAGATCTTTATAGCGGTGTAAGCATGCCTTGCTTCTACTAGTGATGAATCGGTGGGTTGATGCCTGTGAATGAGATTTGTAGGATCAGGCTTCTGAACTACCCCTGCGAGTATTTATTGCATGGCTGTTACCATCGTGGGTAATTCCACTGACTGACATGAAAAAATTTGCTATACCGATATAGTAAATTATTTTTGGGCTGCTGGAATAATGAAACATCACACAGAGAAAAGCTGCCCCGGGTAAATAAAAAGAGAAGATGCTCCTTATTTCCTGCAGTGATCTCTCACACACTACGAAATAAGCGTATTTCATCCCAGCGTGTAAAGTGCACATGTGATGGCACCAAGGATGAGATGGGAGATGGCCAGCATGATAGAGGGGAAAAGCGGCCAGGACGACGCAGGTGTACGGTGTCTGACTTCCCTCCGTTTCAGGGAGGGGGAACTGCCTAAACCCCTCCAGGGATCTCGTCTTTGATCTCTGTTAACTGATAACAAGGTTATTCGCTCTGGAAGCGGAGTAACTGGCTGCAGCTCAGCTCATGCAAAGCAGAGGGGTTGTGAGGAAAGATGAAATAACATAATATTCATTCAATACCTTGAACCCGGGTGTCTAATTACTTGTGACCCCAGTTTACCACTGAAAAAGTTCCCAAGGACTCTTCATCCTCTTCAGGACCTCCAGGTGATAATGGTGGTCAGAAGCCTGTCTCATTCTTCCTGGGCAGAAGCTGTGAGCTTTTTACTTTTCAAATAGGGCAGACCTATCCATGCTCTTGTCACTCAAATATTTTAGAAGGTAGATATGACTCCTGTTTCCAGGGTGTGGAGAATGATTTGCCTGAATAGTCGGCACATTATCAGAGACATGGATGGCAAGGACATGGACCTACGTATGAAGGGAGCTACCTTCTGCCGTTCCACCTCCCTCATCCTTCAGAAGCTGCAGCCCAGAGACCGGCATCTCTCTCGACTCAGACTATCAACTGGTGGCAGCAATGGGCAGGGTACGCCCGGGGTAGGACACTTTTCAGGAGAAGCTGAACTGTGAATCTGGATCCAGCACCAGCCCCAGCTTTGCACGCCCGTGGGTGGCTGCAGGTCCACCTAGCGTTTTGCTGGGTGTAGGAATGTATCAAACCAACAGCCAAAGGAGGAGCTCAGACTGGGCAGAGCCCCAAAAGGATGGGTGGTGAAACACGACTTAGCTGACTCTTCCTACCGGCATGGACGCAGTCTCGATGCCCAGCAACGCAGCCCATCCATCTGCGTGACCAATGGGACACCTCACCAGTGCCACCACACCTGGAGACATTTCTCCACGGCACCCTTCCTCCCCATTTCCTCGCAGGGGAGATTCAATAATCATGAAGCCACGGCAGCGGCAGCCTGCGTTGATGTTCCCCCTCCCTGATATCCTGCTTAGTCAGGCTGGCTCAGCCTTGCTGGGAGGTTTGTCGAGTGCCAAAGCCAAGGCCGGGCTCATTCTTGTGCTCCCCTGCTGTGGGTGTGCGGCAGCGTGGGATGTGTGGCATCTGCTTGCTGCTGGTGCCCGGAGCTGGGGGCTGCAGAGCTGGGCACAGGGCAGGGGGGACCTCTCTCCTCCTGTGCTTCACAGCAAACACCCCGATCTGGCTTAAAAGCCCTCGCTAGAATATCACAAACAGGACAGTTTTCTCCTTGGTCTTATGCGGCCGTTGATAAAGGTGTGAGTAGGAGTGGAGACTGGGTTCAAGCTTCCACTGCAAAAAAACCTTTTTGGCAGTTTGTCTCGTGTGCGCTCCCCGTAGCTGTGGACCAGGCACGTGAAATGCGTTACTGCGCAGGTAGGGCGCAATGCAGTTTGCCTTCCTCGGAGTGGAATTTGGGTACTTGGTGCACAGTGAGCAGGGAGAGGCTGTCCGGAGGCGCAGAAGCAGAGGGGTCACGTCTCGAGCCAAGGGAGCATCCAGTCTTATTTTCCCAGCACTCAAACCCCAGGGAGAGCAACAGGCTTAGTCCTGGCCGCTGTGTTACTGGCTATATATCAGCGAAGGAGAGAGATTACAGAGAAGGGCAACTACAGTGATTAAAGATCTGGAAGGAACTACCTATAAGGCAAGATTAAAGGAATTAAATACATACATATAATTTGGGGCAAAAGGGAAGCCAAGGGGACAGCGTGACTGTGGTTTACAAGTACATGAAAGACAACCGTAAAGAGGAAGGGGAGGAACTGTTTTCATTAGTGAAAAATGATAAGACAAGAAGTAACAGATGCCAACCAGAGTAAAATGAGTTCAGTTTTAAGAGCAGGGGCAACGTTGATCCCAAGATCAAATAGGCAGGAGAACACACTCCCAGGGAAGATGCAGATTCAACATCACTTGAACTTTTCAAGTCAGAGCTTGACAAGCACCTTGGAGGGGAAAGTTTAAGAAATAGCAGAGGCTAAGCCAAGAAGTGCTGGGATGTACCGCATGACCTAGCAGCCCAGATGATTTTGAGGCCATTCTAGAAGGCTGCGGAAAATAAACACACGCAAACACTCAGAGATCTTGGGTTATTTGTTTCTCCACACAGTTCAAAATTAAAAGGAGGGAGGTGGGGGGAAAGGCTAAGCAAGGAAAATTAGTCATTTAATATGATTCTACTGTGGCTAATCCCTAGAGGAGAAGTCAATTACTTGAAATACTTGGGAGTTTGGGGTGGAGAAGGGAATGGAAATTGTTGAAAAGCTGCCATCTGGTATAAGTACTTGCTGGTTTGGAGACTTAAAAACTACGCATTGTGCGCCGTTATACTATGCTCATTACATGCCTAGGTTAGCGCAGATAACATCACCCACACCTAGTATTTTCTGTGGCATTTTATGTACTCAGGTTCACATCATAACAACCTCCAGCACTAATTGTAACATTTGGGCTTTTGATCTTCTGCTCTGGTAGGAATACTACAGATGCCTCGTATCAGCAAATGGGGGAAAAAAAGAAAAAAAAGAAAAAAAGTTTGGCTCCTTTGGTTCCAGGACGTTTAAAAGGAGCAGTAACTCTGATCCACCTGGACAGCAGGGAACAACTCTGTCGTAAGGAGGATTCTGCAGCTGGCACAGAATTAATACAACTACTTTACTCCCCCCTCCAGCCCTTCTGAGGGCGAGGGCATGCCGGGGGAGCAGGAACTGCAGCTCAGCTGTCAGCCGGCCCTAAGTGCTCTGGACAGCTCAATTCGTATCGGAGAAACCCTGATGATATTTTGATTTATGCTAGGAGCTGTGCAGGTAGATTTCCCTCCTGTGCCCCAGACTTTGCTCCTGCAGTTGACTCACCAGACAAGAGATTCAGATCGCTGAATGTACTCAGTCTAGGAAAAATAATTCACTATAGCCATAGTGCTAATGGGCAAAATGTGACGGTTAGCATTCACACTGTATCTGATCCAAATTGCTTGGTATGGGTTTGTCTTTCTCGGGGTTGATCTGCTTCGTTTTCAGTCAAAATTAAGTATGAATTATAAATGATTGCAAAAAGTTTCTGTAAGGAGATTGAAACCTCAGTGTATTCTTGGGATAAAGCTCCTTCCCTAAGCACCCCGTTGCACTTTAATGCAAAGTTCTGGGACGTCATCCATGGCCTCTTGACTGGGAGGCTCTCACTCTGTCAGTAAAAACCCCTCAGTTACAGGGGAGTTTTATGACATAAACATAGTTTTTCAGCAAAAAAAAAAAGAGCTATCAATACTTTGTTCAGAAGCCTAAATTACTACTAACTTTGGCCCAAATTTGAGTCAGTGAAATTAAGACAGAAAGACTTTTAAATCCAAAATGTCCTTCCATTATCCCTCTAAATAAGGGATTTGCAGTTCAGGTCAATAAGATGCAGAGATGCTTCGTTCCTGAGGAAAAGGAGCTCCTGACAGCATGACAGAAAGGAAGAAAGATGGTTTCCAAAGAAGGTTCCCTCTCTCCCTCCTTGGCTTGCCAGAAGGAAATCTGTGGTCTTGCAACACTTTGCACTGGAGTTAACAGCTAGGAGAAATACAGATGCTAACTGTGTCCTTTTTCTTCTTCCTGCATTACTTTCACCGTTTAGAAACTGACAGACTAGAATGATGAAATAGGAAGCATTCAGAAGGAAGTGATGACCTTATTCCCAGCATGACATTGTGATGCCCATATCAGCAGGTGATATTATTAGCAAAGGCACTCAGTGAAGGAACGGCTTCTCTGCTCCTCCTGTCCCTTCCTGCCTGTCATCGCCTGTTTTAGAGGGTCAGGATGGGTTTTATTTCTCTGTATTTCCACTTGTTCCATGACCCATTCAAGGCTGATGGGGTGAATGCTGGGAGCTCGTTCGTTGCCCACGTGGGAGTGCTCCATATAGTGATTTTGCAGAGCATTTCCAGTAGCTGCCCAACAAACTGGCAGCAAAGGAACGACTGGGGTCTCTTTCCCAGGGAGTTTGTGGAGGGGACGCAGCACGAAGCTGTTGCAGCCCAAGCTTCAGGTTTAATTTGACTGGATGAGGCACAGACTGACTTTCAGTCTCGAGCCCAGTTCGCTCCCTTAAATACAGCACGTGTTGTGCAATAAAACCAGTTTACTTCGATATTTTTGCAGCCCTCCAGGAAAGGCAGGCAATACCCTTGCCATGTGAGACTCAGCTGGAGTTGCCGTGGTTAGAGAGGCATTCTTTGGGGGATGGACACTGCTGTCCTGACACAGAGAGCCCCCTTACCCACAGCTAACATAAGGCTTCTCCCAGTGTAAATCTCAGTGCAATTAGGAGTTGTAAATCGAAGGTACCTTATTTCTGTAGGAGGCATAGAGAGATATTTGGCTAGAAGCTGTTTCTCACTGTAAACTAGGCTGCTCTCAGCGTCTGCCTCAGACGTTGGGGCTGGTCTCAGCTGCACGAGGCCCTGCAAGTGCCCTCAGCCGGGAGTCGAGCCTGTTCCAGGTCTGTCTGCTCTCCACTGACCGGCAAGCTTTATGTTTGACCCTCCTCAGCACGACGACGACTTCATGCACACAGCGATGAGTTCATGCAGAAAAGGATTTTGCTTCTGAGCTGTTAGGGGGATCACGCTTGGGGTTCTTGCTGCAACATCACTTGATCGAACCAGGGATGGGGGAAGAAAAGCCCGACTGAGATGTGAAGCCGCTATTAACCACGCCCACCACTGCTAATGCGTTCTCACAGCCGCAGACGAAGCCACAAGTTAATCTCCTAAATCGTTTCTTCTCCACTTAACATCCCACCTGCGCCTGACTCTGCCTGTGTTTAACAGGTCTGAGCTTGGGTATGCCAGTGTCACCCCGTACCAGCTGCCCGGTACCCAGCGGGGAGCAGCCTCTCGGTACAGCCCAGCTCATCACCTGTGGGATGCGTGGGCTAGCAATCAGAAAAGTTTCAGGAACGCATGTTGTCATACCTTAATGACATTGATAAAACCAGAAAATATCGGAATAATTTTGAATGTGACTGGCAATAAAAACTCCAGCTAAAAAGCCACGTACTCCTAAGGTGGCACCAGCTACTATTTGCCACAGAGACACACGTGAGCTTCTGCTAATCTTCACCCACTAAGACGCAGTTGTAGTTTTAGGCTGAGCATGTGCTTACAGGAGAAGGCCTAGGAAAGAGCAGGATGTACTAGTACTAGTCTTATCTGTGTGTAAGGTTATAACCCTTCTTTCGATTTGATAATAAACATTTACTACAAAAAAGTAGGATAAGTGTGTGTGTATGTGACATGTTTTGCGTAGGATACACACAGCCATTGTTGTGAAATGTCTCAGTGTAAATGATGCTTCAGTATCAGCTGTTCAGGACTGTATGTGGATGTTGAATATTACTTGCTTTTAGTGATCCTGTTGCGAAAGGACCTGATGCTCAGCTGGTCTCATTGGCAAAGCAATGCCAATGCCGACCAGCCGACGGTGACAGCTCTGCGTAGCAGATGAAACTCTGTCTTGGGATCTTTCCATGTATGTCTTCCCTGTGTTGCCCTAGGGTTTGTAAATGACAAGTGCAGCTAGATATATTGCCCTTCACTAAAATCTTACATGACTAATCCCACAGTGGCACAAGCAGGGGACGCGAGAGGTCCCCAGGCCAGATTCTGCACTCCTTTCAAAACACGCCCTCCCCAGAGCCAAAAGGCACCAGAATTACTCAGCAGGTTTATTCTTTGTGATACTCTCCACAGCATGTGGATCCTCCTGGGTTTTATTCTTGTTAGTCTAAGGACAAGTGTATTTTCCAAATTGTTTAATTCCTTTTTATATCTTTTTTTCAGTGTTACTTTCTTCTGGTACTACAATTACAGCTTAGCCCGTAAAACTCTTTTACAACTTGATTATTTTAGGGGACTTCCACAATTTGATTATTTTAGGGGACTCCTAGGCTAATGCAAATGTTTGCAGGAACCATCTGTGTCAGTTGGTTAAATGAGGACTTTCCAAGACGTCCATGTCCACAACAGGCTATTCTGAGCTCTGAAGTTTCGCCCTTTCGCAGGCCAATTTGAGGATCTGGTAGCACTGGACCTATCCCCAAAGCCCCATGGATAACTCAAAACAGGTCTGGATACCCTAGCGCAGCAGTACCAGAGATGAGTTCATTTTTAATTTTTAGGAAAGCCAGAAAATTCTTTCATCTCAGCGTCACTCTCGGTGTCACTCTCAGTCACAGTGCCACTCTCGCTGAGATGGAAGAATTACCTGCTTGCAGCACTGTGTCTGTTTAAGCTGCTGTGGCCATTCCTTCAGCTCTCCGTAGCTGAAATCCTTATTTAACTCCAGGGCAAATTTCTGCTTTGAAGAATAGCCTTCAGGCAAGGTATGACAGTATGCCTCTCCTCAGACGGGTGGACCCACACCAGTTCACACTGGGCAAACCCCAGCCTGTGTCCAGTGTCAAGCAATGCTATGTCAAGACTTCATTCTGCGTGGGCACCTTTTGCGGGGTGCAGGTGGTTCACAATGTTTGGCAGACGGCAAAATGACTGCGGAACTTGCAGGGGAAAAAAGATCATCTCTCCCCTGGTGAGGGCAGGGGAGGTGGGGAAAGGCTTCCTGGAGAAGACCTGGGGCTCCCTTCCTGCAAACCCTGGGATGTGGCTAGACTGGCCTCACATATGGCTGGCACAGGGTACCTGGGCTCCACCAGATGCGGAGGAGCGGCCTCTGTTCATCCATAGTAGAGACCTTCCCTCTGGCAGGCACTAAAACAGAAAGGATGTCGGGTGAACTTCAAGCACTGCAGGTGTGACGAGGGTGTGACAGGGCACCAACCACCCCCCGTCCCCACCCTTTGCCTTCCCTTGGAAGAATCCCAGGGGGCAAGTGGGCAGTGGGAGGTCCACAGGCCCAGCGGGTCTGCCACGAGCACTGGGGTGGGCAACACCGGACTCCCAGGGCTGCCCTGCCGCAGGACTTGCGGGCAGCCGGGGAGCACACTGCTGCTTCAACCGGGGCGGGAGGTAGCAGGGCTGTCATACTGGTGTCCCTCACCACCAGTAATTGAACTTCAACAAGTATAAATAATTGCTACAAAAGTGTTATGGTGTTTTAACGGAAATCATCACTACTCCTCTCAGGTGTTTTTTTTTCTTAAGCGTTTTTAGTTTACCAGGTGTGTGATCTGCTACCTTTGATCTCAACCACGGATCTCCTCCAGGTCATAATGAGGAGCAACTTCATTATCGAAGCCTCTGCTCTCATTTGTCCAAGATGAGATCTGCACGTCTGCAAGGGCACAGGGTGTTGTCCCGGGAGTGGGAGGGAGAAGCTGAGGTGGGTCGGGTCCTCCCGCACGTCCCAAGTGGGGATGCTGAGGCAGCCTGCCATCCCCTCACCTCTTCCTCTCTGGTGCCTTCTTGTCCCCAGACAGTGATGCTGGGCTTGGACCACCTTACAGCTGTCCTCCCGTGGCCTGGAAGTGCCATGCAGAGCTTAACAAAACCCGATGCTTCCCATCTCCCCTGAGCTGCGAAGTCCTCTATGAGTCTGGTTCTCTGCTTACTCAGCTCTAGCTGCGAGGCCCTGATTTGTGTCAGAGGGGGTGAGAAAGAAAAGCTGTAATTCCGCACCTTTAACTCCAGTCTTGCTACAAATCTGCCCTGAAATATACCCTAACCTTATAGAATATTCAATAGCGTGAAATATTCTTGGCAGTGAGTCATAATAAATGGCTCCCTGAATACCAACTACAATACACAACTCTTTTAAAAGGAAATTTGCTGTAGAGTGAACAAAGCTTAGCAAGATTAGCTCAAGATCACATGCGTCTACTGCTTTCCAGTTGCAGATGTTGCACATGATACCGGGTGGCACAATGTGCCATCTATAAATTGGCAAGTTTGCTTGAAAAGACAACAGGATATTTTAATCTGTTTTTCATCTAGCTCATTTGCACAATTATGAAATTAGGGACTGTAAATGCCTTAGTTTTGGCTTTGTAGGCAACAGACATATGTAGCAATATGTTTTAGTCTTTCTTAGCCAACACAAGACATTCTTGCATGATTTTTAGGTGTGAATTATCACCACTAAATCAAACCTACACAGGACAATATTAAAAAAAGGTAGTTGCTCATTTACTTCATGCACTACACAAACCATCTCTCGTGACATCCACTTAAAGTTCGGTGTCTTGCAGAGCAGGAATTACGTGGATCTGTCAAAAACAGAATCTAAAATGCAACAAACGTTTCCAACTCGACACTTACATTTGTCCTGGGCAACCAGTTCTACATGGCCCTTTTCGAGCAGAGGGGCTGGACAAGATGCCCTCCAGAGGTCCCCTCCAACCTCAGCCCTTCTGCGATTCTGTGACCCTTCTGTAAATTGCTTTTTATTCCATGCTTTTAAGTGAGCATGAAATTAAGAAGCTAATTTCTCAGACGTTATGAAAAAGATAACCTCCAAGAATCCTGGTACCTTACAAAGCAGAAAGAATCCCCCAAACACCAAGATTTATTCTAGGCATGGGTCATAATACCCTGGACAGGTCAGAAAAATAATGTCTCACTGTTTTGCCCATGTTTGGACAGCCTAACAAATCAGCCAGCTGCGTGGCAGGCTTTTTCAGCGCTCGCACCGTGTGTGCAGCTCTGCGGAAACAAACCAGGGAAAGGCTGGACTCGTCCCAGGGGCACAGCACAGGGCTGCTCCTCCGACAGTCGCAGCCTGCACATCACCTGGTAGCGCTGGGATGGCAAGTCCTCAGGGTCAGGCTTTACCTAGCACCGAGGCAGACTGCAAAACGATTCAATGCCATCCTCGCAAGTACTCCGCAACAGAAACAAGTGGTGGTCCTCTCAGCTCGGCACTGATTTAGGGCGAGTAGAATTCAGAGTTCAAAGGGTTCATGGCGATAAATCAGAAGAAAATTTGTCCCCTCGTCTAACTGCAAACAGAAACTTTGCTGCAGTTACTGTTAACAGCAGCCCCCGGAGGAAGGTGCCATATAGACTTGCTAAGACATGGGATGGGAGAGGAAAAGTGAAGGAATCTTTGAGCGGGAATGAAAAATGATAGATCTTCCTTTCTTCATTCCCGGCTTTCATTCTTTTGCCTTCATTGGATCTTTTAAAATCAAACCCATAATATTTAAAACCTTTCTACAAAACGCTTTTGCACACAGATATCAATATGTTTAGTTCAGTAAACATTTAGCAGCAAACGAGTCCCTGAGAACAAAGCTAGCGCCAGGATTACAGAAAAGAAGCAAATCTCACAGTATGCCGAACATTAAAAAAGACATAGGAAGTCTTTCTCCCTGGCACACTGTTTGTGCAAGAGGTACCAGTGATGCTGGAAAAGGCAGTCTTCTCTACAGATACACAGCAGAAAGGACCATGGCAGGGTCTGTACAATTTGTCAAGGCTTTGTTAAGATTCCTATTAGTTTATCTAAAATATCCTCGTGATAAAAAGTTATCTTTGATGCTCTGATGGGAAAATTTTTACTCCGTCATCAGTTTTGAGGGTTTAAAAACTTGTCAAGTATATAGGCTGAGCCTTTAGTTTGTATAGAAGAGCATCACTAGTGATCACCACCCTGGGACTCAAATCAATCAACAATGTCCACTTGCACTGCCCGGTCCTCCGTGATCACTTTGCTACTGCAAAGTTGCAAACCATCGAACATTCAGTGCTGTCGCACAGACATCACCGTGCACCCCCACGCTCAGCAGCACAATTCCCTCCGGCTTCGGTGGCACCCCCATCCCAAGCATTTGAAATGAAAACTGTTTTGAAGTATTTCCTCTGAAGAAACCGATTCAGTTATAAAGGCTTGCAACACGCTTAACAGACTGGCGAAAGCCCCCACACGTATTCAACCGTCTCATGGAAGTTAATGCACACGCATGCACACCGTGAGGAATTTCTTTCTTTTGCTCCAAAAGAAATTATGCTACTTTAAAGAGTTTTTTCACCCTATACATTCTATTACTTTACAATCAAGATTTCTATTTCATTACAATGCAAAGAAAAACTTTTTAAAAGGAAGATAAAGAAGTCTTTACCAAAAAAGCCAGTGGCTGCTCTGTTTTTCCTCACCAGGTACATGGTCCAGGATAGAGGAGAAGACATAGCAAACTGCCCGTGGTTCATGTTTAAGTTTATATGACAGCCAGGCAGTGGCCAGACGCTGCAAAAGGCCAGCAGAAACTAAACGAGATGAAGGGAGAGCTCTTCCTTTTCACTCCACTCTTTCTCTGCCCTAGAGATCATTATTTAACATCAGCAAATTGAAAAATGACATGCAGCCATACTTAGTACGTGTTTTTTTTTCTTCCACTAACCAAACTCACATGAGACTTCCCATCTTTCTCTCTCTCCTCTCCCTCTCTCTCTATTTTTTTTTTTTTTGCCTCAGGCATATATAGGCTAGTAATTTTCATTTAGCTTCTCCGATGATTTTTCTCTGCCCAATTAGAGTGGAAGTGGATGAAGATCTAAGTTCAGAATTTTGCTGTTAGAAACCAGGTTGGGATTGTTCCTGTTGTTTCGGCTGATGCACTGTTTCAAAGGTGCAAGGGTCTGCTACCAGTAAACAGAGTAATGGTACCGATAACGATTATTTCTGCAGACTTCCCCTGCTTGTAGTATTTTATAGTCACTAACACCAGACAGTGGTATCATGAGAATGCCCCTGGTTATGAGGAGAAGATTTTTTTTTCAGTAGATACACAGGGCAGTTTAGGCCCAAACTCTTTCCCCTTGTACAGGGGAATAATTCTGCTGCCGTCCCTGCGATGGGAACTTGTGTGAGAAACAGTAACAGAAGTCGGCCGCTGTGTTCTGATAAATCAGTAAATACGAGGCAGTGTCTGCAAAGCTTGAAATGTCTTCCGTAGGCGAAGTGATACACATCTCAGTTCTCTGGCGTTTACAAGGAAATAATCCTTCCTAGAAGCGTGCAAGTGTGCAAGTGCTATATAGTCTGTAAGAGCCTGTCACCTTTGTCACCAAGCGTGAAATTCAGCCACTTCATAGGAATTCATAGATGAATAGGTATATGGATGAATGGAGGAACGGACGGGTAGATGGGTAGAGAGATTTTTCAGAAATGTTAAACTGGACTCCAAAGTGTAGTCCAGCTGATTTGCAAAGCATGCCAAAATGCTGCAGTTGCTTGAAGAGTGAAAGAGGCAGCTGGAGGACGACCAGAACCCGGCTTGAAACGGAGATTTACAGAGCCCCTCTTGTACCACAGCACTGTACAACCCCCGCCCTTGATGGCCCACGTTGCAGTCCCCTCCCTCTTTTTTTTTTAATTTAAGGAGGGTCGTGTTGGCTAGGACACCAAAGGTATTCTCTGTACCTTTTCATCTCGTGTAATCCATTTTTCCTCCTAGAAAATGGAGAGATGGTCATAAACAGGGATAAGAAGAAACAAAATCAGGTAGCAGCAGTTCTATCTGGGCAGACAAAACTGTTGCCAAATGCATAGCTGCTTATGGGGTTTTTTTTCTTGTTTTTTGGTTTGTGTTTTCCAGATTCCAGGATGGGATGTTTCTAATGAAGTCAGGGAATGCGTGTGGAAACAAAAGGCTGTGAGATTTGCTGTGGATTTGCTGCTGGCCAAATTTCACATTTCAAGTAGAGATCACTGTTAGCATTTTAAATATTATATTCAATAAAAATACTAAAATCTCACTTGTCAGCATATGGCCACAAACATGTAGGTCCTACAAACACTTGAACACATGCAACATTGCCTGTGAGGAAAACTGCACGTTTGCTTAAGCTGTTCCAGGAATGGCTGAAGCTGTCGGTCCATGAGAGCAGGTTCCAATTCCTGTGGCATCACAGGAACTCTCACACCACAGCCAGTGTAAAAGGGACAATGAAATAAAAGGTGCTTCTGGGAAAGGCTAATCCAGAAACTGTTTGGGGCTGTTTGGCCGTTGTTCTTGTACTGAACAGGAAAACAAGATGTGGTACATTGTTTTCCTTTCTTTTGAAATTTGTCTTAACATTACCTGAGTAAAGAAGGAGAAACCTGCACAAGAAGCATATTCCTTTTCCCAAGGAAAAGAATGGAAAGCGGGAAAAAAAAAGAAAACCCCACAGAAAGCCCAGTGACATGAAATGAAACAGCACAATCTCTATCACTCCAGCAACTCTTACGCAATCCTGGGTTATGACACTATTCAACTGCCACAGGAGGACTGCGAGAGACCTCAGGCAAATGTTTCATCAACTGCTCAGCAAGATGTTTCCTGGGCTTTGCCAACAGTGGTTCGGCGGAGATGCAATAGCCCCTCTGTTACAGGGCAGATAAAGCACCCCCCGCTAGCTGCTATCTTCAGATGCTAACTCTACAGAAAAGGTTCCTTCTTTCTACCCCTCCACATAGTCTTAGGTTTGAGCTTTTGAAATGTACAGACCTTTAGTCCTCCACTCTCTCATGGGCTTTTTTATTATCAGTTTTCACCTTCCTTTTCCTATTGCTCGTTGCCCATCTATCAGAGTGTGAGCACCCTGTGGACATTTGCGTAAAGATAAGGAATGATGGGGCTATGCAAGATACACGTATGTTGACATCAGAGAGGATGGATCTCCAGGGAAAACTAAACTACAGACCTGGGATGGATTTGGGTTTCACACTTTGCTTCCGCAATATGATACCTTAGTTGACAGAGAATGGAAGGGATTGTAAAAGACTTTCTTTGCCACTTATTTTAGCTTGGTTATTTTGGGATTCTAGGAAAAAGCCATCGGTCATTCAGATGAATGCCTTTTACTCACAGTGTGTGTGTTCAACAGTGCAAAGACGGTCAATTGAACACGTAAGTGAAACCCCAGCTAAATTTTTATTGCATCAACTGCACTCACTGTCCCACTGGCCACTTTCCAGTCAGTGTTAGCCTGGAGGTGGTAGGGGGCAGAGGGGAGGTTATAAGAGCTAAGAAAAGCAGTATTCTTAATTTGTACATACATACTGCAAGCGTTGCTCCAGCAGTAAGTTTTGACCCAATACTTATTTAAGGAAGACATACATTTCAGCAAGGCATTAGCTTAAAGAAATGGAGATCTGTTTTTCTGGAGGTGCTAAAGACCTGCAACTCTGACAGACTTTCAGTGGAGCTGTTGGTGTTCAGATCTTCTGGAAGCCAGGACTGTGACAACTTTTTAATCTCAGTAATCTCAGGCATTGCACGAATTTTAAGATTAGTCCTTGGGGAGCTTTATACTCTGTCTTGTAAAGCAAAAGTAAACATCAGTCTGATATAATATGGAAGCAGCTGGGAACACGGTGTCATTTGATGGCATCCCATTAGCAGGTAATATGAAAAGTGAAAGCGGATTAATGGCTTCTGTTTTCAGACTGAAGGGATGTTAGCCATACGGCTTTCCAAAACTGCAAAATAGCCCAGCTAATAGAAGTGGGTTTCCCAAACCTATGCAGCATTTTTTCTTCTTATATATTGCTCTTAAGATCCCCAACACACACTGCAGGACACCTGTCCAAACCAGCTTCAAGTTAACAATAAAACCTTTACTTCACCGAATATGCAAGACAGGAACACTGTGAAATGACTGGGTTCCCACACACATCTCTTTCTGCACCTTGCAATGCTTTGATGAACTTACATTGCTCAAATATAAAGGCCTGGGCTCCCTATAGAAACGATGGGCTTCTGTGGCCTATTCTACACAAAAAACATGCAAGGAGAGGAAGGCAACCTGATGTTCCGTTCCTGTCTTAACATTCAGCCTCTGTCAATGTTTTTTGTAAGACTGTGCAGAGAGATTACGCAATAAAGAACAGAGAGTTTCACTTTGTGAACAGAAGTATTTTTAGGGTTCTCTGAACTGAGTTAAATGACTGACATATTTTAAAAAAGCATAGTGCAGACCAAAAAATACCAAAGAGGCAAGTAAGAATGAAACAGGATGGAGCACATGTCCTGTTTTTCACATGCAACAGCATCTTTAACTAGCTTTGAAGCACTACATCCTCTTTGCAGAGCATTTAGCAACCCCCTTCTGAAGCAGGTGTTTTTTCTGGAAGTGGGATGCCACGGGCATTTGTCCACGTCTCTGGGGGGATTGCCAAGCTTGTGGGTGAGGATGGATTTAACTGAAAAATACACATGGCTACTGAGAAAATTCAAATGCCAGGGCTTTTTTGGGTAAGGGATAATATTTACGTGGACTTTCACCATGCTGAAGCTGGATGTGTTCTCCAGTGAACACCGAACTCTGTGAGACATTTGGAACAACAGCTAAGATTTCATTTGTTTTGGAGCTGCCTGCTAGACATTTCAAAGTGATCCAAAGCCTGTTTACCCTTTTTTTTTTTTTTTTTTT
>Ga0065711_1007384_pt1 | contig 16670 bp, 11 predicted proteins | sample Hoacrofraction12_FD_59098 | JGI IMG/M metagenome (GOLD analysis project Ga0065711, IMG submission 59098) | Hoatzin crop microbial communities from Cojedes, Venezuela - Epithelial fraction 12 v2 (version 2) | ecosystem: Host-associated > Birds > Digestive system > Esophagus > Crop | place... | reverse complement strand
CTCTTCTGCCTGATCTCCGCTAGAAGCTCCTTGTTTAACCATGCAGGTCTCCTGCCTCCTTTGCTAAATTTCTTTCTCAGGGGGATGCATTGCTCCTGTGCATGGAAGAAGTGTTGTTTAAATTCTCATGTAAAGATAAACCTATTTTTTTTAGCATTAAAAGTAGCCAAAAATATTGTATCTATGATTCTAAATCCTTTAACCTGAAGAAGTATAAAACAAATATTGAGTGGGACAGTGTAGAGACTGAAAAAGGCTCTGTGCTCCCTCTTGTTACAGTCCTATTGTGACTATCATTTTTTAACAGGAAGAAGAGTTCAGTAATGATACAAAATTCTCATATCTGTAATTAGAACAAGAGCAATGGTAGAGCTCAACAGCTCCAGGAATGTATTTTTCCTTGCAATTCCAATTACGAACAGTTTTGAAGGCTTTGGCGCATTCCTGCAGTTAGTGTTAAACTCCACTAGATGTCATCTACCACTGTGTTTCTACAGGGAATATGAAATCGCTGGCTCCTACGATGTCTCGCGTTAATATTTCTATATATTAGTCATTTCTGGTGTTAAGTTCTTGGGATGTATCTATAAATTCCCATTCCATATATTACCTATGCACATATCTTATTATTACAACCACTGTCGCTAGTCTTAATTAAGCTTATTTTGTAAGAAAATGTACCTTCCTGAAAGTACAGAAAGCTGTCACGTTCTCAGAAAAAACGTATCCAAACTAACTCCAAAGGAAAACACAACCTGTTCCATCCCTTTTTATACGACATTTCTTATGCCTGAACAGTGCTATTTCTGGAAGAACACAACATTTCTGAGACACAGTTAGACATTATTTCAGTCTTGTAATAATACTACCCTGGATGGTGCTGAGAGCTTATAATTCAATGTAGATTTCTGCATATTCTGACAGCACCACTAAAACCGCGCTGCTGAGAGGCTGATATTCATCGGATAAGTAGCTGGAGCAGGCTAGCGAGTGCTAAAACCGCATTAGTCCAGACACACAAAACCCTTTACCTTCGGTGTTCTGACTTTCTACATGTTAAGACAATCTTTACAAACCCTCCCGTATAATTTGAATCCACCTCCGGTCATTATTAATGCAAATAAACTGTTCAGCTGAGATTTGAAGCCAGCAAACAGAGAGATAAATCTGTTTTTCAGATGTGTGATGGAGCTTCGTGTACCAGCTGGTATAGCAGGGTATCATTACTGCTGTGTCAGGCATTGATGCTGAAACATAATCAAAAATTCTACCACTCTTGTTCAACACCTATAAACCCCAAATATTAGCTCTGAAAGAAGATTGTCGTCAGAGCACTGAGAAGCAGAGGTCTGTCTAGGCAAGGAGTGAGGCCCCGAGGAACTTGCTGTGTTTAGAAGAGCAAATAAAACCAGAAGGACGTAATACGATGAACAGCCAATACCTCTAGCAGAAAGGAGCAGCAAAGACTGATTTGAGCTAGAGGGCAATTCTGGCCCTAGAGCAATCAGATATGATAATCATTTCATTTAGGTTCATTCAGAAAAGATAAACAACCATTAAAACGTTAAGGTTTCTGAAATGACTTCTCCGTTGGGAGTAGTAGCTGGCTGATTATTTTTAAGGTGGACATTTCTCAGTTTATCAAAGTTATATGATACGACTCCTGCAGCAAGAGGTGAGGGGAAAAAAACAAAAATCAATGAATCAATGTTTTTCTGAAACAGCTGAGCTAATATTAACTTTTTCTTCACATTGTTGACATAAGCCATGGATACCAAAAATTTAATTTGATTTTACTTTTATTATGTTCAAACATTTCACTGTCTCAAAATATTTCATGTATTTTCTCCCTCAATGAAATAACACACTATCATATAGTAATCACTTCTCTGTGATAAGGAACCATATGGTACTAGTCAAGAAAAATTTTCATTCCTTCTTGTTGTTTAATATGTCAGGAACTGATGTGTGAGCAGCTACTCATGGGGTTCTAATACATTTTAATGCATTTCTTTATATTTGTATATACAACACTATATTATAAATTATATGTAAGTATACTATGTTACTAACTAGATGTTGTATCAATATTATAACATGTTTATAATCCTAGGCCCACAGGCTACAGTTTTTAAAATGTTGATTTTAAGTGCAGTAAAATTAATAGTTATTTTCTTTTGCACAGAGTTCATGCTGCACATTGGACACTGGATTTGCAGGATTGGAAAGTCACTATAAGTATTTTGTGATTAATTTACTCCCCTAACTTACATATTGCCTTAATGCTTGGCACACACTACGACAAAACTAGGAGGTATCTTGATTTGTAGTTTACACAGGTGGTAGACACTTCAAAAGAGAAAAGGAAAAAAAGAAATAAAATCCAAAATTTAAAAAAAAAAGTACTACGGGCAAAACGCAAACATGAAATCTTCAGGCTGAAATGTGAGTATTGGTTAAAGAATGCAGAAGCCCAGACATCAAATATGGAAAATATTCTACAAAACTGAGCAGAATTTGCCCTGGCAGTGTATGAGATGGACCAGTCATGTCAAGGGGAAACTGTGTAACTCCAAACGCTGTCACACCAGGTGCTTCCGAGCATGCTCTCCCCACCAGGCAATGCTAGCGCAGGCAGGAGCAGGCAAGACCCCTCTCTGCCACCGTTACACGAGCCCGTCTGCTGTCACACTCTTGGATCAGAACAATCTATTACGACCTCATAATCTGCAGTTGTTTTTTTTCTTTGATGTTTCACAAAAAAGCCAAACTGGAAACTTTTCCAAAGTTTCCAAATTCAAGGTGACTTTTCGGAATCATATTGAGCAAAGTAACTCAAAGTAATCGGTGAAAAGAAAAAAAGAAAAAAGCTACCTCTGTATAGATTTCTTTTCTTATTTCTTCTAACTTCATCCATGTAATCAGACAACTTTTAACTCCATGGAAAATGTGTCCTTTATTAGTAACAAAGATGGTGGTGCCTGGGTCGCTTTCTATACTGGTCCCTGTTGTATCTCTATTCCTATAGTTTCTCTTTACCTTTTCCTAGCAACAATTTCCTTTATTTCAGTCTTTGTATTAAGAATGCCTGTAAAATATTGGTGTGTAGAACAAATAATGCAGTGTCACACCATATATTTGTACTTCAAATTTCATATGCTAAATTCGTAAATGAGTTTTCAAATGGCTTCTCTCAATAGTCACTCAGTGAAAAGCTTTATATAGCTCACGGATATCTAAGTATCCGAATTGGCTTAAATTTCCAGTATTATGCAAAGCTTTTCCCCCTCACCTCCCATGTACATTTATTTGTTTTATTTCCACGTAAGTAGTGCTTTACAAAAGATGCAGTTGTTGGGCTGTTGAAAGCAATTGTCTTTCAACAAAATAAGTTACCTGTGATTTCAGTAGGAACAGCTAGGTCAGTCCTAAAAGCCACTTTTTTTTTTGCTCACAATAGCCCTGCATAAACCCCTCAGGATGGGGAACCCACATCTTCATTAACAGGTGGTCTTGTATCTTGCCCCCTTTTCCCACTCAAGCTACTCACTATTAGTGTTAACCCAAAGCATCCCAACTCACTAAATATCTTGCCATTTCTCAGGCAAAACCCACAAAATACGAGTGCTTCCCTCTGATCTTTGAAAGAAATTTGGAAATGTGAGGTGTGAAGACCACAGACAGTCTCCAAAGTGACTTCAAGAGCACACAGGAGTATAACGTATTCAAGAAAACTGGTGAAAATTCAAATTACGAGATAAATCTCATGCTCCCAGATGAAAGTGGAAGGGAAGATTTATTCTGTTTGCAGCTTGGCTTTTCAAGCCCTGCCCTTCAAGTATGGAAGGATTCCCATCCTATCCATGACTGGTATGAAGTTGTACATCCAGAAAAAGCATGTCTAGTACTAAACACTATGGATAGGTTGTAAGATGGAAGAGAAAGTGCAACTTGAGAAAGAGTTTTAATGAAGAAATGTTTCCAGAAACCCTCCTGTGAACCAGATCCCATGGTATTTTAACAAGCAACACCGAGTCCACAAACTGGGTGATGGGCTTTTCTAACACTGAGCATAAAAGAAGGAGCTTTACCAGAACAGAATTTTATATCAGGGGAAGACATTAATCTTGCATGGTGAAGATCTGCTTGGGGTTCATTTTCCAGACACACTGTACACTATCTACCAATGTAATTATCAAGGTGTAGGAATTATTTACACCCCCTTTCTCTTTGAACCCAAATTCTTCATTGAACAGGGTGAGACTGGAGCAGGCATCTAGAGCAACAGGCTAACAAAAACAGAAAAAAGAAGAGTAATAATTATTTTTGTAATTAAAAAAGATACGTGCCTTTAAAAGGTTAAACCCTAGTTGTGCAATTACAGGAGGAATCTAATGGAGCTTCTGATTTCTCATTAACACTTTCCATATCTATGCAAAATTTCTGCCTTGAACCAAAGAGACCTGACTGCCAGCATTGTAACTGTCCTCCTCAAAGTCCTGCCAGCTTCAGTCACATAAATAGTTCAAGCAGGCTTTACTTCTGGGGTGTAGTCTCCATAACAATACCCAGAGAATGGCAGATTTGGTCCAGGAAAGGTTACAAATTACACAGAGATTCCAGACCACCATACTCCTGTACATCTGAAAATGCCTGTTTTATCTTTGTATATAAATACATGGCAACGTTTCCAAAGTTTCCAAATTATTTCATTTTCTCGGGAGAGACTATAATTGGGTGGGCCTGTGCAAGCTCATTCTTCTTTCCGCTAGTTAAGTCGCGGACATTCATCTCTCCACAAAGAGCCCAAATTGCTCCCGTCTGCACCGTATGTTTTGTTGTCTCATTTTAACTGACCTATCAGACCATAAAGAGAGGAACAAAGCCTTCACATCTCTTAATTGGTGTCATTAGGAGTCCTTTTTCATTTACTATGAAAAGCACTAACGTCTCCTGGAGAAGAACTGAAAGCCTTTCGAGGGACCTCTCAGATTGGAAGTCAGAGGCGACGCTGATTAAATATAATTCTTCATTAAAAGAGACGCAGTAGCTTGTTGAGTATACAAACATTTCTTATTAAAGTTCAAAAAAATAAATAAAGTTTCTCTTGCGGTTTTCTTTATCGTAGATTATTGCCCTCTCAGAGCAGGCTGCCAACTTACTGTGGAGGAGAGCAGCAGAATAATATTCATGTGACTCTGAAGTTCCACCTACAACCCCCGAATAAAATACGTTATTTCTAATATACCCGCTACCAGAAAACATATATCAGCTGAACGCTTTGAAACTTCAATTAACAGACGACCTGTAGGCAGTGTTGCCTCGCCATGGTCTGCGAACAGACATAAAGCAGCTTATTAAACCGCTGTTACATTAAACAGCTTCACAGAGCCCTGCACAGCTGAAGACACCCTGTTCTCTTTCTACCTTCACAAAAGACTTTGTTCCTTTACCAACATTGCACGACACAAACTGTTCTTAGCAAAATACTCTGACTGCAAAACACAGAGCTGACATGGACTGATGGGCGACACAGAAGGACGTTAATCAAGCTGTGATCCAGTCCCTTGAGAGATCCGTCACTATCTATGTATTTAACAAGCATATTATGGCATGAATATCCAGTAATAAGGTCATCGCTACTTGCCTGGCCTTATTAGCAAGATAAACTCACGCTGGCTGAATCGAGGTGGTTAAAAGGATGCAGCGGGATGGTGCGGGAGGGCTGAAAGGTGGCTGCAGCCTTGATTGCTGCGGCCAGAGCCTGACGGCCGTATGGACACGGTAAAGCGGTGGCCAAGCTGTGCCGCCGAAAGGGATGCAGGGGCAAAGAACAGACTTCGAGGTATTTGGCCGTAGCACTGAAAAGGCCTAAATGTAAGATAAATTACCTACCGCCAGGCACATGTTCAATCATTCTGGCTTAGACTTGCTTTACCAATTTTAGCATTTACACTAGGGAACAAAACAGTAACTAGAAAATCCCGTAATGTATTCAAGTACCTGATTAAATCATACCACGTAGCGATTCTGTTGGACTTTCCAGGGCTGATATCTGTTAATCAGGCAGTTTATGGAGCTCTTTCATAAAAACATATTGTAGCTCAACAATTATTCAGTCATTCTCATCCCATAGGTGATGAGATCTGTCTTTAATGCCTTTCAGAAGCAAATCAGGAGTCTGTGTCCTGACTACCTGACTAATTTTTATAATTTCAAATAAACAAGAAGATGATTTTTGGCAATGTTTGGAAAACAAAAGCTTTCTCTTGACTGCTAACGATGCAAAAAATAAAAGCAATCTAGGTTTAATTTGCATTCCGCACAAAACTCTTGAAGTCACAGAAATTGTATTCACCCCGTAAACAGCAGAATTTCACTTCTAGTTAATAAATAAAAGCACTTGTATAATGTAATCAACGAAATAAACAAGTTGTAGCACTTCCTTATCTGTTTTTATCCAGGGCTGTATTTTAACAGCTCTCCAAATAAGACTGCCAGACTGTTCTTTGCTAAGGGTTTTTTTGTTTCAGTAATCGTCCGACGGACCACAGACACAGTGAAATTCTGTGGATCAAGGAGATTTCTCTTCTGTCTGGTCTTGTCAGCGTTCTTACCCCTTCACTGCCCCACAAACTTCCCAGGATTTGATGGGTAGCTGGGTCAGCAGGTCAGCTAGCTCCCTTCAGCATCTAGATCCTACCCTCTGAAATATCGGTGAATAACGGGACATGCGGGGTCACCTAGCCTAGCAGCTCCTTCTGCGGAAAGACTGGAAATAGGAGAGATCTCCAAAAGGCCAGCTTTATGTGGCTCACACCTTCTTTTTCTAATAGGCACCTTCAGCAGATTTATTATCCCTTATCAGAGTTATTCAAGATAATTACCAAAAAGAACAGTCCTTTCCATTGACCAGGCTGGGAGATAATCATTATCATAGGGAAGATGCTTAAATTTATACAGTTGAGGCTAGTTGGAGTAAATGCCATGCCTTACAGAAAATTTAACATTAAGATACATTGGGAGAAAAAAACCCAACATAAGTACATTAAATTAAAAATACTTTTTCAGATTTCTTTATCAAAAATGTCTTGATACAGAAGGATCCTCTATTATTACATTGGCAGCAATCAGTAACTAAGAAAAATTTACTAGTCTTCTCTCTACTCGTAATAGCTGCTTTGAGCATGTTTTCAGCATGTATCTTGATGTAGGACATCAGCACTATGGACTGCCCGTGGCCAGCAGTTACAATCCTGCTCGTATTAACATCAAGGCAACAAGATTCGGAAAAAAATCCACAAATTTGGAAAAATTTCTACAACAAAGTGTAATCCCCCAAGAAGAGAGGGAACGATGACTCTGTAACATTTTTCTTGGATTTGTCTTAATGACACTTGGTAATTAGTCCCTGGAAGGAGGGTTAACGTTAACATTAACAGGGTACCTACATCCACATACAGGAAAAATTAAATGGCTCCACTGAATAGCTGTGAGTAGAACTGAGGCATTGATAACTGAACTGCTTTCCCTAAGACATTTTGCATTCTTCAGGCGGAATATTTTAGATATTGATTTTAATGGATTGATTCAAAAGCAAAAGCCTGCATACGGATAGACTCATCCCAAATATCTTGCAGACTTCAGATGAAATGCAAATAGCGTGTCGTTCTGATCCAGCTTTATCTTCAGTTTTACCCCTCTCTATAGCAGGAAGAGATTCTGACTCCACCTGCGACGGCTGATCAAGATCTGTTTACAAGATTCGACACTTGGCTATTGGAGCTAAACAAATTCAGAATACCAATAAATTCTTAAGCGAGAATAATAAACCCAGAGGAAAACTGATCAAGGCTCAATGAAACCTGAAGACCAAAGCTGCATGGGAAGGGTTCATATCAACTAATCTGAGCTAATTAAAGCGCAAGGCCAGTCTAAACCAGAGTACAGGCAGTGGGGATAGACAAGGCTCCCAGCGGGCAGCTCAATTTATGATGTTTTAGGCAACTGAAGACCTGGATGAATCTTTCCTTTTTCCACTCACTTAAGAAAGCTGAGGCTACATGACTGTATTTTTGAGAGATGAAGTTAGGTGAGATACATTATTCATCACCTTTCAAAGAAGCACAGGCTTAATCACCAGACCTAATGCAGGTAGAAATTTATGTCACAGGTGATGCCAAAGGTCAGATTACACATAATCAGAATGGCCCTTTTGACTTTAAAATCTATAATGGTTATAGATTAGGAACAGCTCCCTTGAATGTGACGCAGTTACATGGACGGGGAATTGATGTGAGATGAAAGTCATTCGTGACAACTCCGTTATATTTCTTTTTAATAATGATGTCCATAAAGAACAGCTCAGTTCATTTTTAAATGACTGAACTTTTTGAAGCGATCTGCTAATGGCTCCTATGACATTGACAAAAGCTGAACAACATTTATCAGGTACATAAAGCTTAGAACATGGTCTGCACCTTGCATCAGAGAAATTTATCCTAAGATGTCCCACACTTGCTGACATCCCTAAAAAAGATGACTTTTTTACCCAATAAATATTAATGCTGTCTCCAGAGACAGATGATATAAAATTCTTTCATTTCCCAATAAACCAATATATTTTATGTGTATACAATATTGGTTTTTGACTTGTGTCTGGAAATAATGCAAACAAGCACTTTAATAAACATAATAACTCAGTTGAGTGTGTGGGGGGAAAGCTGAATAACCTCAGATTTACACCCTTTTTAAATAAGGATTGTCTGATGAATTTGTAGTATTTTACCCCATTCAGTTTGGATATTTTCACTGGGATTTGCCAGATGCGTGCACCTGAATAAGCAGGAATGAGTTATAACTGTGTACAGGACTGGAATTTGCTGGTAAAATTGACACATCACAATAGACTCAGAGAAGATATTTTTCTTAAAATGTGCACTATAAACCCTTCACATTTTGGCATCTTCATGATTCATATTTAAATACGATTGTTTTTACATGTCAGAATAATAAAATAGACTCTCTAGATTATTTTCTTTTAAATAGCTATTCTCCATTGACAAAATAGAATGATGGACTTTAGTCATACACTGACATTTTTATTAATACACTGACATAATAGAAACAAAATAATAAAACACAAGAGAAATTATTATTTAGCATGGCTGTGAAGGGTAGAGATGTTCAGCGGATAGCAGAAGCCAGATCTTATAGCTACAATTTATTCTGAGGTATTGTTAATATAATTTCATTTCTCAGTAATTTACTTACCTGAAGACTATAAAGAAATTACTATAAAAACAATTCCAACTTGCGGAAGAACTTCAAAACTTAGACTTGAGCTGGACCACTAGGCAGTCTGCAACAGTTGAATCAGGGATCATACAACACTTTAAAAAAAACCCCTACAATTAAGTTAAAGCCTAAATTCTCAGTGCAAATGTTAGCAGTAAACCTGACAGCAGGGAGAGACCATGGGATCTCACAACCATCACCATCGCCTGGCTCCCTTTAACCACACGGATTACATGGAACAAGGCAGCTCCGAAAAGTAGACCAGAGCCTCAGTCCCAAAAATCCTCGTTATTTTTTTGTAACAGAGCAAAAACTCTTACTGACCCCAAATCTGGTGACTTTAACATGCTTAAGCAGAAGAACTTAATCCCCATAGGAGCATCCTGTCTGTAACACATCTCTAGGTGAGATTCTCCAATAGCTCACAGCAAGCCAAAAAGAGCCGGAGAAATGATGAACTCGAAGTTGGAAGTGGAGTAAAGTCTTAACGATTGCGAAAAGCCTTGGATTATGAGATGAATATAGTATAAACACACTCCAAATCTTAGGTATATCAAAAGCTTGTATTTTCAAGATAAATGTTTTATGGAAGTAAAAAGTCTTCTTCTTCTTATCATCATAACCATTGCTAGAAAAATAGGTAAATAAAGTACTTCTTTAAAGTTGTCATCAAATTTTGATTAAATTTACTCAGATTTAGGTCCTGTTTCTCTTCCATTTACTATAAAAATTTTATAACTCAATTGTACAAATAAGTTTTTTAGTCTGTTTGTCTTTATCAAGTTAGAGATTTTCAGATCCATCTACTGCATGCAAATGCATCACCAGGCAAGGGTAGATGAGCAAGGTATAATGAAGTTTTTTTAAGGCAGTTGAACAGCACCACCATACCAGTAGGATTTTGTGATTGATTCCTTAACAGAAGCTTTACAAGAAACTATTTGGTATGAGGGCAAATTCCTTCATCGATTTGCGTCCTGTTAAAAGATCAAAGACAGTCAATTTTCCCAATGATGGGAAGTGATTAGCAGAATCTCATGGGGATCTGCTTTGGGTATTGGCTCATCTTTCTGTCCTTAATTGATCCAGAGCTGGTGAGGCAGTGAAATCTGCCTATGATACCAAAATATTCAGCATAGTCAAAACTAATCAAAGGTGTAAAAAGTTGCGAGGAGCTCAGAAACAAAAAAAATCAGCTGAAATTCAGTTTTCAAGTGCTTGCAGCACCTGAACAGTATATTTACAACAATATTTCCTACTTTAGCAATTTACTCGGGAAGGAAATCTTGTATCAGTGCGGGTTGTTCTCTAAAAGCACAGCTATAATGTTCTTGGATGATCAAGAATACAAATAGAAGGAACTATTTTGAAGGGTTAGAGAACAACACAGAGACCATTGCCATGAAACCACACAGATGCAGGGTGCGCCTGTGCCACAGGAGAAGCAAAGAACAGAAAATACAGACAGGAGTAATAAAGGTATTAAAATTCTTCCAGTCAAAATAAGTTTTGTGGAGAAAGGAGAAAAAAAAAAAAATCAGACCTACACTTTTATAAACTTCATGGAAAAGGTGAAGAGAAAGTAATTGTTCATTGTTCTCATTATACAAGACCTTGGGGACAACTGCACTGAATGATTAGACAGAAGAAAATACATACTTTCTTACATACAAACATTTGTCATAGATATCTTGAAACCATATATAAAAGGACTTCGAAAGCAGTAAAACAACTTCAAGAATTATTACAGAAGATGTTCTAGATGCAACTTTTATCTCAAAAAATTCCTTGACTCCAGAAGAGAAGGATCACTCAGCTCTTGTCCTGCTTTATCATTTACTTACGCAGCTGTTAGCAGCTGCTCTCAGAAACAGCTTAAGCCTGGAGACCTTTGCTCTCTCTACCTCGGCAGATACAACCACGTTCTCACTTTGTTGCAAACACGCTGACTTCTCTCCACTTTAATGTTCCTTACTCTGAGTCCCCAACATGTCCCAGCGTCTCCAGTTGCTCTCGGCAAAGAATCCATGCTGTCCCCAGATCCTCTCTCTGTCACTGATAACATCGCTTCCCACCCAGCCCTCCCAGCCTGTGATGGAGCCCATCCATCCCAAACCTCTCCATACAACCCTGAGCCTTTCCTGCTCTCCCGCCTCACGGCCCTTAACCCACGTCCTGGCTGTCACAGCTCGTCCTCCTCTGTTGGACGCGGTCTCAGCTTGTGCATCGACAGCCACTGCTGTTGGCTGCTCTCTGATGCTGAGTTCTACAACTTTCACTGTCTCTGGAGAACTAAAACCCTTGCACTTGCTCTCACAAAGATCAAAACCCAACAAAAACCCTCAGGCAGAAAGCTGTTATCAAAAAACTACATGACTCTGGAAGCCAGAGGAGGACATAAAGGAGAGAAACAGGTACAGCTTGTTTCCAGGCAGAGCAGGCAATGGTGAGTAATCTTCAGAACATTTGCTTCTCTGTCCAGTGCTCCACATTGGGAGGAAAAACATCCTGCGTCATTGACCAGCACAAAATGCTCTTCTCAAGTGTGAATTCTCAGTATCTTTAACAATCAGGCAATTTATTCAAATGTCTAAAAATGGATATAATAGAAAATGATTTCTTTTCTGTCATCTTAAAAAAAAAATAGTGCACTGAGTTTCAATTGCTTCTGCACTGTTGTATCTTAGAAAGGCTTAAAAAAACCTGAGAACTCCACAACAAGCCTGTGGACAGGTTAGACTTCTGTGTCAGAAATGCTTCTTTTCCAGAAGGCATAAATAATTGCTGGGAGAACGATCACAAGCCCCATGCAAAGTCAGTAGGAAGACTCCTACTGACATCACCATACCTGGATCAAGCCCAAGGTTTGTATTCTAGCTTCATGTATTTTTATACTGGCATTGCCATGAATTCCAACAAAAATAAAATTTCAAAATGTTAAAGGGGAAAGAATAGGTTACACTGCTAAATCCAGGGAAATTTCGAAATGGATGTGCTTCCTACACGCAGAGCATCAATTCTGCTCTGCTATTCCTGTCCGCAACAACATAAAAGTCCCAGTAGGTGTAAAAATCTTCTCTTAATGCTATCTCCTTTTCAATACCTACAAGACAAAATGCACTCCCTAAACATATTTCCCTTCAGAAACCGCTAGTTAAGTAACAATTCCATCTCCTCTCCTCCTCCTTATTTAACTCCCGTACCCCCTTTCTCTAGCTCTAAACATTTAAGGAGCTTTATACCACTGCTGATCCCTGCTTGATTAAATTTGCAAGGCTGTTTATTTCTTGCAGTGATTTGAGAAATAATCTATTGATGCAGCTCTCAGCTTCTCAGCAGAATATACTCAGGAACACGTGCTCTTTTCTTTAGGGTATAAATCCGGTTTTCAGATGCCACTGCTTAACTGAGGCTGAGAGGCATCCAAATCAACAGTACTGAAATTCTTTGAGGAATTTTCTTATGGAAGGTTAAGAAAAACATTTTGATAAAATAGTTGTGCTTTAAGGTGGAAAACTTTACCTGCAACCACTAAATATCACCGGATTAAAAAACTCAACCCAAATGATGTATGTTCACCTAGGGATTATTACTAATTTCGTATTCTGCACTTTTAAAACATGCCAGGGAAGAACTGGTGAGCACGTTTACAACACTCGATTAAAACTATAGAGATGCTATGATAGAATACATGGGAATTTTTTCATCAGAGAAGAAACAGCAGTGAAATCTCATTCCCTCACAAATGTCAGGTCAGCTAGGATCATGAATCTTGAATCCAAGCCTCATTTTTTCTTACAGTATGTCAGATGCAGCTGCTGGAATTGGGACGCAGTAGCTGGTTTGCGATCCAGTGCTGGACATCATGAATTTCAGAGTGGAATGTTGTCTGAGAGATGAAAGACTGCAGAAATAAAAGATGCCGGGCAAAAGGGTGTGAACTCGTCAATATTTGTACTTCTAGAGGACCAGAACCTTGGCCACATACTCCTGCAGCATCACTGTATGGTCCTTCATAGAAACAGTTTTTTTTTTTTCACCCTTGCTTGGTGAAAAATGGTGGTAATTCATAAAACTGCATAGCTGCCAAGAACTTAATTTTGTCCTTTAACAGTATAGAAATTAGGCACCAGCACAGCTTCTCTGAATGAGATTCGCTTCATTTCCCTGCCTCCTAGAATAAAATGCATAGAAAACTACAATGGCCCAAGGGAACCCCCTAGATGGCGGATCCCCTCCAGCACATGGGTTCTTGGAAAGAGAAATGCTGGGAGGCTCCGGATAGCAGCCAGAAGGAAACTCAAGGCATCTGCCTGTACCAAACCACCTACTTTTTCCTTTTCCTCAAATTTAAATAGAATAAATTTTCAGCTTATCTTAAGTCTACTGATTCCTCCTAGGCTCAATACTAAGTTTCTTGAGATGGACGCTAAGCATTTTTCACCGGCAGACCACAGCAGGATCTGCATCGGTGTTGGTAAATGCAGCAAACTGAGCCTTGTGGAAAGACTCGGTGCATTCTGAGAGCAATTCATAACACGATCAATAATGCCAGCAGGCCAAATTATGCCATATTTAATTGCTAGACACAGAAATAGAAATATTTCAGTGGAACAGGATTTGTAAATAAGGATTTAAGCAATAGAATCTGGGCTGGTTTTGGAGGGGAACTATTGTTTTGGTTTTTAACTTGACCAAAGCTATCATATTCTAAGTGTGAAAGATTTACTGAAAAATTACTGATTGCATTACTGGAAAAAATCAAATAAAGGGGAGCATACTTTAATGTCAATATTGCACTGTATATTAATTTCTGGTGTCTCAATAAAATAATCTGAAATCCCTATCCCTCTTCCAATAATTTATCTTGCAGAATTTTTATGCAATGAATATTAATGCCTGCTGCTGATCTGATGTCACTGATATCAGTATTTATTGCAGTTTTTGATTAGTTCTGCTATTATAATTCACAGAAAACAAGGCACAGCACAAATAAGAACTGCTGTAAATCGCTATAGGAAGCAGAAGCAAGCAGGTTCCTATCAAGGCATGTGGTTTCGGCCCAGTTCTAATAAAGCACATTATTATGCACATAGACTAAACCCAACTATATGTTTTAACTACTTACAGAATTTTATGTGCTTTATCACATCAAAATCAAACTTCCAGCTATGTGGATGGAAGAAAGAGTGGTCGTTATTAAAAAGTGACTTTGTGCTACAATCACCCCTGGGTTGCATGGGAGATACACAACCACCCCGGGAGTCCTGCATCCAGTTCTGGAGCCCTCAACACAGGACAGACCTGGAGCTGTGGGAGCAGGGCCAGAGGAGGCCCCAGCAATGACGCGAGGGTTGGAACCCCTCTGCTGGGAGGAAAGGCTGGGAGAGCTGGGGCTGGTCAGCCTGGGGAACAGAAGGCCGCGGGGAGACCTTACTGCAGCCTTCCAATACTTAAAGGGGGATTACAAGAAAGCTGGAGGGGGACTTTTGACAAGGGTCTGCAGGGACAGGACAAGCGGTAATGCCTTAAACTGAAAAAGGGTAGAGCTAGATTAGATCTAAGAAAGAAATTCTTCACTATGAGGGTGGTGAGGCCCTGGCACAGGCTGCCCAGAGAGGTGGTCGATGCCCCATCCCTGGAAACATTCCAGGCCAGGTTGGACGGGGCTCTGAGCAACCTGATCCAGTTGAACATGTCCCTGCTCACTGCAGAGGGGTTGGGCTAGATGGCCATTAAAGGTGTCTTCCAACCCAAACTGTTCTACAATTCTATGATTACATTTCAAACCATTTCCCTCTAAGTTATTTGGAGCAGTCTAGGATTCTTCACATTGTTCCAGCAGCCAAAGTGCACCCACTCCTTGAGAGAAGAAGTCTGAACAACAGATACCTGACAATACAGCAGAAATGTAAACCGANAAATCTTCTGTCAAACNTAACAGAAACAAAACTAAAACCTCACAGGTTTTGACAGAGCTCCTGANTGTATAAAATAAAANNAAAAAAAAAATAATCATGAAATAGCACATANTGCAGCTCCAAGCCTTTTCAACTGAGGGAGTTTGTGGTGTGTTTAAAACCTTTTTCAAAGACTGGCGTTTGTCCCAGGCTGTGTCACTGAGCACTGGAAGCAATCTGCAAAGCAGCACTACAGCTCCTCCACCCACATCAAGGTTTAGGAGGTTTTTCAGACACTCATGCCTGCCTCAGATGCCAAACCCATTTGGTTTTTCCATCAGTGACCTTAGCACGATGCTTTAATTATTCCTCAGATGGCAGGCATAAAAATACAGGGGTGCTTAACTTCATGGCAGAATTATAATGCAAGTTATGTAAAATTTATTCCCCTTTTAAAATACATGAGGGCAAACCACCAAGTAATTCTATGGATGACTTCATGTTGTGTATTTATTTATTTACTTACTTATGGGCAGAAAAGAGGGGTGACTGATAAATTCATAAATTTAGAAAACTAAAAATTATCCTGATATCATTGCCATGTAAATATTCAACAAGAAGTTCTACAGAAGTTTAAAGGAAGATCATTGAAGCATAGAATCATAGACTGCTTTGGGTTGGAAGGGACTTTAGAGGTCATCTAGTCCAAGATCAAGCTCACTTGCAAAACCAGGCTCTTTCCACATCCAACATTCACAACATTTGACACATGGATTTCTAGAAAATGTAACTTAGTATTAGAGCTATCACTTAAACAAAACTCTGTTATGAAGAGTTTGGTATATACTGAAGCAGGCAGAAGTTGTAGGGAAGAAAAGACCAGAACCCAATATGTGAGGCTCACTAAACATTCTGCGAAAGCCAGTCTTCTATCATAACAGAGAATCTGAAAGTAAATTTGCATTGCAAATATCATTTATCTATAAATATCAATGCACAAACATTAGCTACAACTATTTTGTACAGCTACATTAATACAACTTGCACATCCAATATGTAAATAAAATAGTTTACTATTTTTAATTTTATTACTTGAAAAGCAAACTTTCTGGACATGGTTTATATAACTACATTATATAGTTCACTAAATAAAATTATCACACTGTGTGTATAGGATGAAACATGGGATTCATCATCACAGGTGTACATAAGCTTCATACAAAAAAATGGTGACCATATTAAACATAATAGTAAAGCTAAAGTTCAGCGAGTAATATTATATTGCTTCTTAAGATATACAGTTAAGAATGCTCTACAGATGACTATAATACTATAACACCAGTTGTAACTGTAATCATAACACTGGTTGAAGCCCATTCAGCAAGCAGCCTAAAACTTTCTAAGCTCTGCCAAGTGAAGTGTGTTGGAGGTGGAATCTACTCCCAGGGGAAGAGGCAGAAAACCTTTACTTGG
>Ga0065711_1007075_pt1 | contig 16670 bp, 8 predicted proteins | sample Hoacrofraction12_FD_59098 | JGI IMG/M metagenome (GOLD analysis project Ga0065711, IMG submission 59098) | Hoatzin crop microbial communities from Cojedes, Venezuela - Epithelial fraction 12 v2 (version 2) | ecosystem: Host-associated > Birds > Digestive system > Esophagus > Crop | place... | reverse complement strand
GACACCAGGCTGGGCAGGAGTGTCGATCTGCTCGAGGGAAGGAAGTCTCCTCAAAGGGATCTGGACAGGCTGGATTGATGGGCCGAGGCCAACTGCAGGAGATTCAACAAGGCCAAGTGCCGGATCCTGCACTTGGGTCACAACAACCCCATGCAACACTACAGGCTTAGGGAGGAGTGGCTGGAAAGCTGCCCGGCGCAGAAGGACCTGGGTCTGCTGGTTGACAGTTGGCTGAACATGAGCCAGCAGTGTGCCCAGGTGGCCATGAAGGGCAACAGCTCTGTCACAGATTTCAATATTCCAAAGCACCAAACAATAAAAAAAAATTATAGATTTTAAACATTATGATCATTATTACACAGATTACTGCTTCCAGACCATAGTAGTTTCTTCAAATGTCCTTGGGGTCTTGTGACTACTATTGAGCCTTTTGCTAAACATTAACACAATGAAACATTTTGTCACAGTGTCACATTCTGGGTCAAGGAGCGCTTGACACCAGAAGGTGTCAATAATGGCCCTAAAAAGTACGAAGAAGATAAGCCATTGATGGCAAGGTGGCTAGTTGGTCGTGTGCTCTCTCTGGAGAATCGTGAAGCTGTATCTGCACTTCGGTGATGGGCTTCGGCCCAGGACTCTCTGGGAAGGTCAGAACAGCAGGATCTGCATGCCTTGCTCCAACTGTGCAATATTTCCCTTGAAACTATGCAAAGATTTATCTCACTGTCACATCTTCCAAACCTTTGAAGCAGCAAATTCAAATTCCCTATGGTCCTACTCACATTTTTCAGTGCTGTTTTTCAACGGCAGACAGCTTGTTCCCATTCTTCTCTACATTTTGTCACCAGTTTACTATATATAAAGGTATAGATGTATGATACTCTAACCAAATACACGAATATTGGAGGTGGGGAGGTTTGCAGGAGGACAGGACTTTGTAGATTGAGAAAAAAACCTATTCACTTAAAGATTGATTAGGTCATCTTATAATTCACTTAACAGACCTCTAGGTCCTACTTTGACAACACGGGTTGGTTAGAAAGTAAAATTTAGCCAATTATTTCATTTACCTGAACTTCAACACCTGGTGAAATTCCTGGTTCATATGAAATTGATTCATAATGATTAAAAACATCCTTAGAACTTGGTGGGTACCTTTCCACATAGACTTCGAGATGTGTCATCCATCAAATAGCAAAAATCCAAATTACTGGAAATTCATGTGCTAATTAATCCAAGAAAGCAAAAATTATTATCTTTGTGGAATGTCACACAGATGTAAATTTCGAAAGATAAATTTATACTTCTTTATGCTGGATCATGTGTATAACTCACAGAAGACGTTTAAACCCATGCCTATTAGGAGAAAGAGCCAGGGGGATTACATTGTATTTGATGGCAACAGTTTGTTTTTGCATTTTGTGGATGTAAAGAGAAATTGCCATGTGAAAATAGCTTTCTGCTTCAGGAGGACGTCAAGGATATCAAACAGAATGCAGCAAAAAACAAAAATTAAGTAAAATCAAAAATCAGTAAAAAACCAAGAGAATGTAAAACTTTGAAATTTTTAAGAATGTTACATACTTTTCATGTTTGTTTTTTTAATCTTTGATGTTCTTTTACTTCATGTCTTCAAGGTTTTCACCACAAAGTGTGGAAATCTACTTTTCTTTGTCTTTGTAAATGAAGAATGAGCTCCCCAAGCAAGATCACAATCACAGCACCTGAAGCATTAAGAAAAATACTAAAAATTATAACCTCCAGTCATTTGCACAGAAAAATAGCAGAAGTAACACACACCTGGATAGCATATATCCATACATGTAAAAATACACAAGTGCACACATACATGTCAACACACGCACATCAACACATGCATATATATGCATATATATGTACACAAGGATAGATAAATATATATATGTGCATGCACGTGCACATGCGCACACACTGCTGGGTAAATATACCTGAGTCGGTACAAGATAGGAACTGTTTATGGCAAGCAGCAAGTATACCTGGAAAAGTGCATCTGTGAGACGAAAAACACACACTCTAATTTAGAGACAGAAATTACTGACCGATATACAATATCTTCCCTACCCGCTCAGATTTAAATATTTATGTGTTTCTATTAATTGTGTCGGTTTAAACACAGAAAAAGGACCAAACCTGTAACAAAGCCACATGACCTTTTATAAGCACATATGTAAATGGCAGAAGGGGAAAATACAGTGTTTTTTAACCAGTACTTCTGTGTTTCATTATTCTTGGATTTCTTGTCTGTGAAATCCTGAATAGTGGAAGTACTGTAAAATGTGTTTGGAGGAAGTGGTGGGAGAAAAGCAAAATGGAAGCTAAAGGAGCAAAATTGATCAGAAGACACTTTAAGCTCTTGTGTCCTGTAAGAAAGTGAGAATGCCCTCCTCGAGCTGGCTTTTTGCCAAGTCCTGCAGGGGTTTTTGAAGTCAGCAAACTTAAAATAACTAGCAATATAAGCAGGTTTTAGCATTCACCAGGAAGTTTTACTTACTATTTGCTCAGCCTGTCGGTAATATCAGGCACCTTTTTGTTAAAAATTTGGATCTGGGCATAATTCAGTGGGCTCACATGAGATGTGGCTGGTTTTGAAGATTCTCCAGTGGAAGGCTATAATGCCAAGAGATAGTTCTCCTGAGTTTGGAGTTTTTTGATGAGAGTAGTAGCTGATAAAAATAGCCAAGCACAAGTAAGAGTCCAATAAAAAATAACAGTGCTTTTCTCCTGACTGCTGCTGAAATACTGGGCAGCATTCAGCAGTATGCTAACTAGAAAGATATTGATCAATTACAGAGAATTTAGTGAAGAACAACAAATTAATTACTAGAGGACGATGAGGATTTAAAAGACGGATTACAGGTACTAAATTAGGTATGTGATGACTAGCAAAGCAAGAAACAGTGTTCAGATAAATGTCTCGAATTTGCTCAGGTTCAATGTCTATGTGGTTCATACGACAGAGAATGTGTATCAGGTCAAAAAGATGTCACTTTAGCTTATGCAAGAAGGACAAGCCATCATTTCCCGGAGGAGCAGGGGAGCGTGCTTGGTGGGGGGACTGAGGCAGCTGCAGGGCAGCCTCTGCAGCCTCATGGCATGCAGCTAGCTGCAGCTCTGGGCTCCTGCCTCCCACCAATGCCGCGATGCCACAAGTCAGCTGCGTCGGCTCAGAGGTTCATACGCGCTCCTGATGCTGCATCGCAAAGGCCCCGCAGTAAGGCCTTGGCCATATGGGGCTGTGAAGGAGAGGGCAGCAGTATGAGCCTTACGCTGAGTGCGTAAGATGTGATGGGTTAGAAAAGTGTGAAGGTTGCTAACAACGTGCAAAGAAAAAAGTATTTAATGCTGTGAGGAAAGATGTAGCTACGAATAAAATAGAGAAATGAAAAAATGCAGCTATCAAAAGAACAAACCACAACAAAAACCACAAAAAATGAGTTCTGCTGAGGAATTGTCTCCAGAGAGAACATGGAGGATGATTCACCACTGGTATTTTTAACAATTTTCCTATATGAAACACTAGAAAGTGTACTTTTGAGACTAAGCCTCCCTTAGCAGAGAAATGGGCTTCATGATAAATGAATCTTCTCTGATTTAAATGTCTACAGTTTTCTGAGTATGTTCTAAACAATGTTCATATTTCTGCCCTGGAAGGTGCTACTGAGGAGTGAGAAGAATCTGCATACTCTTCCCATGAAAACAGTGAAGTGCCGTGAGAAAGAGCTTTTGAATGATGATTAGAGCTATTAGCTAATAGACTAATAATGTTTTTCTTATTATGTGGGGTGGAAAGGAGGAGGAAGAAGGCAGGCAGGCCTCATGCCAAAAGCTCTGAGTCACAATTAAAAGTTATGCTGCAGTCTTGCAGCATTTCCCTTTTATGGTGCCTGCCAGTTGTGTCCCCGGTAAGAACTCGTGAACACTGTCAGATCTTCCCTGTTGCACAGTATCTCCTCTTCTGTGCACAGAGACAGAGCACAGACACAACCCCTCTATACTTAAACTATCACCTATTAACCCTTTGTGATCTTTTTCTACCTTATCACAGAAGTCACAGAACTTTCTCTGCTTTTGCAAGTGAGAGACAAGTCATAAACACAAATCACAGTCTTGGCTTCGCCCTTTCTTCCCACAAACAGGGGGAAGGAAAATAACTGAGCTCTTCAGCATTCAAAGACTGAAGGCTCACTATGAAACTCCTTCCTGGGCCTAGCTCACATCTCCTGTATGGGTGCTGGTTCTGCAGGGAAAGGGAAATCGCTGATTTGGGCTCTGCCCTTGAATCCTTTTCTCTCTGCATTCACGCACAGCCCAGGAAGAGTCTGGCATTATGAGGTTTCCCTGCTTAGTTGCTGTTTCCCAAGTCTGATGCAGACAAAATATACTTTCTGCTCTTCTCAAGCTTCTCTGTGTTTGTTTGGTTGTTTGCCATCACTTTTTCCATTTTTTGTTGTTACCCATCCTCCAAAAAAGATCACATTGATTTTCAACCATGTTGCATACGTATATAAATGCATGTATGTCTGTTAAAATGAGAATAACATGACATGGCAAATGTAATCTTAATGATAATAATTATAGGACTGAGGAGGCAATAATAATTTGTGACCAATTCTTATAGTCAGAAGATGATCTGGGAATGATATGTGTCTCGTTTGCTGTAATAGCTCAAGTTGGCACCAAAGTCACAGCATGAATTCCAGCTATACCACACATTGGATTCCTGGAACTATTACTTGTACTACTATCCATCTCTTTCACATGTTTTTTGCTTTCTCAGTGGTCTAATTTCTAAACCACACGGACAGAATAAAAAAAGAGGGAAGTCTTGGTTTGAACTTGTGAATATTATAAGTTCTGTAATGCTTATCTTGCTAATTAAACTCTTTGAATGTTTATCAAACCCTTGTTAAGCCCTGTGCTTAACAGGGATGACCTGTTAAAGCAGGCAAGAGTGATATTTTGGGGATCATCTGGTGCAGATTTAGAGCTCCTGATAGCCTCTAGGGTGAATCTAGATGCCAATAACAAAGAAAGACTCACCAACTTTGAATAAAAATCTTTCTGTCAGCTTGAATGACAGGTGATGCGAAGCTAATCATAACCATACCAGCAAATCTGTCAGCTCTGTTTTATCTAGAAAGTACTGCCTTTTGCTCATAAAGGTTAAACCGCTGCTGTGCCTTCTTAAAATCTCTGTTCTCCACAGCTGTGCTAGAAGTGAAAATCCAGCTGCTTGTATGGTTTAACAGTTTGATAGATATTTTTTTTTTTTCCTTCTGGGGCTTGGAACCAGGATTAGCCTAAAAAGTTTATATTTGACATTCTAGGGTTTCTCTAGTAGTTCTGTGTTGTTTCTCATTGCAGTTCATTCAGAGCTGCCTCAAAACTTTATCGTAAAAATTCCCTAGGTCCATACATAAACTTGGGGTTAAGGCCCAGGAGATTGAGACGGAGATAGCGGTAAGAGTTTGTTCAGTTTCTTGTAATTGTCCTATTACACCAAAGAAATCCAGCCTCCGAAGTGAATTTAACTTCTGCCACTCTATAAAAATAATTCCATACCTGCCAAGAGCTGCAATAGTGTGATAACGTCCCAGTGATACATGTTGCCTCATGAGTTATTTCCTAGTAGTTAAAATTCCAGGGTTGTTAATTGGGAAAGCAAAAGGAGATATATTTTAAATGCAATTGCTTTAGCATTATTTTTCCCACGTAACTAATACAGCAGAAGTTTGTTTATTTGACTGTTCACATTTCTTTTGGTGTGAAGGGATCTTTTATTTAATAAAGGAATATTATTTAGCCTATAAATTCAATGCAGATGGTAGAATTGAGTTTATTACATGAAACTGAGTGACAAATAATTTTTAATGCCTTTTCAGTAACTTTCATCAGTAATGATAGTATCTGGCGTTTTCTCTTCAGAAGTGAACTATGAAATCTTTCTTCCAGTCAAAATATAGGAGTCAAAAACACGAATGAGAAGAACTTGGGAAAAATAATCATATCAAAAATTGTTCTTCTAACCTAGACAACGTGCAGCAAGATATTCCATCCACAAATCTCCTGAAGATAAACAGAATTACAGTTTGAAAAGTCTATATTTTGAAATTAATATTTTTGTTCCTCATGTAATTGATACATGTGCAGGACCTTGTTCCTCATTGGCTTTTATTTTATCACATGCCATGTAAAAAGAATTGCTTTACAGTACAACCTTGTTAAAATCAGAAAGGAAATCTTTTGTATGCAGAGTGTGCTACATAATTTTAGTCCTAATTTTGATTTGTTGTTTCAATGACCCATTTATCAATTCTACCCTAGTGTACTTCATAGCTTTGCAGTAGCAGTGCAAAGGGTTCAATAAAAGACAGGAAAATAAAGGGAGCTACTGATTGTAGATGCTTTGAGCTACAGTAAAATTGAAGGACACTAATATCCCATCAATACCTCTTTTTAGGCTTTTGACCTAATTGACTTTTGTCCTAACTCATAAATACAATCCCTTTACTATTTTTTTTTTAAGTATATAAAAATGGCTGCTTCCAAAGTGGATTGGAAGATTATGGTTTTTTCTCTGTTGTTTTTCCTAACACAGTTATAGCCATTATTAGATGTCCCCTGCCAATTTTCTATTATACTCAGACAACAGGACTTGGATTCATTTTCCCCACAAGGCAGTCTGCTGTGCTAATGGTCAAGCAATCAGGTCACCTTTTAAAACTACCAGTATAGTGTTTGATTGGCAGATATGTATATTAAAAATAATGTTCTCTTTACGGCTTTTATTTTCTGCTGTGCTCTTGTATCTTTCTTCACTGGCTAGTTTATTAACAGTGGGAGTGCATACACACGAAAGTAATACCCTTGCCCTACTTGTAGTATTCCTCACTAAACTCTCTTTTTTAAAGCCGTTTATATACTGAACTTTAAACACTGACTTTCCAGCTCTTTTCAGTGGTACGAAGCTGCTCTGTTACCCTTCCAGCTTAATTCTTAGGCTTCCCGCGTGTGAGCCAGAGCTCTGTCAGTCCAGTTTCCATCCTTGGCCTCGCACCCTCACCCACCACTGACAATACAGAGAAACAGCAGGCTGGATATTACCTCTTCTGGCCTCTCCTTCAGTGATATATAGATACAACCACTAAACAGCACCCTGCCTCAGGCTGGGCAGCCACATAATTTCCTTTGCATTGCAGTGTGCGGTTTGCTGAACAAGAAAGACAAGACTTCTGAAATGGCTCTGCAGGTGTTTGCCATGAGGGGAATATATATCTCCTACTCAGGTCTTAGGCCTGAGTCTTTTCAAGCTACACTTAAGTGCCTGGGATAGTGATGGGATAGACTGAGACAGACAAAGGCAGACGATAACGTATAGGAGAATGCTAGGACCATAGAGATTATGGTTCCATCATTTCTTCTTAATTTCATATATTTGAAAGTAGAGTAAGACACAGCTCAAGTCAGTTTGTTCTGCTATTGGTTAAAGTCAGCTCTCCGTTACCTCAGTGCAACACTTTCAACATCATGGGAATCCCATGAGGGATCATTCCTAAACATGGAATCCATCCTAAACATGAAATACAAGCATGAGATCAGCACCTCATTAAAATAAGTGGTAGGAGAATACTGCAGGAAATGGAATGCTTAACCTTTTTGCCAATGGGTTACAAAAAAAAACCAGACAAAATTCCTTCTTAGTTTTAGAAGGGAATATATTTTTTTAAGGTTTTGAGAGCTGCTGCCTGCATCAGTTCAGCGTCCTTCCCTATCTATGCCATATTCTGGATTTCACTTCAGTTTTGTTAGATATTAAATTCTGTGTGTCTTTTCAGGTTGGTTGCTGATTACTGCTATACCTTAGCACTGATGTCCTAGGATAACTTTAGTGTGTGTCAGTACACAGCCAGGGTACTTGCCATTTAGTTGTTTACTGCATGGCAATCACCTGAAGAACAAACCACATTTGGTTTGGAAGGAAAGGTTAAAAAGTCACTTAAAAATTCTGGCAGAGATTTTTTTGAATTTCACATTCTTTGAATGCTTTTATTGTCAACATCTGAAATATTTATGTAGCATTCGTTTTTTGTAAAGTTTTAATTGTAGTGCAATAGAGCTGAGCCACAAACCCTCTGCTTGTTTCTAGTTTGACAAAATATGATCCAAAATAAGACTCTCAATTCTGCACGCTCATTAAAATGGTCCTCTTCCTAATAATCTAGATAAAGGGCAGAGAGATGATTGCTTAATGCTTTCCCCTACACTTGCAAAGAAAATCTAAAGAAAGGTCTCTCTGTCATGCGAATAAAAAGATCCTCTCCCTATTTTCTTTAAAGTCTGTAATTGTCTCATTATCAGAGTAGCTTACCCTATATCTTCTTCCCATTAACAAGGCTTCAGGATACAGATCAGTAGTGAATTAAAATCACCCTTTTACTTCTGTACCTACTAACAGAGAGATGCAGACAACCTTCTGGTGCACAGATTCACATTCTCTTACTACTTGCTGAGACTCATCCACTTGCCCTTAAAAATTAAGGTTCACTTCATTCAGCTGTAGAATGTATTATTTTCTTCTTATCCACTTTCTTAGAATCAGTATATTTTGCAGAAATCAAGATATTTTGTATTAAATATAATGAGTAGCATCTGAGCCAGGAAAAAAAAAAAAAGACTATCTGATATTTGAATTTATTTCTATGGCAAAAAGGTAAACTAAAGAATAATAATGAGTAACAACGGTAGCAAAGTTACATATTTGACCCACTTCTTCCTTCCTATACTGGCAGTTCCTTTTTGCATGAGACTTTCAGATCTCATTTTTATCTAATGAAAGCATCTCAGTACACCACAGGGTTAGTCCCTACAAACGATGTTTGACATTTATAAATGTCTTGAAACTAAAAGGGAATAGCAAACAACTGTTTCAGTATGATTCAGGCTTCAATGTAAATAATGACTCATCTAGTTAGAAGTGACAGTGTTTAATAGGCCTATTCCAAGTGTACTGGGTTGGGCTGGGATGCAGTTAACTTCATTGCAGTCCATAAGGTGCTGTGCTTTAGATTTGTGGACTAACACATCAAAGCTTCAGCTACTGCGGAATAGCGCTTGCACAGCGTCAAGGCTCTCTCTCTGTTTCCCACTCTGCCCCGATCCCACTGCCCGTGTTCCGCAAGTAGACTGGGGGTGGGCAGGGGGTTGAGAGGGGAGATAGCTGGCACCGCTGATCCAAATGGACCAGAGAGATATTCCATAGCACATGATGTCATGTTTAACAGTAAAAGCTCAAGGAAAGGTTGAGGAGGAGGAGACATTTATGCTTACGGTGCTTTTCTTTCCAAGCACCTGTTATGTGTGCCGAGGCCCTGCTTTCCAGGCAGTGACTAAACATCTTCCTGCCAACGGGAAGTATTGAATTAATTCCTGTTCTTGCTTTGCTTGTGCATGCAGCTTTTGCTTTAGCTATTAAACTGTCATTATCTTGAACCACAAGTCTTCTCAACTTCCTTCTATTTTCTCCCCAATACACCAGAGAGGGGAGTGAGCGAGCAGGTGGATGAACATCTGCCGGTTAGCCAAGGCTAACCCACCACACAAGGTGTTACTGCTAGAATCACTTTCAGAAATTTCTGGACATATATGTTCAAGAAACAGCTCTGCAGTCTGTTTCCTTCTTTTTTTTCCTTGCCCTCCATGTATGGAAGTTTTGTGATTCAATGATCGACTTTGTACTACTGTTATCACTCTGGTCTTACTTTTCAGGTGCGTGTAGAAGTTCCTGGATAAATATTTGGAATAGAGGTACAACAGAATTCTGGAACAGTATCTCCAGCAACTTTTTTAAGGCTTAGTCATATGTGTTGCTGATCAGTAGAAAGAGCCTAATAGCAACTGCTTGATCATTTTCAGCTAGCTGGAGTGCTTGGTATTTCTGGCTAAAGATGAGATTAATCACCCTGAAAGTACAAACCATTTGTAATAGTAACAAGGGTAAATTTTGAATTATCCTTAAGCGGTAGTGACTCCTAGGTCCTTCTGAGAGACTGAGACTTAACTTTAACTCCCTGAATCACTAGCCAAAAATACATTTAGGCTCCTTGGTAACTTACACATTTTTGAAAATATGCTTCGCAAAAACTGTATTCAACCCTTTTGCAAATATATCTGGTCCCCTTGCAAAGGTAATTTTAGAGAGAGTCAAGCTGTGTGTGAAGTCTAAGTAGTTGTGGGCATTTGTTACTGAATTAATTTCTTAGATACTTGATCAAATACAATCATAAGGCCATAGCATAAGGACATATAAAACGTTCCCTGTCCCTCTGGTCCCCAAAGGTTTAACAACACACATAAAAATGGATAAGCTATGATGAAGACTCGGTACAACGGTACATATTTTGGGTGGGCTCAGCAGCCACAGCTCGCTTGTCTTCAACAGAAATGGGAGTTGCTATAAAGTTCTGAAAATCAGGCCTTAAAACGTGTTTACCTTAGCAGACCCAACTCGGTATCTTCTCAGAACAAAAGTCTTTGCAGCTTTTTTGTTCTTGGCAGATAGTAATCCCTGCCATTCATAAACTTCATACCTTTGCAAACACTCCTGTGTAAACTGTTACGCCTAATTGACATGTTCATGTGTCACAACACCAGCCATTAACCAAAACCATAAACACAGCACGTGGTGACTGCACTTGCAGGGAGATGGCAGGACAAAATCCAGCAGCACTGCTAACATTTTCATGTAGTGCCAGAGGTGTGCACAGCACTGTGTGAAGGCAGGACTCTTTCCCTGTTGTTACAGGGAGATCAGGGCACTGTAATGCCACGCCTTGTACGTCCACGCATGGTAAGCAGAGTTTGCATTTCCAGCAGGAAACAGAGAAATGTAGAGCAGGCAGAAAGTGTTTTAATTCTCTTCTTGGAACCATCAGACTAAATGATAAATGATCATACCCAGAACACACAAGAGGTTTATAGCGGAGCAGAGAATTATGCTCTAATTTCTTATGAACCAGATTAATATCTTTCTTAGTGGATTGCCCTGCATTTAATCAGCTGAGACACCTCAGCATTGAATCAAAATGGAATGAAAGACAAGCAAATGCACCACAGGCGCTTTTATTTAGTAACAGCAGTGAATAATTAATTAAACAAATGACAAAAATACATCACACTTTTTCTTAAGAATGAATTCTTTCTAGTAGGTATTTTAAGCACTTACATTGAATGCCCAAGACAATTACATCACGTGCACTGTTGTGAGAGCAAGGAGGAAAGACAAAGGAATAACAGCTCAACAGAAAGAATGTAAGAATTCTAAATAAGGTAACAAAACTAACAAAATATTTTTTATTAATAATCCTAATTTTATATACCCGTGACATGATTTATAAAGGAATTATTCATTATCAGGAAGTGAGCAAAAGAACTTTCTGAACTTTTGTGCACAGACTTCAATTTTCATGAATATCTGAAGCAGGGACAAGAGTTTGGAAAGCCTTCCTCAAATTTTTACTGAATCTCTCCCATAACCATTTCAATTCACTGTACGTTACTTGCATCACAAAATGTCAAAGTTCTCATAACCAAGTTAGACTTGGCATTACATGAAGCAATTAAATGTTGAAATGCTACAGGTGCTGTCTGCAGTGCCTGTAACAGATCTTTTCCAGAGTTCAACTGTTGACTTCACTTAGGCACAACATGTAGTCGGTAGCTTTGAAAATTATATTATTTATTCTGATGCCTCATTGTGGGTGTCATTCTTTTACTTGAGAATGAACATTTCAGCCATTCCAATGTTATTCATGCTGATATTGTTCAATATTTGTAGACAATGCCAGAGCAGTGCAACTTCCTTACTTAGGAGGAGCAGTCACCTTCCCATTGCTTCCTTTGACACCCCTGCTATAGGTACACAATGGATTTCCTACTCAGGGCCAGTTTTACTCCCTGAGGAAATACTGAGGGTAGTAAGGAGATCGCTTTTTTTTCTTCCTGGAGAGGACCGGGCTGTGCTCTCATCAGAGCTTCATTTTGAAAGACCTCTGTGAACAATGTGCGAGGAAATGTGTATACGTGCTAAAGAAGATGGCTAGAGATTGCATGTTCAGTTATTCTTGCTCCCTCAATTCTACAAATTCGCCTTAGGACTTGAGAACTGAGTGCATTCATAGATGTCTCCATTCACTTTAAGGGTTGTTTCAGTAAACTGATATTGAATTCGTTGCTGAAAAATTAATTAGCTGAGTTAGAGCTTTGGGTCAAAAAAACCACATTATCTCCCTAGCACTATAGACTTTGGAGAAGTCAATACCTATGTCAGAGAACGAGTAATCTGGGGGCTGTCAACATACTAGCCACATTTGGACAAGGTAGATAGTGCAAACAACAATTTTAATTATCCTAGAAGACCTATATACTATGTTAGAACAGTGGGGTAGCTCCTATCCTTAATTATTATTTTTAACAGTTTCTGAGCAGATGTAGTAAAACTGAGCAGGTTTATATTGTTTAGCTGGAAACACAAAGTGATTTTTTTCCTGGCATAGATGTGGGGACTAACTGAATCAAATGTCAGGCTAGAAAGTTTGCTGAGGATCTTAGTTAGCACACAACTGGAGTAGTACAGAGAGTTCTAGCAAGAAATTTGTGGAGCTTTTATATTTTTCTGACAGTTCTGTAATCCAGAAGAGCTGGCTGTCCAGGCTGTTCAAGATTAATTGTGCCTGAAAGCAATAGAAAATGGAGCTTTAGCTTTGCATATTGCTGCTTATCAAATACAAAATGCTTAAAAGCTTTTCTCTATCTCCAAAGAGTAAGCAGTTGGTAGTGGCTTTTTCCTGGTTACACTTCTTATTCATCAGTGCTGGTAACTCATAAAGCTTCTCCTTTGTAATGCATACATAAGTGACAGTCTGCTTGTTTGCACATGAATTTATGTAAGATATTACAATTAAAAGAATTAAAATTTGAAAATGGCAGAACACCTCCACTGACATTGTACGCCCCTGGCCCCATGCACCCCTGACACCCTGTCTCTGAATATTATAATAGAATTGTTAACCACGGATCACTTACTATTTTTTCTTCAGGACTTTTGCCTCGGCTAACACACGGATGCCTCAATAATGAAATGGAGGAATGGGATTTTTTTTATAAATCTCTTTTGCTTGTTCATTTCAGAAACTGATAGGCAGATAGTGACTGAAGCAGGGAACGGCAGGAACAGAAGATGTGACTTAGTGTTCTTGGGAAAATTAGTTCTGTACCTGTGGCTTCTGAAAACTCTGTGTGCAATGATTTAAAACTTGGATATGTTCTTCATCTTTGGATGCCTGGTCTGTACCTCTAGGTCTGCTTTGCAAAATGTTGCATGGTTTGAGTTGCTAGCAAAGTCCATGGGAACTAACCTATCAGAATGTAAGTTACTATGTAATGCTAAAATATAATTTTAACAGTGTGAAGTATTTCACATTGGATACCCAACATATTTTACTTTAGTCTGTGTCTTAGCTCCCTGTCTACTGAACAGAGATAATGCCCTAGAATTTCACATCGGTTTTGCAATGATGAATGAACTGTCTGCAAAGCACTCGGATTCTGGGGTGATGAGCATCATAGAAAAGCCAAGGAGAAAATTAATAATTCTGTTTTCAGACCAGGGCTTGAACAGTGTTTTTAAAATAAGGCCCAGGGCAACATATTGAACAATAAGACTAAAAAAAATATTCAACAGCTGCTAATTAAGTCCTCTCGATGCACTGAGTTAGGTAGGAGTACTCTTGAGAGAAATGAATGTGTGATCCTGTAATTAAAGACTACATTTCAAACGGAAAAGGTGGCCAAATTAAGGTCATACTGTTAACCTTGATTCTGTCCATTTCTATTTTTTGGCAGCTTAACTTCACAGACATGATTATATTCTTTTAAGAGAGGAAAAGGTATGTGAATGTAATAGAAGCAAAACCAAATCAACGGCATACTTGGTTCACTAACAGAATCAGGACCTCAAGGATGACCCCACATTTATTTTCTCCTTGGATTAATTAAGCAAATGACAGCAGCAGCAGGTTGTTTTTCTCCTGGACCAACACCAAAATGGGATGACATACATGTTTTCTTAGACAGCACATTTGAGTTTTGGGAATCCTAGATTTTATTTCAGACTCTAAGGAAGAAAGTTGGCACAATCTTTCACATCACCCCAGAACCCCTTTTTAGCAAACTCCTGTCTCCAGTCTGTCTTGTATCTTCTGATTCCACTCCCAGTTTTCTTGCCAAAACTGTCCTTGTTCTCTGTTCAGTGCTTCTTATCTAATTAATCTTCTGTCTCCCTCACAACAGCTGCCAGTCCTAATCTCTGTCTCAGGGAAAAACTTCAGTTCGCATGGTTTAAATCTAATTATGATCAAAGTGATTTATCGATTTATTAATGAGAGATCAAGGAACTATACATTCAAGATCAAGGTCAACAACACAATTCTAGACATTTATAAAATGTTAATATACACCTGCACATTTCTAAACACCCTTCCAGAGCTAGTGCTTGAAAGTTATAATCACGCACATGTGTGTACACGCATATTGACACAACCCCTTCTCTCAGGAAAAGTGGGTTACCAGCACATACATCGCTCCTGGGGGTGTGGGTTCTCCTGTTAGAGATGAGGAAGCTGTAGGTTTGCATATACTCGTGCTACTTCCCACAGGCTACTAATCCACACGCCAGCGACAAAGTCCTTACTGAGGTCACACCTGAGGTGCAGACCTGCTCATCACACCCCATAGGGACAGCAGGGTTTTTAATGCATCTGATGAGGAGGCTGCTCTGTGTGGCCTTGACAGAGGTTGTGGTGCCAGCGCAGAGACGTCCAGCAGTGTCAGTGTTGCTGCTGTTTACACCCCAAGGTGTCTCCATAATGTTACAAAATTTTGTGCTTCTTTTATAATTTTTCTCAACTTCATCTTAGAATCATAGAATAGAATCAGAGAATGCTTTGGGTTGAAAGGGACCATTAGAGGTCATCCAGCCCAACCCTCTTCCAGTGAGCAACCAGACCAGGTTGTGAAGATCGCCGTCCAACCCAGCCTTGAATGTTTCCAGCTATGGGGCCTCCACTACCTCTCTGGGCAACCTGTGCCAGTGTTTCACCACCACTACGATAAAAGATTTCTTCCTTAGATCTAGTCTAAATCTACCCTCCCTTACTTTAAAGCCGTTACTCGTCCTGTCACAACAAGCCCTGTTGAAAAGATTTTCCCCATCTTTCCCATAGTCCCCCTTCAGTTACTGAAAGGCTGCTCTAAGGTGTCCCTGCAGCCTTCTATTCTCCAGGCTGAATAGCCCCAACTTTCTCAGCCTTTCCTCACAGCAGAGGTGCTCCAGCCCTTGGATCATCTTTGTGGCTTCCTCTGGACCTGCTCCAACACATCCATGTCCTTCTTGTGCTGAGGGCTCATGAACTGGATGCAGGACTCCAGGTGGGGTTTCACCAGAGCAGAGTAGAGAGGCAGAATCACCTCCCTCGACCTGCTGGCCATGCTTCTTTTGGTACAACGAAGGATACAATTGACCTGCTGGGCTGTGAGTGCACATTATTGGCTCATGTCCAGCTTTTCATCCACCAGTACCCCCAAGTCCTTCTCCTCAGAGCTGCTCTCAATCCCTTCATTCCCCAGCCTGTACTGCTACTGGGGCTTACCCCGACCCAGATTCAGGACCTTGCCCTTGGCCTTGTTGAACCTCATGAGATTCACACAGGCGCACTACTCAAGCTTGTCCAGGTCCCCCTGGATGCTATCCCGTCCTTCTGGTGTGTCAACTGCACCACTCAGCTTGGTGTCATCTGCAAACTTCCTGAGAGTGCACTTGATCTTGCTAAGTCATTGATGAAAACGTTGAACAGCACCAGTCCCAGTACGGACCCCTGAGGGACATCACTTGTCACCGGCATCCACTTGGACATCGAGCTGTTGACCACTACCCCCTAGCTGCAACCTTCCAACAAATTCTTTAGCCACCAAACAGTCCACCCATCAAATCCATGGCTCTCCAATTTAGAGAGAAGGATGTTGTGGGGAACCGTGTCAGAGGCTTTACAGAAGTCCAGATAGCTCACATCCATAGCTCTTCCCTTGTCCACTGATCTAGTCACACCATCATAGAAAGCTACTAGGTTGGTCAGGCAGGACTTGCCCGTGGTGAAGCCATGCTGACTGTCTCGAATCACCCTCCCTGTCCTCCATGGATGGATCTCCTGGGGATGGAGAGCTCCTGCGCTCTATGGAAAGCATCCTTAAAGATCTGCGAGCTCTGTTCTTCTCCTCTGTCCCTGAGGACCATGTCCCAGGGGGTCCTACTGATTAACTCCCTGAAAAGCTGGAAGTTGGCTTTCCTAAAGTTTAGGGCCCTGACTCTACTTGCCTTTCTTGTATCGCTCAGTACTGTGAACTCCACCAATGCATGATCACTGCAGCCCAGGCTGCCTCCAGTCTTGACGTCACCGATGAGCTCACTCACATTGGTGAGCATCAGGTCCAGTATTCACAGAATCACAGAATCACAGAATGGTAGGGGTTGGAAGGGACCTCTGTGGGTCATCTAGTCCAACCCTCCTGCCGAAGCAGGG
>Ga0065711_1040795_pt1 | contig 16671 bp, 9 predicted proteins | sample Hoacrofraction12_FD_59098 | JGI IMG/M metagenome (GOLD analysis project Ga0065711, IMG submission 59098) | Hoatzin crop microbial communities from Cojedes, Venezuela - Epithelial fraction 12 v2 (version 2) | ecosystem: Host-associated > Birds > Digestive system > Esophagus > Crop | place... | reverse complement strand
CATCCGCCACGCGGCACAGTTCTTTCGCCGTGGCATTACCGCGGAGGAGCATCTCCAGTTCCTCGTTGCTCACCATATCGGTGAGTCCGTCGCTGCAGAGGAGTAGCACGTCGCCTGCCATGATATCCCCTCCGAACTCCACAAGATCGAGATACGACGAAGTACATCCGGCACCGATGCAGTTGATGATCATACCTGTATGCGTGTGGTCACCCATCAGATTGCTCAGGGAATGATCGTTGGACAACTGTGTTAGCCGGCCAGCCCGGAAACGGTAGATACGGCTGTCACCGCAGTTAATCCAGTAGCAGTCGCCGTAGTTTACGACGAAAGCAACCAATGTAGTACCCATACCTTCGTAATGAGGATTCTTATATCCTTCGTATTCGAGGGAACGGTTGATATGCTCCAGCCAATAGTACGACAGTTCGTTGAACGAGCTGGCATTCATATAGGCCCACTCTTTCTTCGTCCATATCTTAAGACTGTCAAGCACCATCTCACTGGCTTTTTCCCCGCCGAGATGGCCTCCCATGCCGTCGGCAAGAGCCACGGTATACATGCCAGTATCACCAATATCGACAGTCGTGCGATAACTGTTGTCCCTGATCTTGACATCTCCGACGAGGATCATATCCTCATTATTGCGTCTTACCTTGCCTACAGTGCTTGAAGCTTCGATTCTTAATTTCATTTTCCCTTGTCATTCTACATTATACCAACCTGGAAGTTCACGTTGGCTATCGTAAGGATATCACCGTTTTTCAGCGACATTGGCACATCCGGAGAAAGCGCGTGCTGATTGAGCCGTGTGCCATTGGAAGAATGCTTGTCTACGATACTCCAGCCTGTATTCACATTATACAGCAACTGAGCGTGAACACCTGAAATATATTTGTTGTTAGCGAAAAATTCCTGATAGATGCCCTGTCGGCGTCCGATGATGGCACCGTTTTGTCCGACGAGCCGTATATTGAGACTCGGATTATACAACGTGAGCTGCGGGATTCCCATCATCCTCTGCGGCTGCACCGTCCGCATGTCAGCCCCTCCTGTAACGGTCTTGGTAGGCATCGTACGGAAGGTGTTGAAAATCGAAGCTCTCGTGGTCGTCGAAGAGTTCCTCTCCTGCAGCATGCGGTCTCTCTGTTCGGGCGACACCATCATACCCCCGCACGATGTGCAGCGTATGCCGAGCCCCACCCTGCCGCAGTTTTCGCAGAAGAGCAGTACCTGACCGCATTGATCGCAGTAGTGCGAGTCGTCGTCGATTTCTTGTTTGCAATTAGGACAAATTATCATATCAATCCTTTTTTCTAGTTATTGTCAGGGATGTCGCCGGCCGTAATCGTCTGGAACACTTCCTTGGTACGTTCGGCCGCCGGCATCTCGGAAACCCTCATGGAGAGCTGTTGTATTGTCGACTCGAGCATATTGCGCATCGCACGGGCATTACCGAACGAACTACCGCTCTGTATCACTTTCCTGGCGATGACATCCATGAGTTTGAATTCAGCCTCTGGCGAAACGACATACTCCTGTTCGGCTGCCATTTTCTCGAAGATCTTGAGGAGTTCGTCCTCGTTGTAGTCATCGATATGCAGATGATGGCTGAAACGGCTGGCCAGTCCCGGGTTCACCTCGAGAAACTCGTCCATCTTATCCTTGTATCCCGCCACGATGACACAGAACTTTCCTCTGTCGTCTTCCATACGTTTCATAAGGGTGTCGATGGCCTCCTTTCCATACTGGTCGTTGGTATCGCTGAGGGTATAGGCCTCGTCGATGAAGAGCACGCCACCCATAGCCCTGTCGCAGGCATTGTTGACGATCTTGGGAGTCTCGCCCATATATTTTCCCACGAGTGTGGATCTGTTTTCCTCTATCACCTTCGATGTGGGCAGTATCCCCATCGACTGGAGCACCTCTCCCATCTTCCGGGCGATGGTCGTCTTTCCCGTGCCCGGATTTCCGGTGAGAACGAAATGCATCGACATCTGCTGCATCTTCCCCACTCCGGAGTCCATTCTCTGTTTGAGGAACATACTCTGCACGGCGAGTCGGCGGATTACGTTCTTCACGTTGCGCATACCGATGAGCTGGTCGATCTCCGATAGCACCTCATCGAGCGGACGTGCTGCCTTCGTCTCTTTGCTGTCGATATCCTCTATGGTGAGGGCGTACATATCTGCCTCAGTGAGCGAATTGTCACCCATGCGTTCCATGAGTCGTTTGCTCTGGTGTTCGACAGCCTCATCGAAGATACGCCGCGCCTCACGTGCGTTTCCGAAGTTCTTGTCCCGTCGGAGATATAGCGACTCGAACTGCCGGTGGAGCACCTGTTGTGTAGCATCGTCGATGGTGAATTTCTTTTTGTCGGCGAGATTGACGAAAATCTGTGTCAGTTCGTCGGGTGTATAGTCGTCGAAATGTATCGTCTGCGTAAAACGGCTCTTGAGACCCGGATTGGAGTCGATGAAATTATGCATCTGGTCGGTGTATCCGGCCACGATACAGATAAATTTCCCCCTGTCGTCCTCCAGTCTTTTTAATAAGGTGTCGATGGCTTCCGATCCGAAGGTGTCGTTATCGCCTTGTTTTAGGGTGTATGCCTCGTCGATGAAGAGTACGCCACCGAGAGCCGAATCCACGAGCTGGTTGGTTTTTATCGCGGTCTGTCCGGTATATCCTGCCACGAGTTTCGCTCTGTCGGCCTCGACGAGCTGTCCTCTCGTCACGATGCCGAGTGTCTTGAAGATATCCGCCATGATGCGGGCGACGGTAGTCTTTCCCGTACCGGGATTTCCGGTGAACACATAATGCTTTCCCTGGAACGTCTTCGTCTCCCCGCGCTTCACCTGAAGGTTGAGGAATGCGGCCAGGTTGGATATCTCCTCCTTGACGGATTTGAGGCCCACCAGACCGTCGAGTTTCTTGAGACAGTCCTTGTAGTCAGCCACTTTGGGAGCCTCGTAAGGGATATCCTCCGCCGTGATGGTCATCAGTTCCTCGTCGGTGACTTTCGCCATATCGCACTTCTGCATCCTCTCGGCCTGCTTTCTCACTATCTGCTCGAACAACTGCCTCATCGACCGTCCGTTGGCGAAGTCTTTGTCCCTGGCATCATACATTGCCTTGATGCACTTCCGTGCCAGTTCCTCGCCCTCCTTCGACATGACATATTTTTTCTTCTTGCAGAAAGTGAGCAGTATCTGATACAGTTCATCCGGAGTATAGTCCTCTATGTTAAGGAAATAGTTGAAGCGGCTCTTCACTCCCGGATTGATTCTGAAGAGATTGTCCATCTCCGTACGGTAACCGGCGGCGATGACTACGAATTTCCCTCTGTCGTCCTCCATTCTCTTCATCAGTTTTTCGAGAGCCTGTCCTCCCTGTGCATCCTTCTCTCCCGAGGGATTCAGCGGAGCCAGAGTATATGCCTCGTCGACGAAGAGGATTCCCCCCATCGCCTTGTCGCACAGGCGGTCGACAAGTTTCGGGGTCTCACCCTGATACGGACTCACCATCTGTGCGCGGTCCACCTCGACGACATGTCCGGAGTCGAGATATCCCACGGCGGCAAGAATCTCCCCGAGTTTCCGGGCGATAGTCGTCTTACCGGTACCCGGATTTCCCGTGAGTACGATGTGCATGCCGGTCTTGTCGTCGCTGCCCAGTCCCCTCTCCTTGCGCTGTATGTTGTTCTGCACATGATACGCTATCTCCTTGACGGTGTTCTTCACCTCCGTCATACCGATAAACTGGTCGAGGTCTTTGAGTATCTCGTCGAGCGATCGTTCTTCGGGTACATATCCGCGGATATCCTCTCTTTCCACCTGCACGGTGTCGATGCCATGACCGATGAAAGAAGTAAAAATATCCTCCGCCGTCTTCACAGCCACATGACCGTTGCCGAAAGTCTCATCCTTGGTCTTGACCATATATTTGAAGAGCCTCTGCAACTGATCTTCGGCTTCCGGCGAGAAGTCGGATATGCTGTATTTGTCGCGCAGCTGCCGACGTGTGATCTCATACAACTGATGATATCCCAGTTCCGGCAGGTCGAAACGATATTTGAATCTGTTGCTCACCGAGGGGTTGTTTTCCAGGAATTCACCCAGTCCGCGCGGCAGACCGGCGATGATGACGATAGGATTATCGTTCCATTTCTCCATTTCGACAAACAATTTGTCGAGGGGATTCACCTGGTTGGAGTATTGTTGCGGGAGCAGTTTCTGCACGTTATCGAAGAAGAGGATACCGTCTTTCGCCTTTTTGATGTTGTCATCCCATTTATCCACGAAACGGCTGTAATCCACAGCGTCGATGACGGTGATTTTGTCCTTTTCGATGATGCGGTGCTGATAGAAATAGTCGCGCATCACGTCAGCGAGAAGAGTCTTTCCCGTACCCGTCTCACCGACGATTATCGAGTTGATGCTCAGATGGATATCCGATACATCCTTTCGCGAACGAAGGAAGGTGTAGGTATCGACAATCGTCTTGAGCTGCTTCTTGATGTCGTCGAGACCGACAAGCCTGTCGAGCACATTCGACTGTGCCATAGGCTTTCCGCACCATTTGCAGTACTTTGCCGACTTCCTGTTTTCCTTGTTACAATGTTCGCACTTCATACGATTCTATCTGTTTTATTCTACGCTCAGTTTCAGATTATGGATCACCTCCTGATAATCCACCCTCCATGTAGGCAGCTTGGGATTCTTGGTATCCATGAATGTGGGGCTGTAGATAATGAAGTCGATCACGAACACAGCCACGAGCAGACTCCAGCAGATATAGTGCACGACGCACTCTCCCGCCATCGCATGCACATGATTGCCTACATCCTGCAGCATGGCGAACTTACTGCCTTTGAACTTGTAAGAGCGTGTTTTGAAAGTATAATACAGAGGTTCGAGCAGTGACGATTTGATATCGTCGTCGAGCACCTCGTTGATTGCCTGTTTGTCGCCGTCGGAATTTCGCCTGTAGTTGGTAAGATAGCATATCGCGATGTAAGCCAGCGATATGACAACCAGTGCCACGGTAAAGAGCGATGGCACATTCTTGTATACCTCTCTCAGGATCATTATCGGGATAGCTGCCGTGATGAATCCTCCGATTGCAGACAGCGTACAGAGCGAGAAGCCCAGTCCTTTGAAGTAGGCGTGTACCACGCAGATAAGGGCGGTACACACTCCGAGGGGCACTCCGATGCTGAATACGGTGTGGTCCATAAGATAACGGCGGCCGTGGTCGGTGATGCCGACGAAGATGATCAGCAGGAGCCACACAGCGCAGAGACCGTAGAACACGATGTTCCAGATCCGTTCCTTAGCCGAAGCGTGGAGCCACAGTTTCCTTACGGCGTTCACCTGACGGTCGGTCTCTTCCTTGGCTGACACATACCTCTTATAATATTGCTGGTTGTTATCAAACTCTCCCAGACGCATCAGCCATTTCTCCAGTGTGTACTCATAACTGTACATCTCCGAGAAATCAGTCTCCGGATTCTCGTGATAGAAGATAGACAGCCACTGAGGGAAGTTGCCCTGTTTTATTTCGTTTCTTATGTCGTTGCGGTATTTGTTAGGCAGATCGAGCCCGTCGTCGACCACCGTCATATCGTTGAGCACGTATGTCGGGGTCACTCCGAGGATCTTGCAGAAGCGATAAGCCGCCGTCTGTATGTCGTAAGCTCCCATGCGGTCTTTGTTTTCCGCACTGTTCATCGTGAAGCAGCGTTTGTGCTCACTGACTATCTCGTACCATCCGTGCATCTGTGCGTAGTATACGAGACATCCGTCGAGACTGACGAAGTTCTCCATCTGCCTTTCGAAATCGGCAGAAGCGAGATGCTGGCAGTCCTGGAGTTTCTCGTTCATCAGCGCGGCGATCTTCTGCGGGGTGTCAGCCTCGCGCAGGTCGAAGGCGGCGTCGCGGTCGATATTATACAGCACCTTGTGTGCGAACGATTTCGAGAACTCCTGCCCCTCGGTAAGTATTCTCACCGATTCGCATGCCATCTTGTCGGCGTGACGATACATCCACGACAGCAGTCGTCCGTCACAGAGACTCTTCCAGTCGTCGTCGCTCACGTTGCAGTAACCGAAGGAGTGACTTATCTCCTTGAGTGTCGACGATGGGTATTTCGCCAGGAAGGGAAGATCGGGATCGAATTCGTAAACCATGCGGAGAATCTTCACTCTCGTCTCGGCCTTGTTCTGACGGTTGAAATAGCTTCTCAGGCGCTCCACATCGCAGTCGGAGTGTGTCTGCAGATATATGAACACGTCGTCGTTGGGATTTCTCAGCAGCATGCCGTATTCCGCCATATTGCTGATCAGCGACAGGCACAGCGAGTGCATATCGGTACATTCCTTGCCTTTCACGTCTATATACGGGAATTCGCTGTCGAGAGCGTAGATGCTGGCTATCATTCCAGCCTTGGTGTCGGCAGGATACAGGTCGTTGACTATCTCCTTGATCTTCAGCGCTATCTTCTCGTTGCCGGAATGCTCGAGCCACTGCTCCACCTTATGGCTGTAGAGATATGACACTGCCAGCGACTGGTTCTCGTAGAAGAGCTGTGCCAGCTGCTTCGGATCCTGCGCGATAAGGTTTTTCTCCGGATCGACGACAAAACTGTTGTATTTCAGATACGGTGACGAAAGGTCTACTTTCACGTTTTCCCCCTTGAACCATCTCTCCACCTCGTCGTAGCCCCATCGTTTGTTGGGGTTCACTGTGGTGAGACCCTGGATGATCTGCTTAACCTTGTCGGGCAGTTCATTGAGGTGCGGCAGCTGTCCTTCCATCTTCATTCTCATCATGTTGCGCTCGTTCTGGTCGATGGCTCTTCTGCCGAGCCATATCACCAGGAGTGTGACGCCGAGAGAATAGTAGTCTACCGACGGGGATATCTCCACCTCGCCGTCGATGACGTTGGTATACATATCCGGCGCCGCGAAGGCCGGAGTGCGGGCCTGTGTCGTCTTGGTGATCATCGACGTGTCGGCATCGAAGATCGACGATATGCCGAAGTCACCCAGCACCACTTCTTCGTGGTTCTCGTCACGGAAGAAGAAATTACCAGGTTTGATATCTTTGTGTATGATTCCTCTCTTGTGGATATACGCCAGTGCTCCGGCACACTGCAGGGCGATTCTCCTGAACTTGTTGATATCTCCGTTGACGCGGAAATTTTTCAGTGTCCCGCCGCGGAGGTATTCCATGAGTTCGTAGTCGCGTTTGGTGCCGTCGACATAGGCCGACCCATAATCCTTTATCGACATGATCATCTCGAAGTCCATATTGAAGATGACCTTTGTCACGTTGCGGTCGGGTTTGAAATTAGGGTAATACAGCTTAAGAACAAGTTCCTCACCTGCTTCCGACTTCACGAGGTATACCTGCGCCTCGCCGGAGCTGTTTGACAGACATTTCTCGTTGGTATATCGCCTGCCCTTGAGGACGAAGTCGTCACCGCTGAATTCCGACGGGGTATCCTTCTTTCCGGATTTTACGGTGATATCATGGCTGGTTACAACAGTCTTCGGACTCTCCGTGCGAATTGTTGCCTCTGGTTGTATTGTTTTGACTGTCATTATATCTTCTTGTTTATGGTTAAGATTTCGATCCGTTGCCTAATACGATCCATTTGCCTCCCAGTTGTGGTTTGGCACAGGCACAAGGACTGCTGTGAACGGCATGCTTGTAGTTGCACACCCATCCGGTCCTTATTCCCGCCGGCTTGCACGCCATGGCATAATTTCTGGCTTGCGCCGGAACCTGTACCGGAGGCATCTGCAACTGGTCGAGCATCTCCGTAATCTTGAGCACGAGGTTTTCCTTCTCGGCGCTCAGCTGCTCTTTTGATTTTCTCACTTTCTGCGACGGCTGTACCTTCGGTTCCTTCACTCCCTCGTCCTGCATGAGCAGTGTGAGCACTCTTGTCCTGATGTCGTCGCTCTGTGCGATGCGAGTCTTTTCCTGCTCATCCTTGTAGGGCAGTTCTCCGTCGAGTTCCTGGAATTCCTGTGCCAGTTGTTTCAGTTCCTGGAACTGCGGATCCTGTTTCAGCTGTTCCATCATCTCCCTTGCCTGGTCGGTAAGGGGCACTCCGCACTGTTTGCAGAAAGAAAAGTCGTTAAGGGTATGGCAGTTAGGACATACTATTCCTCCACGGGGGGAGCCGCATTCGGGGCAGTACATATCGTCGTCGGTGAGACGCGCTCCGCAGAAGGAGCAGACGTCACTCTTGACGTAATGCCTGCAGTGCTCACAGAAATCGGCATCGGGCTCCATCGCCGCGCCGCAGTTGGGGCACGACACCATCCGCAGTGCTATTCCGCACGACGCGCAGTACAGAGCCTCGGGATCGTTCATAGCTCCGCAGTTGGGACACGCGACACCTTCTGCCTGATTGCCAAGACTCTGCATCTGCTGTTGCTGCTGCAACGGCTCCGCTGGTCTCTCAAGCACTTTCCCACGCTCAGGCGCTGATTCATAAGAATTCCCCGGCCTTGAGGTGTTATCTATCATTTCTTCGTTAAGCATAAAACTAAAATTTTAGTTGTAACATATCTGTCTAGACGATGCAAAGTTATAAAAAATATATTAAACTAGCAAAAAAAAACGCGATGAATTTTACTCCATCGCGCTTTTTTATATAAATATAACTTTTAATTTTCTCTTTTTTTGTCAGGATTCCATACTTTCAAGTTCGTCCATCATGCTGAAATAGCTCTCTGTCTCGGCATCAAGGGCCTCTTTCAGTTCGGTATATTTCCCTACAGTTTTCATGTCGGAAGCATATTCCGGCCTGCTCAGCATTTCGTCGAGTTTTTTCAGTTCTTCTTCCATGCGGGCGATGGCGGTCTCCGACTCCTTCACCCTCTTCTGTAGTTTCGTACGTTGTTTCTGACGTTCTTTATGCTCCTCATAAGAGAGTTTGTTTTCGGATATTTTTTGTTTATTTTCTTCAACTTGTTTTTCATCCTTTTTCGGAGCCGAAATCATGTCGAGACTGGAAATATTTTTCTTCTGAAGGAAATCATATATTCCTCCGAGATGTTCCACTACCTTATGATCACCGAATTCGTAAACTTTCGACACAAGTCCGTCGAGAAACTCACGGTCATGGGATACGATAATCGCCGTTCCGTCAAAGGCTTTTATAGCTTCTTTGAGAACATCCTTCGACGGCATGTCGAGGTGATTGGTGGGCTCATCGAGAATCAACAGATTCACCGGTTCGAGAAGCAGTTTTATTATGGCGAGACGGCTTCTCTCTCCACCGCTAAGCACTTTTACTTTCTTTTCCGATGCTTCGCCGCCAAACATAAAAGCACCTAAAATGTCATTTATTTTCAAGCGAATTTCGCCTTTCGCCACCCTGTCTATCGTTTCAAAAACAGTAAGTGATTCATCGAGCATCTGCGCCTGATTCTGCGCGAAATATCCGATCTGTACATTATGTCCTACTTTAAGGTTTCCGTCGAAAGGAATCTGTCCCATAATACATTTCACGAGAGTAGACTTTCCCTCTCCGTTTCTGCCGACGAAAGCCACCTTCTCCCCTCTCTTAATAGTGAGATTGACATGATCGAACACATTATGTTCGCCATAGTCCTTCCTCACCTCGTCGCATATCACGGGATAATCACCGCTGCGCTGGGCGGGAGGAAACTTCAGATGCATTGCAGAATTGTCCACCTCGTCGACTTCGATAGGCACGATTTTCTCAAGCATTTTTATCTTGCTCTGCACCTGTATAGCCTTGGTCGCCTGATATCGGAACCGTTCGATAAAAGCCTTTGTCTCGGCGATTTGTTTCTGCTGGTTCTCGTATGCCCTCAGCTGCTGTTCCCTCCTCTCGGCTCTCAGTTTCACGTATTCGTTGTAACTGACCTTGTAATCGATCACACGGCCGCAGGAAATCTCCAACGTCCTATTTGTCACATTATTGATAAACGCCCTGTCATGGCTCACGAGAACCACGGCTTTAGAGCTCTGCAGCAGAAACTGTTCGAGCCACTGTATACTCTCGATATCGAGGTGGTTGGTAGGCTCGTCGAGCAACAGCACGTCAGGCTTTTCCAGCAGTATTTTAGCCAGTTCGATTCTCATTCTCCATCCTCCGCTGAACTCCGATGTCGGACGGTTGAAATCCTCTCTCCTGAAGCCCAGTCCGATGAGAGTCTTCTCGATCTCCGCCTCATAATTTTTCCCGCCGAACAAATCGTATCTTTCCTGTGCACTCGAAAATTTTTTGACTACACTGAAATATTCTTCCGACTCGTAGTCGGTGCGACCGGCCAGTTGAACGTTGAGATCTGCGATCTGTTTTTCGAGTTCGGAAATCTCACGGAAGGCCTTCCTCGTCTCGTCGATAACAGAGGTGTCGTCGACAAGTTTCATCACCTGTGGGAGGTATCCGATTTTGCAATCCTCGGGGATGGAGACAGTACCTTCCGTAGGCTGCTGCATCCCGCAGAGAATCTTAAGCATGGTGGATTTGCCGGCGCCGTTCTTGCCGACGAGAGCGATACGATCCCGTTCGTTGATTACGAAACCGACATCCTCGAAGAGAGGACGGCTGGAAAATTCGATCTTTAAGTTTTCTACAGATATCATAATTGAAAAAAAACTTGGCGACCCTTGTTCAGGAATCACCAAGTCTTATTTTTACACCTTATTATGAAATGCTTTTTAGAAGAAGAGGTAGCGGTTGTCCACTACGCCGGCTTTGGAGTAAAGCTCGCTCATAAAGCGGCTTGCAGCCTGGAAGGCTCTCTGCTTGAGAGAATTCTCTTCGCTCTTCTCATCGAACTTACCGTCCGACTTAGCCTTGTTTGTCACCTGGAAGAGATAAGCACCGGCATTACCCTTCACCGGTTTCGGGGAGAACTTGCCCTGAGCCACGGCAGCGACAGCACCGCTAAGAGCAGGCTCGCCTGCACCGGTAGCCTGAACGAAGGCAGGTGAAGAAGCGGTGATCTGGTTAACTTCGGTGATCTGTGCACCTTTAGCCTTTGCAGCCTCGATGCTTGTCACGCCCTTCAGTTTTTCTGCCAGAACGTCGAACTTCTTATCCTTCATCACCTCAGCCTTGACGATATCCTTCACATCCTCGAGCGAACGATAGCCCTCGGGGTGAATCTTCGTCATGATCATCACGAGCAGATGGTCGTTGTTGCCGCATTCATAGAGCGGAGATACATTGTTCTCCTTGGCTTCGAAGATCCACTTCATTGCATCGCGGGTGGCGCGGAGACCTACCACATTATGCTCAGAGTTTACGATGTCTGCACGCTCGAGCACTTTGTATCCATACTTCTTTGCGTTTGCCTCAAGAGCCTTGGCGTCACCGTTGCTCTCGCTGACAAACTGGCTGAACTTGTTGTAAGCTGCAGAGTAAGTGTCTTTCGAGAAGTCGATAGAGCGCTTAACGACAGCAGCCTGGTATTTCGTTACAGGAGCTCTCTTAGCGAGCACCTGGATGATAGCGTAGTTGCCGCTGAGAGCCACCTGCTGAACCTCGTTAACATTACCGTCGATGATAGACTTGAGGTAAGTGAGGTTGTCACCCTCGGGCGACTGAGTCAGACTCTCGTACATAGCGGAAGTGAGCCACTGCTCTTTACCCTCCTGACCGTACTTCTTTGCGAGGACAGCGAACTCGGCACCTCCTCTCAGCGCCTGACTTACGCTGTCGGCAGTCTTCTGAGCCTTTTCGGGAGTCTCAGCGCCGATCAGGATCTGACGGAACTGTACAGAATCAGGCTTCTGAACCTTGGCGATCAGTTTGATCACGTTGATAGTATTATCAGCGGTGTTCACCTTCGGACCCTTCACCTGGCCTACAGCCATAGAGTCGAGGTCTTTTGCGATATCGCTGGGGTAAACTCTTGCGGAAACCGGCATGGACACGAACTGAACGAGAGAGTTAGCCTTGCGAACTGTTGTTGCGGGATCCTCACCGTTCTGCAGTTTTGTCTGAGCCTCTTTCATATCCTTGTCGATAGCGTCGCGGTCGGCCTTGGAAGCCTCAACCTTGAAGTCTACGTATTTGATGTCGCGGGTCTCGGCATTCTGCTTGAACATCTCCTTCATCTGATCATACTTAGCCTTGAGGTCAGCGTCAGAGATCTTCACGTCGTTGTCGTTTACAGTAGAGTAAGCGAGCGAAGCCAGCTGTATGCTTGACTCTGTCGAGCGGTCGTCGAAAGCTCTCTTAGCCGAAACGGGGTTCGACAGGAGGCACGATGCCAGAAGGCTCTGATATTTGTTTGCCAGAGTAGACTGGCGAAGAGTCTTCTCGATGAATGTCCAGTAGTTATAGATCGAAGTATACTGCTCCATCACCTGTGAAGACTGCGGATTACTGCTGATCTTCTTGTACTCGTCAAGGAACTTCTTCAGCATGTTCACGTCGAAACGACCTGTCTGCTGGTTGATGAAAGGAGTCTGTGCGAGCATGGGGTTGGTACCCTGTGCGAGGATGTTGGCGATTTCCTGGTCTGTGACGGTAAGACCGATCTTCTCAGCCTCTTTCTCGATAATCTTGTTCTGCACGAAGTTGTTCCATACCTGGTCCTTCACGCTGTTCAGTTCAGCCTCGCTGAGATTATCGCGTCCCTGAGTCATCTTGATGACGTCAGTATACTCGTCGACGAGTTTCTGGAACTGCTGAACGTCGATTTTCTCACCCAACACCTGGCCTATCTGCTGTCGTCTCTCGTTGCGGGAAGACTCGCACGAGCGGAAGGCCTCTTCGCTGATGAACGCGAACAGACCTAGTCCGATGATTCCGACAAGAAGGCCGCCTTTGCTTCTGATTTTTCCTAAAATTGCCATTTCTGTTTTTATTTTTATTTTGTTAATTTTCCTTTTAGTCCTTGGTTTACACCAATTCAAGGTGCAAAATTACAAAAAAGAAGTGAAACAAACGACTTTTTGCTTTAAAAAATTGCTTTATTGTTTAACTTTTAGCTTTACGAGCTCTATTTTTGTCATAGTATTCTTGATAATCTTGAACTCGAAGTTGCCGACGGTGACTACCTCGTTGAGTTTGGGGAAGCTCTGGTAATAGTGCAATATGAGTCCTCCGACAGTCATATACTCGTCGCTTTCCGGCAGTTCGAGCCCGAACATCTCGTTGACTCTCTCTATCTCGAGCCTTGCTGAAAGCACATATTCGCCGTTGCCCAAGTCTTTGGCCACATACTTGGCGCTGTCGTGCTCGTCCTCGATCTCTCCGAATATCTCCTCGACGATATCCTCGAGGGAGACCAGTCCGCTGGTGCCGCCGAACTCGTCGACGACGATACCGAGACTCTTCTTCTGCTGGAGGAAGATCTGCATCAGTTTCTGGGCTGCCATCGTTTCGGGCACGAAAGGCATACTGCGGATCCTGTCTCTCCATCCCTTGATGTCGCGGAACATCTCGGAAGAGTGGATATATCCCACGATATGGTCGATATCTTCCTTGTATACAATGATTTTCGAATTGCCGCTCTCCACGAATTTGTTCATCAGTTCGTTGTCGTCGCAGTTGATTTCCACGGCTGTTATCTCAGTCCTCGGCACCATACAGTCTCTCACCTTGGTATCCGAGAAGTCGAGGGCGTTCTGGAATATCTTTACCTCCTCCTCGATATCGTCCTCGTTTTTCGCCTTGTCAATACTGCTCTGCACGAGGTAGTCAAGGTCGACCTTCGTGAAAGCCTGGTCGGCGTCCTCGTTCGTCATCTTCACTCCGAAAATCTTCAGGAGAAGACGGGAAATACCTGTGGCGAAACGACTTATGGGATACAGCACGACATAAAAGAGATATGCCGGCACTGCGAAGAATGTCAGTATGGCGTTGGGGCTGCTTTTGCAGAGCGTCTTCGGGAGAAACTCGCCTACGAAGAGTACTATGATGGTGGAGAGGATAGTATCCGCCGGTACGGTGAATCCGGGCGACATTCCCTTGAATATCGTATTGTCAAACAGTGAAGCGATAAGTATACTGTATACGACGAGCACGATATTATTGCCCACGAGCATCGTAGACACGAAATTGTTGGGATGCCGATAGAAGAGAGCAATCGCCTTCTGCGGCAGCCCGTTTTTCTCCTTGTCCATCTCGGCAAGCAGTCTGTTGCTCGATACGAAAGCTATCTCCATACCGGAGAAATACGCCGAGAGCATAAGTGTGACAATGATACCAATTATCAGTCCTGTCATGATATTGTTATTTTGTTGATTTTACTGGTTTTGCGGCACCGGGCTCTTCGGTTTTGCCTTTGCCTGGTCTCTCTGCGGCACAGGAGCCTGCGATGCTGTATCTTTCGGATTTTTGTCGCTCTCGTCGGATATCGGATTTCTCTTCATCGATCCCTTCGAGTTGCTCACCTTGTAATGCCTCATCCCTTCGTCGCTTAGGAAATAAGTTCCCTGCAGCTCTCTCTCCGGCGTCACCACCCTCGAGAACTTGTTGGAATAGAGTTCGTGTTTGTTTTCGTCCCAGAACAGTTCCTGGCTGCGGAACACCAATCCGTCGGTATTTCTGAAGACGACCCTGCTCCTCAGTTCCCACAGTTTCAGTCTGTCGTAGTAGTAGGCAGTATCGCACTGCAGATATCCCTCCACATGGAATTTCTCGTCGAACTGTTCGAGGAAGAGTCCTTTGTCGAAGGTCCATTTGGAGGGGTTTTTCAGCATGTTCACGTCCCATCTCTCCGCCACGATTCTGTATTTTATCACTCCCGAGTCGGAGATGAGTGTATTCACCCCGTAGGTGGTCATTATCGACACGGAGTCGTCATCGCGGATAGCCGGGGCGAGATGCTCCTTGACGTCATCGCACGATGACATGAACAGGGAGAGGATACTGCAGAGGAGGAAGAGTATGCCGGGAATTTTTTTCATGCTGATACTGACGATCTGATTATTCCACTTTCCACTTCATGAACCAGCGTTCGTTGAAGGTGAGTCCGATGTTGATACAGAGTGAGTTTTCCGTGATCATGTCTTTTGCCGACACGTGGATGAACTGCCCCGTGATATTAAGAATCGAACGGTCGTTGAGTTTGTTCATGATGGGTATTCCGAATCCGATGCTGGCCTTGAGTTCCTTCGGTCCGTCCTGTCCGTTTATTTTTATATAAGGTGTAGCATACGACACTCCGGCTCTGTAGAGCACCCTCTTGAGGAAGTTGCGGCTGTAGCGTGCCGGTTGTATCTGTCCTCCGACGGTAATCTTGTGTCTGTCTTTGAGCTGGTCTGCGTCGAAGGTATACGACCCTGTGCCGGCTCCGGAATATGTCGGAAACTTCACCGATCCCCATTTCTCGAGCGAGTAGTCTGCTCCGAAGAGCCATTTGTCGCCGTGGGAGTAAGCGAAGCCTACCCCGATGCTTGTCGGGATGTCGATATCGTCGAGTTTGTATGTCGTACTGTCTTTCACGCTTGTCTGCGAATTGTTCGACACCACGTCGCATTCGATGTCGGCATTAGCCTTGTGGCCAAGCCCGTAGGTTGCTCCTATCGTCAGCCTGTCTTCCTTTCCGAGAGGCAGGTCATACTGCACTCCGAAGTCTGCGAGGTAAGATCTCACCGACATGGAGTAGTATTTCCCCAGGCTGTTGATGTAGGAGTCGCTGTAGCTGTTTACCACCGACCGTGATATCGATCCCCAAAGATACGACACGTTGGCTCCGACGGAAAGTCCTCCGAAGGGTCGCCATCCTGCTCCCACGTATACGTCGTGGATACCGCCCGATCCGCTGTATGTGTTGGATGATGTCGTCGTCTTGTCAGAATTGATATAGGTTGTGTTGTAATAGTTGTATCCTACATTGGAAAAGGGTCTCACTCCGAAACTGAGACCGATGTTCTTGGCTGCCCTGAACACGGCGGTGGCATGTTCGAAGTTGGCCGAATTGGCATTCTTGCTGATGCCGTTCTCCTTGTAGTTGGTAAGTTCGAGCGACAGTCCCATGTCGAAGATGAAGGTAAGGGAGTCGACGGCCGAATAAGACGCCGGGTTGACGGGATTCACCTCGTTGCCCTGGCGGAGACCGATTCCGAGTCCGCTCATGCTTCTGTTTTGTCCGGCGCCCCTCTCGGCGAGAGTGCCGAATCCGAACTGGCTGTAGGGTGAGTTGGTTTCACTCTGTGCGTATGTCATCGCCGTTACTGTCATGACGACAGCAAGGCTCATGATTCTGCTTCGATAATTCATCCGTTTTTATATCTAAATATTACAAAATTCCATTTCGCGTGCAAAATTATCAAAAAAATTTGAGAAAAACGCACTCTATGTCCAAAATATAATTTATTTTTGCATCGTGAAACGTTTAAAAGACATATTAAAAATCGTTATTTTCGCATCTATCTTACTCTGTAGCAACAAGATAGAGGCATCCGAGCTCGATTCTGTCGAAATCAGCCTACTCACGTGTGCGCCGGGACAGGAGGTGTATACCGCCTTCGGACACACCGCGATACGTGTCAACGACATGCGCGAGGGAGGCCGCGATCTTGCTTTCAACTACGGCATGTTCAGTTTCAAAAAGAAATTCTTCGTGCTGCGGTTTATCTTCGGACTCACAGACTACGAACTGGGCTGCTACCCCACCGGCTTGTTTTTCGAGGACTATGCCAAGCACGGCAGGCAGG
>Ga0065711_1040793_pt1 | contig 16672 bp, 8 predicted proteins | sample Hoacrofraction12_FD_59098 | JGI IMG/M metagenome (GOLD analysis project Ga0065711, IMG submission 59098) | Hoatzin crop microbial communities from Cojedes, Venezuela - Epithelial fraction 12 v2 (version 2) | ecosystem: Host-associated > Birds > Digestive system > Esophagus > Crop | place... | reverse complement strand
CCCCCCCCCAATAAGTGTTTCTGCATGGAAAACATCTGTGATGATTTATGTATTTTTGTAGTAATCCCCTAATTCATTAGAAGCAGTATCTCCATTCAGAGGATTACTATGTAAATATATGTGCATAAATCTAGGAAAGTTAACTTTTAAAAGGGACAGACATTTTGGTTTTTAGAAGCAGTTTTATTTGTAATGTTTTTTCCAGCTGTGATAAATAAAGATGTGAATTACAGTAGAAAACATAGAAATCGAGACCCTGATCCTGCACTGAATTCCAGGTGGGCAGAAAGTTTGCTGACACAAAGTTCAGTGCAGGATCAGGGCCCTAAAATCTGAACTTCCAAGGGCTGACTTTTTTATTCTGCAGTGTTCAAATGGACTGCTTAAAAAACCTATAAATGCTTCATCTAGACAGCAGGGCACCATTTCAGGAACTGATTGCCCATTATAGTCCTGACAATAAAATAGGAAAATACCCCAAGGGAGAAGGAGCAGGGCCTTATGACTTTCCAATTGAACTCAATGTGAAACTTATAATTTCCTGCCCCCACTTTGCAGGATGCATCAGTTTTCAGCGGCCTTTGCATTATGTTCCAAAGCCTCTTTCAAGGAAATCTGAAATGAGGGGGCTTGATACAGTGGAGAACCAGAGAAAACCATGGCAGAAATCTGAGTTCCACTACAACAAAGATTTCTTTCATATTTACAAAAGAATATATATGTTTTCCTTTATATTGTCTTCGTTCTCCCCCAGAATTAATCAACTAGAAGTAATACTCCTTTGATTTACATTTTCTATGCTAGGTTGTGAAAATGTTCTTGCCATAAGTGGAAGTGAGTATATCTGTTTAAGAGATCTTTAAGATCTTCTTTTTCAGAGATATTTCTAAAAAATCGCTGAAACAATACTCCAGGAGAACAAGTCAGACTCATATACAAACTCACACTTTCTCCTTTCCTGCTTCAGAGACAAGAAAGCAATATACGTCCTCCTCCTCCCCACACTAAATCTCCTCCGTGAAACTTCCAGCAGTCTGTGGTAGCAGAGAGCACCTGTCTGGATAATGCAAAGGGATAAGGGAGTATGTTAAACAAGGGCAGAGGGAATTGGGGAGGGATGCAGGAGACACAGAGCTAATTGAAGCAAAGCATTTTATTAATCTAGAGTTCTGTCTCCAGGCATGCCTGAAATCTAAATAATGATACTGAACTTCAAAGGCCTTATTCTCCATTCCTTGTGCACTCTTTACTCCTGTTTAAGTCAAAGGAACTTCTAAGTATATAAAAATGCAGAATCATACTGTGATTAAGCTGTAAGAATCAATTAGCAATAAAAGCTTATATTATTCACAAGGAAAAACCCCACCACCTTTATCTGGTCAATTCTTTCCTGTCTATTAGTAGCATGAGTAGCTTTAAAAGCAAGATATGTGGTTTTGACCATCTGGAAAACCATCTAAAAGCCTGGATCTCCTTTGAGACTTCATTGTTTTCCAAATGCTTTATTCCACCTATCTATTCTGCTGCTGCTGGACACTGTGCATACATGACACATCAAGGATTGTGTAGAACCTGACTACAAAGTTGTGCAGCTTTGCAGGTGGGCTCTGGGATTTGGCTTGTGAGTTTTAAAACACTTCTGTTGTTTCAGTGTCTTTGCATATTGAATTATGCTAATTTCACTAAACATTAATTTCTTGATGGTTTCATAGTTCTTTGAAGCTGTAAGTTATTCTGAAAGTGATCATTATTAATTATGATATGTACTGTCATTATTTTGTCTTTATTTTTTAAATGGCAAGAAACCACTTATTCTCTTCCTTAAAGGAGTCTGCTTACACAGAGGAACAGGACGCGGTTCTCCATTTGCCTTTTCAAGATGGTTGCACAAGGATGCCATTTGCTGCGACAGGGAACATGGTGGGAAATATTATTGCACAGAAAGCCTAGCTACTGTTACCTTATGAACCCCAAATCCAAGGCATTTCTCATTTTTAACTTCCCCTGGCAATATCATCAAAACAGACATCTTAGCACTCAGCTCTCTCTGAACAGTGGAGAAAATGTTCTTATCTACTTTCACGTGTAATGTCATGTGTTAGGATACAATTACTGAATGTGCTAAGGGAGAGACTAAAGTTGCTAAGTACCATTCTCCATTTCATTTTAATATTAAAATTCACATGAAATTTTTGGGGTTAATTTAAATTTTAAAATTTCCATGGCAGATTGTTTTCTAAACATTTTCTTTTATTAAAGAAGCTTAGTCAGCCTGCTGAGGTTGGCTTACAACATTATTAATAATTGGCTGGTTAATGTTTTTTAATAAGGAAAGCATTTCATGGAGAAATGGGAGTTCATCCAAATCAATAGATTTGGTGAGAAAATGTCTATTTTAATTAAATTGATTAGAGTTCATGATCATGGAATACAGCAGGAGAAAGCTAGTCTCAAGATTTATTTCCTTTGTTTTATAACTAAACCAAATTCACCTAAAATTTTTTTCTGTATGAATTAGTGTATTGGGTGTCCATGGCAAGGTGCCGGTAGCATGGGTGCTGCAGGGTGGCCTCGGTGAGAAGAGTCTGGGGCTGCCCCATGCCAGATACAGATGGTTCCAGCCGGCTCCAACAGACCCACCACAGCACGCAGCTGAGCTCCTCAGCCAAATGGTAGGGAAAACAGGTTTGAGAAAGGGTAAAAAACATTGTACAGCATCTGTGTGATAGAGGAGTGAGAAAAAAGTGAGAGAAACAGCCCTGCAGACACCCAGGTCAGCGAAGAAGGAGGAGAGGAGGTGCTCCAGGCACTGGAGCAGAGATTCCCCTGCAGACCCTGGAGCAGATCAAGGTGAAGCAGGTTTGGTTTTTTTTTCCAAATGTCATTTCTTCAGTGTTCTCTAAACAGCTTGTTATGCAATTACCTGTGTGTCTGCACTTGGGGGGCTTAATTCTGTTTTCAGACCTCCATTGACTCCTTCAAGTATAGAGGACAGAGAATCGTATCTCCAGTCTTCTAATTTCAATGGTCTTTCAATATGCCATTCCAAAGGCTGATTTTTTTTTTTTTTTTCAAATTTCCCTTTGCTCTCTTTCTTCAGAGATAAAGGAGCAGCTATTATATCACCAATCTGACTCTCCTTAGTGTAAAACACACTGGAAAGGTGTTGGAAACTTACTTCTTTACCAGATGCTTTTCTCTGCACACTTTTTCTCAAGGGACATGAGAGAAGTAAAGAATAAGAAGCTACTAACGGTAAGTTTCTGAAATATTTTTGTAGGCAAAACATCTAAGAGTAGAACAGCAGTATTTGTTAGCTGGAAATGGAATGTGGAAGGTAAAGACTGCAACAAGATCCCCAAAGTGGATATATTATTTTATTAGCAAAATTCACATTCATGTGGTTGATGCTTTTTGGGTACAATCTGACCAACCATTCTTAAGTAGTAATGCATATAATTTGCACACATAAATAATCCCATGAAGCTAATGTTTCCTTTTCAATGGATGAAGTTAGACACATGCTTAGGTCTTTGCTCCAGCTGAAGCTTATTTAATAAAACAGACAGTTCTTCTTTATCTAAAGGCAATTTCAGCACCACTAATAGACACTTCTTGTTATCAGGTGGAGAAAAAATGGGAAGGAGGAAGGGAGCTAATGATCATTACAGGACAACCTACACAGCAGACAGAAGGAGTATCAGCAGTGGTGAGGTGGAGCTAATACCACACACAGAAGCAGCCAGTGCATCCAAAACATTTTGGCAACATTGATGTATTCCCAAGCTATGGGGAGATTACAGTACAGAGAGAAATTCCGATGAGAATAAATTGAAGAAGATTGTATGCTGCGAAAGAGGCTTAATCAAAGAAAAGTTTCCTGTGGTAGGTGAAATGCATAAGCAGAAACTGGTGTACTGAAGAGATATAGTTAAAGTCAGCAGTGGGATTTTTTTGAAAAGGTGTTTGGAGTTTTTCTCGTCATCAACGGGTTACCAAAATTGAGGGCAAGGCTGCTGAGGTATGGTGCTGGGGGATAAAGTGATGCGAGATTTGCACCAGGCTAGAAAATTCTTGTGGTATCTTTCAAGGCCAGTGAGAATTTGAAATACATTTAATGCTATTATTGGGCTGAAAGATACACTGCAGAAAAAAATGATAATCAGTGTATAGCACTGTTCCACTCCATTGAAATTTCTCTGATTTTGCTAATGTTTGCTTAATGTGTACTAGCACAGTAGATGCATTGTAGAGTAACCATTACTTCAATTATGAGACATCATAGAAAGTCACTAAAAGATTTCTTAATGATATTTTTAAGTTAGTATTTAGATATATAAAGAAGTAATGTTTTTAAAGTTACTTTTTGCACATCAGACTAAATTACAATAAGAAGATAACTAATTAAAGCAGACTGATGGTCTGTTGATTGTGCTGTGCATTTTTCTATTAGTCTTCCTCATTGAGTTCTGGCCCGGATCTTTTCTTTCATAGATTGCCAGTCGGAAACAATGGTCTACTTGGGAAGGGCAGCAAGAAGCAGCTAGAAACCAAAAAAGAGGAGGGGATTTAAATGCATTCGGTGATATGTAGGTGCCTTAGTCCATATTCACAACTCTTTAAATCACTGTAAAGGTGCTTCTCAGGTTCTTTGAGTAGGTGAAGATGTGTATACTCTGGCTGTCCAGCACAGAACATATTGACACTGAGGTTGGGGCTGAACTTGCCCATGATTGTGGTTTTGATCCAGAAGCAAGACATTTTTCATGCAAAATCCTTTTAGAGTCTCAGTCAAGAGAAGTAAAAATGACTGCATACCGTAGTACCAACCTGGGTAAATTGACACACACACTGGTATTGCCCAGTTTTTCTCCAATTAGTGCTGAACATGAGATACAGACACTGTGTCTAGAACTGTCTGGGACTTCTCAACCCGCAGCTGAACATCCTAGACACTTGGATACAGAACCATACTCTGGTCCAAAATATTTTGTACTCTAGACTATGTGGAAAAATGAGGAATACATCTTTTTAAAAATTATATTAAAGAATCCATATTAGAGAATTTTGTTCTATTTTGTTCTGTTCCAGCTTCTGAACTTGTATAATATTTAATTTAATATTCAGTTTTTGTGGCGCATCTTTTTTTAATCACTTCCAAGTTATGCAAAATTCCTCAGATGGAATACTATAGAAAACATTTATTTAAGCATTTTCCCAGCTTGGGCCCTGAGACAGAGGAGCTCTGCATTTTCTAGAAAATGTCAAGACAGTATATTACCAAAAGTGAATTTGAAACCCTGGAGCTTCTATATGCCATTTTAATGGTTCGCTCACTCAGCTGTTTGAGTAAGTAGACAGTTTCCCCAGCTTTGTTAGATTTCTTTGCTATAGAATCTATATACTGTTACAGATGGAGTAACAGGTTCCTTAATCTTTTCACAGCAAATAAGTACCTCTTTTAAGCAAGATAAAATTGTAATAGCTTGATCTTTTCAGAGACAGACCAAATTTACTAGGCTAACTAGCAGCAAACACTTGAGTTTAAATTACTGGGATTTCTATGACTGGAGGTAGTAGAATGGTGAAATCAATCATGATAGTTGACCATGAGAATTTATGAGATATGTTTGAAATCCTACACATAAACATTGTGCGCTGACAGATACTATTGCTAAGCAGAAACTACACACATGACATAAAGTACTCTTTAAAGAATAGTGTTTCAGTTATTTTCTTTTGTGATACAAAATATAAAAAATACCACTAAATTATTAATAATCAAGCTTGCTGAAATGTCTTTCCTATTTATTATTAGAGCTGCTATGAAAAGGAATTCTAGATGATGAAAACATTTGTCCTGTTTTTATAAGGAATTCTTAATTTAAAACAGCTGTTAATTATAACTAGTTTTCAACTAATATAAGTCTACAAAAAAAAAATCTGTCTGGGATTTGATGTCATCTTTGTAAATTTTGTCACATCAGTGGTAAATATTTGACTTTTTTCTTGTACCTTTTACTATATTTTCCTTTACAAACCCCAAAAGTTATTGATGATTGTCTGCAGCTGAAAAATATGAGCAGAAGCTTTTTCTTTCCTTTAGCCATGCATATCATCTCACTGCATAGGAACTTATCCCCACATGATTTTCTAAGGGAAACTGTATGACTCCATAGATGATTCCATATGACTATTTGTCATATGTTGCTGTTAAACGTTGAACTGCTTAATCTAGCTCATTTTCTCAATGATTAGCTGTATTTTTTACCTAATGAAGTCTCCCCCACATCCACCACCACGTTTTTTGAATTAATTTATTCTATTCCTTTTCCGTTCTGCTTTGTATCAGCTTGTTGTAATTTAACCCGGCAGCCGGCAATTAAGCACTAGACAGCTGCTCGCTCACCTGTCCCCTTCCCCGCAGCAGGATGGGGAGGGGAAATGGACAAAAGGAGAAACTCATGCATTGAGATAAAGGCAGTTTAATAAGACAACAAAGGAAATACTACTACTACTAATGATAATAATAATGATGAATATGCAACACAGGTTCAAATTGACATTGAGAATGAGTCTATACTGAGAAATCAAATGCTGTGATTTTATATTTCTTAGTAATTAAATGTTGCATTGTGTAGATCTCTGTAGCCAAAGTTCATATAGGACAATTTGATTTCTATTGCCATGTAAAGATGGAATATGCACTTTTAATTATAATCCCTGTAAATAATCCACTATCTGAATTTATTGTAGTGGAAAACCAGTCATCTGAGCCATATAGGGTAATGAAAATAATAAACGGGAATGATTCTTTTAATTTACCTTTACATCTATATTAAGCAGACACCTGCAACAAAGATATTTGTGTAGGCTTCTTTTATTATTAGTGGAGAGAAACAGGCACTCAGTCTGTGAGTCATATAATCCTGAAGTAGATATCTATAGTTGGTCACATAAATTCTAACTTCTACTGCCTATTGATCTGCATTAGATATAAAAAGAATTGAAAGTGACTAGTAAATATGCAGACGTATTGTAGACCTCTAATGTTAGGTGAGATGTCTCTTGATCACTTACTTAAATGATGTGGTGGAAATATATTATGTTACTGAAATTTTTGTTGCTAGTTATTTTCAGCTATTGCAATAATTTTATTCTGTGCAAAATGTATATCTATTACACTCAGTACTTCGTAATGCTACATGGCAGAGGTGTACAGTCTTTCCACTATGATAGTTAATTTTATAGCTCAATCATATTAGTTGGTAAAATATATTAGTTTAAACTGTTTGTAGTTTGCATTATTTTGTGTAACTAAACATAAACTATAAAGATAAAATATTTTTTTAACATGAAAATATTTTTGGCAATTCAGTGAATACTAAGAAAATACTAATTTCATGTAAAACTAACTCAAAAACTGGATGAAGAGCAAATACAGATTTCAGAAAATGTTCATTAATAGAAAATTACTAGAAAACTGTACTTTTAGATATAATTTATTTTCAATAGATTGCAGCGCTATGAGATCTGTTTATTAATGATCATTTAGAAAAAGAACAAACACTGCGAAAAAATTGAAACAAAATGAAAAATATGATTTTTTTCTGAAGTTTTCTGGTATATCACAGTATGTTTGCTTTTTCAGTAGCCTGCTGTCATCACTTTCTTTTTAAGACTTCTTTTTCTTTTGAATCACAATTACTTTTCTTGTTCTACAGCTCTCTTTTTCCTTGTTTTCACAACTTCTCTAAGTTTCACTGAATCGCAGAATCAGAGTGAACAAAAAGAATTACTCTGTTCTGTTTCAGCTGGGACAGTATCTGCAGCTGGCATTACAAATGGGAGAGAATCATAGAATCATAGGTTGGAAAAGACCAAGATCATCAGGTCCAACCATCACATCAACATCACCATGTCTACTAAATGATGTCCTGAAGTACCCCATCTACATGTTTTTTGAACACCTCCAGGGATGGTGACCCAATCACCTCCCAGGGCAGCCTGTTCCAATGCTTCACAACTCTTTCAGTAAAGAAATTTTTCCTAATATCCAACCTAAACCTCCCCTGACGCAACTTGAGCCCATTTCCTCTCGTCCTATCACTAGAGTGAAGCTTGTACAGAGAAATTGTTTCTATTATTTCCCTTATAATAACAAATAAACTCATGAGTAGAACTAAAATCCTTATGAGAAAAGTACAATTTTTACTCAACCTCATTCAATTGCAATAGACTTTTCAGTACTTTTCTATTATATTTGTGCCAATATCTTGTCACAAATCTTGACAGCTGCTGTTATTTAAATGCAAATCCTCCGATAAGAAATTAATATAAAATCATGTAAAAGAAGGAAGTGACAATAACTGTACAAAATTAACAGTATTCTAACTAAAGACTGTTTTCTCTCAAAACCTTTAACAGACTTTCAGCTATCCAAGTGGAAAAAAAATTAGGCCTTAGGTGTTTGTTTGACATCAGTGAAATTTATTGTGGGTAATTAATTCGTAAAGCCTCTCTATTGCCAAGAAAGATTCTAATAATCATATTTGCTGTTCACAAAGAAAAATTAAGATATGTGTTTTAAGCACACATTTCAGTTCTGCTCACTAGTTATTAACCACATACCATCAGAATATATCTGGTTAATGAGTACTTAAAGTAGATTAAATAAGACATGAAATACACATATTAATGAGGGAGAAGGGTTTTTAACTTCTTTATTGCAGTGCTTTTTGATACCAGGCTACCCTGTCTTCCAGTCCTGATAAAAAAAAGCAAGGTAAAGCAAGTAGTAAAGGCCTTAATATAAAACAGTAACTTGAACTGCAATTATAAAACAATATTCATGTTTTCTATTATTTCAGCTGCAATAAATTCAGGTTTTCTTGTTGCCATTTCAGAATGACTGATCAGAGAAGAATTTAACAAAAGTATGAGGTCATATCTAATCTCAATTAATTTACCAATCAACAAGACACAAATTTTATTGTAACTCTGTGTTGACACCAAAACAAATATGATCTCAGAATACAGGGTTATATGTATTCAACTGTATTGACATGTACTCTAAAATTATGAACAAATTCTGGTGATATATTTAATTAAAATTTTAGAGTTTCCTGATTTGGTTCTTACCTTTACATTTTAATTTATCTTTTGTTATTTTCATGTCTACCCAGTTTTTAAGGTTCAAAACATCAAACGCAAAAAATCTTATTGGAGCATAAAAATAATACTGGCTGTAAATATGTATTTATTTTTGCACGCTGAAAACATTTTTATTGATAATACTGTTCAAATTCAGAAAAGTGTGTTTTTATAACTTGTTATTGAAGGATTAGTTTGTTGTCGTCTTTTACAGATTTTCTGATTAGTTCACAAATAAAACTGGTTTTCTAATGGAGATCTAAAATTCAAACTGAGATTTGAAGATCTTTTTTGGACCAATGACACTTGCTGCTGAACAAATTTTTCCTCAGTTATTTTTTCGTTATCTGTGTATCTATGTATGTTAGCAGCCTAACTGAATTAAATGGATTATTCATGTAGATATGCAGCAGAGTTTGACCTTGAAATGGAATATTAGATCACAACATTGCTGAAGGCCTATGGATAAAGGCATGGCACGTTGAGGTGAAAAGAGGAAAGAGGAAAGGTGAGGCTAAGCAAGGCAAAATGAAGCTAAGTGAGAAGAGAATGTCCTCCACAGTTGTATGGACTTTTCAGGAACAGTCTTAGAAACTAATTTCTTCCTTAAATGTATGATTACATGTAACTGTTACATTATTATTTAACTTCCTTTTTTCCTCTTTTTCTTTTAACTATACATTCCACATTGCTTTTTTTCTAACACTCTTTGAGAATGGAGCAATGGGACTACATTTAAATCAGCTGTACCTCCACTTAGGACAGAAAATAACCTCCAGATTGTGGCAGGTGCACTCACCTCAGTAAGATCAGGGACTTACAACATGGCAGTCGCCGGCTCTTTCATGACCTTTTTTTTGTGCCGCTGGTGCTCTGCCATGGCAGCGGTCATGTACACATCCCTGGTGCTGGTGCTCTGCCATGGCAGCGGTCATGTACACATCCCTGGGTCCAGCACCGACCACCATGGCCCTGCTGAGACACCATGACCCTGCTCATGTGCTCTCCCCCTGTGGCAGGAAGGAAAAAGGCGGGACCCCTGGCTCGGCAGACTGAGTCCCAGCCCATGATGTGCCTCGGCTGAGAGAAACTTCTGGAGCACTGACCATAAATGACCGCAGTTCAGATCTGACCAGGCTATAAAAGGGACACCCACCAGAGTCCCTCTGAGAGAGTTGGTTCTTCACGGAGCAGTGGACCTCTGATCGGAGACAGTCCCTGTGGGTTGAGTTGTCGCCCATGGAATCTTCCTGGAACTGAGTTCCCTCAGCCTCTTGTGGTGAATGATTATTTCTTCTGGATATCCTTGAATGAGCCCTTGTCCACTTTGGGTGAGCAATCCTGTCTTCTGGATACCATTGAGCAGGAGATTTCCCCTTTGTGAGTCAATGTGTGCACAACTTGGATCATCATTCTTGCATGTTGTCCTGTAGTAATAACATCCCTGAATGGTACACCAAATCCGTAGTTTGTTAAATGTTATTGGAGTGTGATCTTGCTTACCCCCATTGTTTCATAAGTTTTGATTGTTGAATTTTGATCATGCATGAAAGTTTTGTTCTCTTTTATTGTCTGAGTGGAAGTCATTTGCTGTACCTCTGTGACACTTTATTAGGTGCAAGCAGGTTATAGTGACAGAGGGATTATTACAGAGTCATCATTTTAAGCTTAGATCTAGTTACACACCCTGTAGTATTAGCTCCCAGCTGACAACCTGAAGCTCTGGATAAGTTGTGTCCACCGAAGTGGTTGTAAGATCCCCTTTCAGTTGGACTGTTCAATTTTTTTGACACTTAAACTGATTTTTGGAACATATTCTGTCAGTCTCACACTTCCCCAACCCAGATGAATTCAGTTTCAGAAAATTTTCATTGATGACTACTGAGCAGAAGCATAAAAAATGAAAAAGAATCTCCCATATTAATCCCCCTCCACCCTCCCCTTTAATATTTCTTATTTTCACCCTGGGCAGGACCTTTACTTTTCAGGACCTGGCCCTTACACTGTCGTTTGCGCACCACATTTTACTGAGAGTGCAAATATTATCACCCTGTAAGGTTACTTGCATTTACATGCTCATGTTATATTGTAAAGTGACATTTAGCAGCATTTACTTTTTTGGCTGCCATTTCCTCATCTTGCATAATACATTTTTCTTACATTAGAAGCTGAGGCACAGGAAAATTCTAAAGTTTGAGTGCACCTGTGGGATGATAGTGTGATAGACATCTGTGAAATAAATGCAGGCTTATGGTGAACAGGTTCAGCTGCAAGACCCTAAAATGACATTTTATAGTATGGCAGGCTTAAATGGTAGAATGTTGAACAATCGTGGAAAAACATTACATCATGTAAACCTGCAGTACAAGGGGAAAAATGACAATAGTGTGCAAAGCTGCAGCTGATCCTGTTTGCCATATGGTATGTCACTCACTGTAATATACTCACGTTCCCTCTGTAAGTGCCCTTAAATATCAGAGAGTGAATAAGGCAGTACGCAGATTGCACGAGGCATTTGTAATCATATGCATTATGAACTTTGTATTCTCAAGAACTATTCTACCCTTAGATTAACAGAATACCCTTTAATACATGTATGTCTTAGAACATTCCCAGGGCTAGGTAATTTAAAATCTATTTGTGCAAACTGCTAAAAGCAAGGGTTCCCTAGTCAATACAAAACAAAAAAAAAAAAAAAAACAAACTGTCAACAAATAACTGCCAGAATTTCCCTCCCCCCCCTTTTCAGAATACTGATTTTCACACAAATACAGTTTTCTTATATTTATATATTTTTCCAGTATATTCTGTTCTAAGTGATCCTGATGAGAAACCAGCTAGCTTAAGTTGTTTGAAGGATGATAATTTGCTCTTTTTCACAGATGTATGGTAAACTGTTTAACTCTTCATTATTTCTCACAATGCAAAATCTAGAGAGCACTCAATGCAAGTTTTATGCAGCAGTTTTGAAATAAACAAAGGAAGTTGTCATATCACGCCTGTAATTAAATTGGGGAACTCATTGCCACAAGATGTTGCAGAAGCCAAAAGTGTAATTAGATTCTTAAAAGGACTGAGGACAGGCCCATGTTCTCTGTTAAACACAGAAGTCTGGAGCCTTGCTTCTCAGGAAGGAGAACTCTTGCTGCTGAAAGAACATGCTGGGAGAAAGGACCACTCGAGGCATGCCTGTTCCCCATACTCATGTCTGCTGAAGTAAGGATGCTGGGACAGATGAATCTTTGTCCTGATTTGATCTGCTGTTTTTTGGAAGCATTTACATTGGACTGAATTCCAATCCATCACTGAGTTAGTAATTTCCTGGTTCTTGCACTGGATAACAAAATATGGAAAAATAAGAAAACAAAACCCACTAACTAAGTTTTGGAGTTTTTTATGTTGTTTTGTTTTGATTTGCTTTCTGGAAAAATACAAAAGCAAGCTGAGTGTGAAGTAAACCTGAATCATTATATTATTGACCCTTCTTAGAATGACTGAGTTTTTAGAGGTAAGCTTGTCACTTTCTGTTCTGACAGGTTACAAGGGACAAACTTAGTTCTTTATTCGTTATGTGAGGAAGAGATTGTTTTGGCATTGTTTTATGATTTTATTATCTTCTTCACACATCCTGCAGTTTGTTTGTGTGCTGGAGCCATCCCTGTCCTATGAAATTGTGATCAGATGACTTGAAGTTAAATACATTTTTTTACCGTTTGCAGTTTCTAAGATCTTATTCCCTGGCAGGAAAGTAAGTACTTTTCCATCAAATGTTTTGGGAAAGATTAACCATTCTTCTAATTTTATTGGTAATGTTTCTGGCTGTACACTGTTACCTAATCCAAAATCTTCTTGATTTATCTGTAAAATTCTTTCACACCTTTATGATATAGCAGTAAAAATGTACCACTAAGAAAAGTCCTTCAGTGACAAAGGCAACTTGACTATACAACTTTCTTCCATTTCTAAATTCTACACAATAATAATTCTTTAGGTGTCACTTAAGGAAGAAAAAGTGTGTTGAGATTCGAGGTCTAAGATCTTAAGAGATCTTACAGGGTGAAATATGTTCAGCACACATGCCAGCACTTCTGAGGTGGTTCCTATAGCATGATGTTTACTGTATTTGCTTATCAGCTCTTTGGCAGATTTTTCTATTTTCCTTTCTTTTAAACTTTCTAAGCCAGCAGAGTATGCACTCAATAAAGAATAGATCTCAGTGTGGGAGATTTTGTAACACTTCCTTGTTATATTTCCAACAACTTTCACCTTATGCACATGAGTCATGACATATTGTTTTTTCTACTGACTGACAGATCCAATTTTTTATGAGACTTCTCTCGATCAGTAAATGTCCTAATACTTCTGCTCACATGTTTCACATTTCTGCTCACCACGTGGCTTATGGTATCTTCACTCACTTCAACTTTCTCCCACAGCTATTGTGACCCTGAGAGTTTTCTCTGATCAGTTTGTAGGATTATATTTTTCTACAAGCTATTTCCTCTAAAATGACAGGTCTCTTCTGCCAACATTGCTGTCATCACTAGTAATGTACAATGTTGGAGAATGCCCTTTTGATTTTTCCTGTTGCCCTTTTCCACAGTTTACTGCAATATCATTAGTTGCTGTTCTCTGTTCTTCCTCAGTAATGCACTGACTGATCCAGAACAACCGACCTGATGGTCTCATCATCTGGGACTGCAGACTTGTCTGTTCAGTCACTGTACTTGGTGTCTGGGGATCAGGGTCAATATCAGTCCTTGTCAGAGTTTTTGCATTTCAGGGTGCTATCTTGTCTGCATGATTTACTGACAGTTTCTCAGGAGCTGACAAGAGTGAGCTTCGAGTATGTTTTCTTCAGCTGTAACATTGGAAGAAAATGTAAAGTTGGGGCAAGCAGATTATATAAACCGAGCCTGATGAGTCTGTGTCCCTGCTCATTGATCTTTCTTAATCCATGTTTGCTTAATTCATTCTAATCCACGACCTTTGCTCCCACTTTAGCTTTGCAGTGCCCCACATTCAGCAGTGCATCATGCCTCGGTGGAGTGTCAGTGCATTAGGACTCCAGGATGTTACCATCCTTAGCCATTGTCAAAGAGAGGGGACTTGGACAGCAGTCAGGTTAACTGGTGTTTCTTTATGGAAGATTAAAACAATAACAGCTGTAAAGGGATTATATCTCTTTAAGGTTAGAGCTCTGTGCCTATGTAGGGGTGCCAATGCTTTCTAGCTTTTTAAACACAATCTTTGAAATGATGAAATAGATAGCAACAGAATGGTAGAACACAGCTAATGCATCAGCAATTGTATTTCAGTGTCATACAGTCCTTTTCTGACACCAATACCATCACGAGAGAGAAATTCAGCTCAGAGGTTATAACAGAGAAGTCTGTGAATTGCACAGTGAAAGCTAGATTCTTTTATGTCATGAAAGTATTATTTTCCTGAAAAAGTAAAAGAGAGGGATATATAACTATATTTTTTCTAGATTCTACCAATTAACATAAAGTAGCTTTTCCAGTACAAGGCTTCTCCCATATTAGGACATAAAAGTAAAATATTGAGTGATAATGCATAAAAGCTGCTCATCTGACCTTTCACCTTGGAAATGCAGATAATTTTCATTCCAGAGTATCACTGTGGGTCAGTATATACAGACTATTTGAAAACAGAAAATTTTCTCTTTTTTTTTTGTTTGATAGACATGCTTTGTGTCTTTAACACACATTTGGGATACACCTCCTGGAATCTTATTTATAAATGATGTACTCTCATGCCTGCCTTTACTTGCACAGAGTATTGTATACAAAATGATTTTGCAGCTTTGAGTCTCCTCGGTGTACTTTAAACAAATATAAACATATGTATCTTTAAGCACAATGAACTTACTTGGAATGAGACTGGGCCAACATAAATTGAAATGGAGAATTAGAAGAAACACAGGTAGAATTGGAACAAAGAAGCAACAAAAGTAGACAAAAATGTTAGACAAAACCATTCTGAAAAGTTACATGCAATGACTTTGCAAGCCCTGGGGTAGTTCCACAGCAACTTGAACACATAGTACTTCGTGTAGCAAATAGAAAATGACACTTTCCAGAATATGATCTTGACAAAATTATTTAAGTAATACTTCTAGTATGGTTGAATAGATTCCTCAAATTTCCAGAAAGCTCTGTCTGCTAGTTCTTATATTCTCTGCTTTTGTAAAAGGAGGGAGAGGAGTACTAGAAACAACATTGCATTTAGCTTTTAATGTTTTTATCTGTGTTCTTGTGTGGTCTGCACTATATGGGTATCTGAGCAGTTTACAAATGTGTATTCCTTTATTTTTCCAGGGAAACATAATTATTGTTGAAAGAGAGAAAACAGAGAAAACTGAGGCACAAAGAAACTGAAAGTAAGATCTTCAAAGGCATTCAAGAATCTAGAAAACAAACTGGACAGAACAGAGATGTTTCAGACTCAGAAAATGGCAGGATGGCACACACTGATGTTTTCTCCATTTCAGATACATATTTTTTTTTTAATTTAATATCCTGTTACTACACATGCCAAGGAGATTCACCATCTTGGTTGTACTGAATATCTAGTATAACCTTTCTGCCTAAGATTTATGACTAATATTTAGTCTGGCACTGATCACAGCTGTCACAGATGGTTCAATCACTTTTCCAAGAAGCAGTTCCTCTGTTGTGTTAGCCTAGAACACCCCTAACCCTGCCTCTCAAACAGGAGGAGCTATTTGATGAATGTGGGGGTCCCTTGCCATTAAGCTTCTTGCATATTTTATACTCGAGAATAGAAGCATCATGGGACCAGAAGAAAAGTAAAGGAGAAGAAACCTGAGCATGCATCTGTTGCCTTCATAGGCGTGGCGACCTGGTTCAGGAACGGCACGGCGACCAACCCCAGGCCACTCGGGCCATCAGCTCGCAGACACCAATGTGGTGGACAGCAAATGGCATTTATTGATAAGTAGCACAGTATTATATAGCTTAGGTTTACAGCGTCACTTCCGTCTGCTTACATCATGGGCTAAGCGCTATTGGCTATCAGGAGAGGAGGGGGGGGCCTACCTTTCCGTACAGCGCGACATCTTCCGACCGCCAGGCCCTAACTATCCACATTTCCCCCCTCCTTATGCTCAAATAAATAGGCTAATATAAAATATTAAAGTTTTAATACTTAACCTTAAGACTTATACTTAATATCTGGCCAGACTTAACCTTAATTAACCTTAACTACAATTAAAAAAATGTAAATATTAAAATCTTACGATTACAAAGATAAGATACCTTAAACAAATGCATTTGTAAATTAGCTAAAATATGACAATCTTAAAAATTCTGTCGCTATTCTTATTCTATATTTTACAGTAGTCTTAAAAAGTATATGCTATAAACTTGAATAAAAACATAAGGCACAGTAAACGGGTAGAAGTTGAGGTAACTTTTAGGGACAATTGAGGATAACACTGGGTAGGTACATTTTTAAAACAGTTGATGGTGTTCTA
>Ga0065711_1040792_pt1 | contig 16673 bp, 11 predicted proteins | sample Hoacrofraction12_FD_59098 | JGI IMG/M metagenome (GOLD analysis project Ga0065711, IMG submission 59098) | Hoatzin crop microbial communities from Cojedes, Venezuela - Epithelial fraction 12 v2 (version 2) | ecosystem: Host-associated > Birds > Digestive system > Esophagus > Crop | place... | reverse complement strand
TTTCCACAGAGCTGCTCTCCAGCAGGTCCGCCCCAAGCCTGTACTGATGCATGGGGTTGTTCCTCCCCAGGTGCAGGACCCTGCATTTGCCCTTGTTGAACCTCATCAGGTTCCTCTCTGCCCAACCTTCCAGCCTGTCCAGGTCTCGTTGAATGTCAGCACAGCCTTCTGGTGTATCTACCACTCCTGTCTGTTTTGTGTCGTCAGCAAACTTGCTGAGGGTACATTCTAACGCTTCATCCAGGTCATTGATGAAGAAGTTGAACAAGACTGGGCCCAGTACTGACCCCTGGGGGACACCACTAGTTACTGGCCTCCAACTAGACTCAGCGCTACTGGTGACAACCCTCAGAGCTCTGCCATTCAGCCAGTTCAGTCCACCTCACCGACCACTCATCCAGCCCACACTTCCTGAGCTTCCCTAGGAGGATGTTATCGGAAACCGTGTCACACACAGAGCTGCACTGTATCCTCTCGCCGGTAGGAAGGGTGTAGGTTCTTGGAGGACAAGGCCTCTGCCTGCTCACATGCTACGAAGATCCAGTTTCTCCACTGGCGGGAGCACAGTATCGTGTAGCTGGGGTGGGTATTTGGCTTCCTATCTTGTGCAGCATTTCTGTGTCTTTTGGCAAATAGCAAGATGAGGAACCTGCTTCCCTAAGTGGCAGAACATCACTGTGTCTCCTGGATGACAGTCAAGACTTGATTCTCACTGGTTTTGAGGAAGGGGGAGAAGAGGAAGGAAAGTTGTAGTGTTTGGGTTCTCACTGAAGTGCTTAATTTCTAGGTAGACAGGTGATGGTTTCTGCTGTGTGTAAAATAATGTCCAATACTGACAAAATACATTATTAATTTCAGCTGGAAATGGCTTAGCTTGTCCATAAGACTGGAAAGAAAATTAAGGGCTGTCTAATCTATGTTTTCTGCAAAATACTCATTTTGTTCCTCACCTTCTGTAAACACATGTTTTGGTGTGATTTTATCATGAATTTTAATCAAAATTTTACTAGTGTTCCAGTTTTCCTTTCGCACTGCTAGCTGTTCATAGGGTATCTAAAACATTGCTGTGTAATAGAATTAAAACTTTGCGAAAAAAATAACCCCCACCAGCAATAAGAATAAAAATAAGAATAAAACCCTCATATCTGATTGGGGAGTAGACTACACTTGTGAAAATTTAGACTTGTCTGTGTAGCAAATGATGACTGTGAATTGCTTTGGCATATTATCTGCTGTGGACTTACAGTGTCATTAGTTTAATATTTATTATGCTTCATTAACTATATGCAAGTTGCTAAATGATTTAATTGTCATAAATGGAAGTTATCTTTGCATAATTCTAATAATTAGGACATTTTACTTAGAACTTTGCTCTGTCTCAGAGTCAGTGAGAAGAAATTGACTGTTAATGAGAAAACCATCTACTATTAGAGAGCTATTTAACATAGTTGAGTATTTTTCTTGGGTCCAAGCAGATGTTGAAGCAAGTGAAAATAATATCTCTTATTTATTTGTAAATACTAGTGCTGCTCATTTGGGGTAAAAAACCAAGTTCGTATGTTTCAAAACCATTTTGTGTCAGTAATCTTGTTTCCTTGAGTTAGGAGTTACCTTCTTCTGGTAACACTTCATGTTGCAAACGTTCATGTTGTAATAAACAAAGCACAAGCTCTGATGTTTAAAATAGGCTGTTACAAACTTGTTTTGCTTTTAGATGGGTTATGTATGCACCTGTCATACTTGTCATGAAATACGGGGGATTTCTCTGCAAGAAAAGATGTCATCCTTGGATAAAATGATCTCAGGGTGAAACATCAATAACTTTAATTATCAGTGAAAACAGGACTATTCTTGGCTCTCCTACACATTGTTTTTATTAACTAAGTTCCATCAGTCGACACATGATGAGTAACCTGTCATGTATCTTGTTAATAAGTACGGCTAGTACCAGTGAGAATACAGGAATTTTTAGTCTACAGTCGCACTTAGGTCTGTTTTCTTGTAGAGCAGAGCAAGAGCTGTTTGGAATCACGATGGTTAGTGAAACTCTGAAGAGACATGGTCACCTTGAGTCAGACGTCAGCAAGGAGTTTCTGTGTGCCAAAGGTTTAGAAAATTTCAGTTATAATTGAGGAATATCTTTTAGTTTGTCTAAAAACTTCACCTGCAAAAATTGGCCAACAACTGATGAACAAAATAAAAACTGATGTAAAATAAAAAGAAAATGGCTAGATAGGTCTTACTATTCAAGATGAATGTATAAAAAAATATAGTAATCAATAATGTGACAAAAGTGAGTGCTATACTGGTTTCAATAATTCAGAAGAGTAATAACGTGGAGAGAAACTTGTCTTTTAAAAATGAGCGATTTTCAATTTGCTATTTCTCTTTAAATCATCGTTTATTTCTACTAACCTCCAGCTGAGTTACAGACCAAGGAGGATAAGCACTAAGGACTGCAATTATACCAAGTGTCCTTGCTGAGATACTGTTTCATCTCTTGTAGATGAGCTTGTATTAATACTTGGGCTCAAATAACCTTTAAAAGGCTTCTACTCTTACTTGAGCTCAAATAACCTTTAAAAGGCTTCTACTCTGAAATCAGCAATGTGAAAGCCAATGCTTTTGCATGTTTAGCATATGTGATTTTCTGCTCGTTATTGAACTATACTGAGATATTTTTTAAATGCATAGTTTTGGAACATTTCCCATCTTTTCCCATCTAATTATTATGTGCTCCTTTTTTTTTTTCCTCATATTTACTTTAAATCAAACAAACAAAACAAAACTGCTTTCCCAAAAGGACGGACATTTTGGTTGCCTACTGTTTTATATTCAGGGCTTGTCATTGGTAGAGTCATTCTTTGGACACAATGGAAAAAGCAAACTGTCCAAAATGGTACTTGCAGGTATCTTAGACATATGGGAAGAAGACCAGAACAGAGGTCCAGGTGCAAAAAAGTGATGCTTGCAAGGCATTCTGAAGAAGGATAGACTTATAATGGGACCTGTAAAGTTATGGTGTCACTGACATTTACATATGAGGCTGTGTGCAGAAAGCAAAGTATTTTTCTTCTGAATTTGTAGACTTATTTGTTTGGTTTAATAGTCATCCTGGCTTAATGTTTTAATAACTATGCCATAAAAATATCTCCCCTCAAAAAACCCTCCTTCTGATAAATAAAATGTGTCATTAGCTCCCTTTAAGCGGTTTAAAATAGAAACTATTCTAAGCAAAGTAAACCAAAGAATGAGTTAATGGAAAAATGAAGCTGTCATCAGCACATCTTGGCCCTCAGACCTTCTAAAATATCAGGACCACTTTGAAAAAGGCCCTGAAGCCTAGCCGCCTGATTTTAGCCTTATCCTTTCCATAAGGCTATTTATTACAAGGAACTGAATTATTTCTTTTCTTTTTTTTTTTTTTGTTAACATGAAATACTTGATGTGATTTTCCTAGAGAGGCCACTTGAAGTTTGTTGTAAGCTGCTGCTTTTTTGGAATTTACTCCTTTATTTTAACCCTGTTGGAATTGTAGCTAACCTTATTACATCTTCCATAAACTAGTTTTAATGTACTTTCCCTTGTCTAGTCAGTCATAAGTGTGGAAGCAAAATTCTTTGTCCCTTCCCAGTATGTTGAACTTGCTGATGGCTCTTACTTTTTTCCTTTCCTGTGCTATGAGCTGTTTCCATCAAGTTCATTCTACAAAAGCCTCTAATTCCTTACTGCTTTCCCTTCTTGTACAAAGCCAGTACAGAGCAGCTGGTCCAGTAAGTTACTTAGATATCTCTTGTGTTTTCCTTTGTGTACTGTTTTTTCGTTGTCTAATGTATTTTTCTTGAAAGTTTTGAAGTCACAAGCAATACAGTGTTGTTTAAAGAAAAATATATAACTTTGTTCAGTCAGAAGCTAAAAGCTAAAATTCAAGTTCCTTCCTCCTCACACTTGCCCTGCTGCAGCATGGGTCCTTCCCATAGTCTGCAGTCCTGCAGGATAAATCTGCTCCAACATGGGCTCTCCATGGGCCACAGTTCCTTCAGGAAATATTCACCTGCTTTGGCATGGGGGTCCTCCATGGGCTGCAGCGTGGATATCTGCTTCACCATGGTCCACTCCCTGGGCTGCAGAGGGGCAACATGCTTCACTGTGGTCCTTTCCAAGGGCTGCAGAAGAATCTTTGCTCTGGCACCTGGACAATCTCCTCCCCCTCCTTCTCCATTGACCTTGGTGTCTGCAGGGTGGTTTCTCACACTTCTTTTTCTCATCACTCTGCACTAGTCTCTGGTGGTTTTACCCTTCCTTAAATACGTCTTCCCAGAGGTGCCACCATCTTGGCTGAGGGGCTCAGCTGTGCCCTGCAGTGGGGTCGCTCTCCTCACAGCAGCCACTCTGCAACCTCCACTGCAAGTGCCTGGGCACAGACACCCTGTTCGGTGGACCAGAACTGGTTTTCTCTGGTAGTTCAGTAAGTGATTCGTCATCTTTCCTTCTCTTCTTTCCTTTGTTCCTGATGCATGTTTGTCAGCAGTTACCCAAGAGAGAGGTGGGACAGCACATTGCACATGATGGATGTTAGTTCCTGTGCCACTGGAGATGACAGTGGCACTGTGGTTCAACCACCACAATGGTGGGAGCCTCATGCTACCTACTAGCTTACACAGAGTACAGCAGAGTCTTAATTTTGTTCTACGATTTGTCAGCTGATAGTGCTGAAAGAAGTTGGCTGGAAAGGCCTTGGAGATACGTCCCTCTGAAGTGTAGTGCTGCCTCGCAAGCTGCTGAGTCTCTCTTACTTGTCACACTGAAGTAACACTCTGCTGAAGACTGAGTATCCTGATTCGTAAACAGTTTCCAGCCCTGACATCTCTGAAGAGAACTAATGAAATAGCATTTCAAGTTGCTTTTTTATTGAAATGCACACCAAGCATTGGCAGAAGAGGGGAAAAACACCAGAAAAAAACCCAAACTAACTAAACATAAAAAATTCCTCAGTCCTCAAAGTATCAATTGACTTTTGATCTAGTCAGCTATTTCCGGTTTCTGTAAGAACTGATTTTTTGTCTTACGTAGAAGTACATAAGCTTGACTCTTGAGGCAGATTCAGGTTGACAAAATCCTGACACATTTCATTCAGTGGTATTTTGAGCCTGTATGAGTGAGTTACATTTTTATGCAAATATATTAGAAGTTTTGGGGACAAGAAAGAGAGTGAGTAAGCACTGCAAATTGAATCTGGTGATAGGGAGGAGATAAAAGTTTATCTGGAATGGAGTTAGCAGCCTGGACCTTTATTTATTTTGTTATTTGGGATGCTTTTTTTTTTTTTGTATACATTCTTGGTAATTTTATTCAGGACTTGGTATCTAAGTCTCATGTGGCTGAAAACATGAAACCAATTCTGATTTTCCTAACAGAGTGAGTAATAAGTACTGTTATTTTGTAGACAGTAGATGGAATTGAACAGCATTTGTATTAAAACTTTTTTTTGTATCAGTTTTCACTGGTAATCTTTCTTCCAATCTCTCAAGCCCCTGAATGTTGGGGCAGAGACTGGGGGAAGACGATCAGATTTGAGACCACCTTGAACAACAGGTTGTTTGAACCTGTTCGTGGGTTCATGGGACCCAACGAGATGCATACCAGGGACCTGAGGTAACTGGCTGATGTAATTTCCAAGCCACTCTTAATCGTATTTCAAAAGTTGTGGTAGCCAGGCAAAGTCTCAGTAACTAGAAAAAGGGAAACATCACACCCATTTTTAAAAAGAGTAAAAAGGAGGACCCTGGGAACTACTGACCAGTCAGGCGTCACTCTCCATGCGCGATAAGATCATGGAGCAGAACCTCCTAGAAGACATTTTGAAACCTGAGGAAGACAGGGAGGTGATCAGAGACAGCCAACATAGCTTCAGCAAGGGCAAATCATGCCTGACTAGTGGTCTTCTACAATGTGGTGACTGCATTAGTGAAGAAGGGAGAGCTATGGATGTCATCTACCTAGACTTCTGTAAGACCTTTGGTATGATCCCACACAACATTCTTGCTGCTAAATTGGAAGGATATGGGTTTCACGCTTGGACTGTTAGATGGATAAGGAACTGGCTGAATTGCCACTTCCAAAGAGTTATAGTCAATGGCTCAATGTCCAAATGGAAACCAGTGATGAGTGGTGTCCCTCACGAGTCCATACTGGGACCAATAATATTTAATATCTTTGTCAGTGATATAGACAATGGGATGGAGTGCACCGACAATAAGTTTGCAGACAAAAGTTTCAAACAGAGCTGAGTGGTGCAGTTGATTTACTTGAGGGGAGGATGCCATCCAGAGGGACATTGGAAGGCTTGAGGAACGGGTCCATGTGAACCTCATGAAGTTCAACAAGACCAAGTGCAAGGTCCTGCAACTGGGTTGGGGCAATCCCCAATATCCATATCGGCTGGGGGATGAACAAATTGAGAGCAGCCATATGGAGAAGGACTTGGGGATATTGGTGGATGCAAAATTGCACATGAGCCAGCAACATGCGCTTGCAGCCCAGAAAGCGAACCATATCCTAGACTGCATAAAAAGAAATGTGGCTAGCAGTTCAAGGCAGGCGATTCTGTCCCTCTACTCTGCTCTAGTGAGACATGGATCTGTTAGAGTGGGTCCAGAGGGGGACCATGAATATGGCCAGAGGAACACTTTCCCTATGAGGAAAGGCTGAGAAAGTTGGGGTTTTTCAGCCTGGAGGAAAGAAGGCTCTAGGAAGACCTTACTGTGGCCTTTCAGTACTTAAAAGGGGCTCACAAGAAAGATGGAAAGAGACATTTTACCAGTGTCTGTAGTGATAGGACAAGGGACAATGGTTTTAAGCTGAAAGAGGTTAGGTTTAGATTGGACATGAGGAAGAAATTCTTTATGATGTGGGTTGTGAAGCATTGGAACGGGATGCCTAGAGGAGTTGTGGATTCCCCCTCCCTGGAAGTGTTCAAGGTCAGCTTGGATAGATCTAGTGGAAGATGTTCCTGCGCATGGCAGTGGGGTTTGACTAGAGGATCCTCAAAGGTCCCTACCAAACTAAACTATTCTCTGATTCCACGATTCTGTGATTTAACCACCACTTTTTTATAACTATGGCTGAACTACTGACAAGTCATATTATTTTAGTACTTAAATGTAATTGTGGTAGATGTGAAAGATATGGTAAGAGAGTACCTTTGAGAGAAAGTGTAAATTAGAAGACTCAGTAAACTATATATATATATATATAATTTTTGAATAGTTGTATGCCATTTGGCCTATTTTTTCCAGTATTTAAGTTGCTGGCATAATACTGAAAAAAATACTTTTTTCTTCCTTTATTTTTATCTAATCAGTTATCAATAATTTTCTTCTTATTTATCTATTTTGGTAACCATGGTGAGGGAATAATACATGAATTGCAATCACTGGAGTTCTAAATAAGCCTGTCTCTTTAAAATGTAGATGGCTTGCATTGAAAGACTATACTTAAAAGGTAGTTTTTTTGTGCCTGCAAAATAATGTATAAATAAGTGCGCTCATTTAGGTGGTATCTTTGGGAAAGAAAAGGAGGAAACAATTAACCCTGGTCTTTTAGCTACTTCAAGCGATTCTGTAGTCTCTCCCTCTTTCTTTACCCCTACTACCCTTCAGCATGAAAGGAATTTTTTAAATGAGTAATGCTTTGAAAATGGTGGCTCAGAAAAAAGGGATTCTCTCCATGTATCTGTATCACGAGAACCCAAATTTGTGGAAAGCTTGGTATCCGTGCACATCCTCCAACATATAGATTTTAGCTAAGAAGTTGAATGAATCTACTTTTACTGAGATCTGTTTAGCAACAGAATGAAGATAATAACTTGCCTTTAGAGGGAAGTTTCAGTCAAGTGTAGTTACTTGTATTAATTTCTGTAAACTGCAAAGCCATGCTGCTATTTAACATATAACACTTCTCTCTCCCTTTCCTTTCCCTTTCTAATGTCAGCGCTAGAAACCAAGAAGAACATCTTTACTTTAATAAATATACACATGCATTAAAAAGGAATTGAGAAAGTTATTACTCAAATTTTGAATTAGAATTAAATATTCAAACTCAATTTTAATTATATCTTTGACATTTTATTCCACTTGTTTGCTTTGTTTATGTGTATGCCTAATTAGTATTTAAATCATAATTAAAGAAATAGAAAAAGGGAACATTACTTTGTACTGCTCAGAAATCTAGCCTGGTTGATCTTTGCGTAAAATATATTGATAAAGAAGTATGTTCATTATTCACGTTCCAGTAAGACTCCGTGATTTCTAAAATTGAGTAACCATGGAAACACAACTGGGTAACATAAGGGAGAAAGAGCAGGGGTAAATTTACAGTTGGTCTTTTAATCAAAAGTTATTATGTGGATTCTGTTTTTACAGTACAATTGAGCTCAGTTTTTTAACTAATCTCATACTAGTTTAAGCCTGTACAAGTATATTCTCTATATATATGCATAAACATATAATACATATATATGAAACATACTTAGTTGAAATAAATGGTTTGCTTACTTTTGTTACAGCCTTTTTTCTGATTTTTTTTAATTCACTAAATTCTAGCCAGAAAACTTACCAGCTTCTCCCCCTTCATTTTTGTTTCATAGAATTTTTTTTCTAAATGAGAGTTTGAGAACTCTTCCTGAGTTATAAATTAATTTTAAAAGGCAAATTTGTAGAGCATTATGTGATAGTACTCAGAGCATTAGGAGGATCACAGATAGATTATTGGACAAAAGTGTAATAAAAAATGCTACAAATGTTAGGTAAGTCAGTTGCTTGTTGCTGTATAAAGCATATGTTGTTTTTAATGTGTTAAATTGCAGAACTTGTAGGGTTTTGTGTAATACTTGGCACATATTCCAGTGTCTGTCTTTTATATTGCTTGTGATTGTGGACTGAAAATATGCATTTGCTTTTTTAGAAAAGCATGCCCCAGGTGTTTCTGGACTATGTTATTCATATAATAGCCTGCTGGGTAATATTTTCTCTTCTGTATGTCATTGTGAACCTCAGCCTTCTGTCTTTTCTTAACATTTTTAATCTGTGTGAGGATATACCTCCTTGTATGAAAGAAAATGTGCTGAGTTCTGTGGGGTTAATAGCAGCAATTTTAAAAATTATTCTTGCTTTCTCTCACTGTCTAAAATCCATAAGGTAAAATATATTAAGCAATAAGGGCAAAGAGAAGATTGTGAGCTTCTGTTCTTTAAACTTCTGAAATTCGTAGTTTGTGACTTTCTTTGGGATAAGGGTGTTTGTCTTTCTGTCTAAATTCAGCATTTGTTGGGAAGGAGGACTTCCTGAATCTTTTTTTTTCCCCACATTTTCCGCACTGGTCTCCCGTCACGTAGAGGAGATGAAATAGGAAACGAAGCCCCAAAATGTATTCACTTGGTTCTGGTGCAACCTCTAAAATGCATCAAATGTCAAGCTATGCCCACTGCGAGCAATTCATGAAGAAATTGCCTCAACATTTTGATCACAGTCAGGCTTTTATTGTGAAAGTAGCTGGCATAGAAAGACACCTTTAGAAGTGTGAAAACAAGCAACACAATGAAGTAAAGATGATAAAATTGAGCACAGCGCTGGCACAGTGTAGCTGCTGTCCCTGGCAGTAACTGCTGCCTGCAACAATAGCCTATGACTGCCAGGAAAACCCCGTTCACTATAAGGAAGTAATTTCTGTTGGTTAACTTTCATTTTAATATCAAAGGAGAGCTCAAGCCAGAATCCTATGTTTGAAAAACTCTGACAGTTTGTGTGTGTCCATATAACAGTCTTATGAAGCCCCTTTATTTTTAAGACTTACCTAAAGGAATACTTTATACCATCTGGCTCAGCAAGTAATTTTCCCTGCATTCTGACTGAATGTTGGTGACAGAGCTTTCTGATCAACAGAATATATTCAGAAATTTAAGTAAGAAAAAAAGAAAAGAAAAAAAAGAAAAAAAAAGTGAGTTAAGTACACATGCAAGTCATTTGCACTGTAGAAGGTGAAATCTCTTCTTCCTTCTCTGGAGTTTGTTTGGTAGGGAGACATCTAATTTTTTGCGAAATAGTCTGTGGCATGGCAATAAAAAAGCACAGGTACTGTCTTAGTTGCCCATAATTTTCCTAGTAAGGGTTTATACACTTGTACTTGCTACTGCCTTCATCTCACTGAAGGATGAATTTAAGTCCATCAGATGTCTCATATTCTTGCAGTATTCTAAAGTTCTGCTACCTGGAGTCAACAGACTCACTAGCCCTTTACCTATCACTTATAAGCTGGCTCATGTTCTTTGTAGTGTACAGAGGAGGCATATATGCTGATAAAGTCTAGATCTAACCTGCCTGCTGACTTCAAACAAGTAAGTGTCCTCATTTGGACTTGGTAGTCACTATGGGCCCAATTATCTGTTGCCTGCCACCTTTCATGGTCATTTATAGCGAAGTGACAAGATATGTAATACTACCATGATTTACAGTAATTTCATCCCTGGCATGCTTATATGACAAAGACTACAAAAAATATGAGGGAATGGAATATCAAACAATTGATATTTGTGATATCAGACCTTCGGTGTTGCGGGAAATCCAAAGGTAAAATTGATGAGTGTCAAACCTTAGAAGGAGCTAGTACCATTCTTATTTTATTTTAGTCTTCTAATGAGCTTGCAGAGGTGAGGACCAAAAAGCACTCATTCTGTCCTGAAATAAAGTTGTAATCTGGAGGATGATTTTGTCTTATGAAGGCATTGGGACACTTCCTACTGGAATCATTACACCAAGGAATAAATTGCTAGATCGTTAGAGGTCCAGAAATAAGACTTCTTTAAGACTCCTTAGCTATATGGAGCTTGAACTTAGACCTCGATATATTGAAGAAGGCGCTAATTTAGTTCTCTTCACGTTCTTTATTAGCCTGATTTAGGATTTTTTTCTTTTCTGTGTTTTTTTTTTCCTTCAGCTAGACTAATTTACCCAAACGTGTTCCCCCTTCCAAGCAGTTGTCAAGACAGAAACACTCAAGAATTGAGTCTCTGTTAATTTCTGCCACTTTGTAAACATGAATATTTTCTACATTTTCATTATTTGTATTCCTTTTTTAAAACCTCTGTCACATTGTAGATTTTTTTTCTGTATTACTATCTTACAACTACATAGTTTGGGTAAATATATACTATTGTTATTTTTCCACTTCCCTCTTTTTTAAACATGTCGCCTGGAAACATAATGAAAAGATGCCATCATGTAGTGTTTCTTATACTTACATTAACCAGTACTTCACCTGCTAAAGTCAATGAGATGAAAATCATTCTACCTACCTGTGGTAGTGGAATTTGTTCAAAATACAATCCCGTATGGTCAAAAGAGAACGTACTGCATGTAGAGGTACAAGAACTTATTCTTAGTCTGATTAATATCTTCACAACCATGTTTGTATCTAAACAAAATGCAAGAAATAGTTATTAGTCCAGTTACAAAAGTACAAACACTTATCTCATTAATAACACCCTTAAAATGGTTATAGAAAAGGTTTGAGACAAAGCCTAGCCTAGCGTCTTTTCTCTGGTGCTGTGCTCACCTTTCCAGGCTTCTTTTGAGTCTACGGGTCAATGACTGATGGCTTCTCCCAGCCCGCAGTGGGTACTGCTGCACCATCACCATCCGGAGGTCTTTGCTGGGTGGGGTGTGATGTTCATGGTGGGAGTCCCCACCTCCTGAGTCCTTGGACCTGGTTGGGTTTATTTTTATGTGTTTCCTTGCCCTGGGCTGCTGCCTTTTGGCTGCTCTCAGCTCAGGGCACGGCTTGTGGCCATTAAGTAGGAATGGCAGAAATTGTCATTACTTATTGACTTTTTTTTTTAAAAGTGCTTTTGGATAGAGTCAGCCACATTGATTTTGGTGAGGATGGAACTACATCTTCAAGCAAAATATCTGCCTCACTTGTTCTGAGAGCTAGGTTTATATTTCCAAGACATTGTGGGTTTTTTGTTCCAGTTTGTGTCATGGTCTGTCTCATCATTCCCTCCAAGTACAAGCTCTTTTTCCTGAAATCAGCTGAGTAGTTTTAATTTATGTCAGCAGCTTATTTCCTGCAGAACCCAGGTGCAAGAGCTGCCTATAAGCACTACCTGCAGCATAAGAAACATGAAACAAAAGATGAGAACTGCAAGGAATACTGAAATCCTTCTGAAAGTTGCATGGCAAATGAGAACAGCGATGTGTAGGTGGCTGAGAGGACATGGATTTAGGTATGCGAAAGAGAGGAACGGAGGTCAGTGATATGGGTACAGGCTGAAAGAAGTTGGATAGCAATTGATCCTTGCTGAAGCAATGAAGGGAATGAGTATTTGGGGATGGGTGAGGTGCAGGCTGTTGGTACTGAATCAGGATTTGATGCGTGCATGCGTGTGAGTGTAGGGAATCTGCAACAGAGCTGACTAGCAGCAGTCCTCGTGCTGTTTCCAGATGTGTGGAAATGGAAAGAACACTGGGTAAAAGCTGTAGCTTCAGGTGCAGCAGCGCAGCTTGCCTGCCTGTTGATGCCCCATGAGCTTCCTTCTCTAGGTAAGTTCCACAGTTGGGTTTTTTTATTGCTTAATCATCTGATAGCTCTGTTTAATTGCTCTAATGCAGGATGGCAAAGAGTGAGGACAGTAATAGGAAATGAATGGCATTTCTCTGAACTTAAGGGTGAAGAGTGGGTCGGTGGAGTCTCCTGCGGAGCAGACAGAGATATGTGCATATTAGAGTGCATTAAAATTTGATTTTTCAACTTCAAGTTATTTTACATACGTAGTTGTGGAGAAGATGAGCAGAGCTAAAAAGTCCGGAGATAGAGTAACCCTTCTCTTAGAATAATTTTATCATGTAAAGGAAAAGTGTCATGAGTTGGGGGTCAGTCTTTTGGGGGAGTAGGGGGCAATATGTGACTTTTTTTGGGGTTCTTGAAATACCAATGTTATTTTCCTTAAGTACTGTATTCTGAAATACTTTTCTGGGTTCAGGAAACAAGATTCTTGTTGACCCTTATGACTCTTGATGTGACTTGCATTATTATTGTATCTCAAGAGACAAGTAGAATCAGATATACTATCTTAAAAAAATACTTGATTGTAGCATTGTGTGAAGTAACTAGTATGTAAAAAATATTTCCTTAATGTACTTGATGGCTTGAAGCTGAATTTTAAGCCAAAGCGCATATGTTCTTTGAACTATGCTGTTTTCCGCAGTTTTCCAATGCTTATGTAGCCCCTACATCTTGTTTGTAAAGAGGTAGCTTTGGTTTGAATTTTGTATCAAAATGAGAATAATATTGAAATCTCAGAAATTTTCAAAACTGGGAAATCTCTCCCTAAGTTATCTTTACTTCTGCACTGGACAACAGCAGTGATTCACTCAGTCTGAGTTTCCAAGGGTAAATTAATATTGAGAAACATTCTTCTGGAAGTATTCTGTCGTGCTGTCTGCAGGCAGACAGAAAAGGTATTTTACCAGTTAGACTATGTACACATTTTTTTTTTTCTTTCTTTCTTTTACCAACCAAGGGAGCTAGGGAAACTCACCAGAATCCCAGACTGGGTTTGAGAGGTGTAGCGTATCTCTATCCATCCTTAACCTAAGAAGCAACAGCTTCAAAACATGAAAATGGCAGCTTTTGTTTGCTGCACTGCAGTGCAGTCCCAGCTCTTTCCCAGCCACACCTGATCACTGCACCCTGCTCAGTGCATGGTGGCAATGGAAAAATCTGTGTGTTTGTGTGGGTGTAAACATGTGTCAGCCTATTAAGCCAGTTTCCAGTTCTAAAGGCAATAGACGGGGCTTTATGGAGAAGTATTAAGAATCAATGATCCACCAAATGTAGGACGTGAGTTTTCTAGAAAACTGTTAGTTTACTTACTATTTCTTTATACTTATAGCTTTTTCTATATTGATGTATTTCTGTATATTAACTGCTTTATGGCTCCCCGTGGTGGAACAGATTTTTTGCTTCTTAACTTGTGAAATGCTTGAACTGTTAATTCTAAAACTACTGTTTCATTCAGTGGTTACAGAATGCATCATTTATAATAATTTTGAAATGCTTAACATAGAAACCTTTGAGCTCTCCGGTTCTTCAATTTATCAAGTAAATAAATTTGCTATTGGAGGAAGGGTTTGAAGGTGACTGCCAAAGATCAGTGTCAATGAACTGTTCTTAAGCAATTAATTCTACTGTTGATTGAGTTAACTTATTTTTTTGCCATGAATATGAGCTGAGGTGTTCAGAATCCATTTGGCTTATGCATAGTAAAACTGGCAGAATGTATATGCATCTATTTTCGATACTGCCAAGCTTCAGTTATGCACCTATAAATGAATTTTATCAGCAGGTCTTTTATGCCAAAAGAGGTGGATTGTATTACTCTGTTTGCGTATCTAGTGGGACAGTTGAAGGCACATCATGAAAAAAGAATTTTCTGCTGTCGGTGTAGTTGTTGATGCCAATCTTAAGAAAATACTTGGAAAAGTGGAGAGGAAGGACGATATTATACGTGATGAAGAGGGCTGGGATTTGAAATAGTTTCATCCTGCCACATTTCTTGTGTGAGACTGTGAACAAGTAACACTGTCTCTGTCAATCCATTTGTAAAGCAGTATAAACTGTAGTTACCTTGTAGAGATTTAGTAAAAATAAAAGAATCATATTTAAATGCTGTTTTGGGGAATTTGTACCAAAGATACTGTATTTTACTGTAAGTGTTTAATAGGGTTTAAGGTGGAGGAATGTTTTGCAGTATGCTTCACTCACTGGGAAGACATTTTTGGGGTATTCATATGCATTCTTTTGATATTAGATCTACTTATCTGCTCTCCGTCCTTGCCCTGTGCAGTTCAAAAGCTTTTTGAAACTTTTATTCTGCTAGATTTCTGTCTCCAATTGTTACACTTCCACTTTTTCCTGATGACCTTCTTGGTTCAACATTCCATTTCTTAGAGGTAATGTGGTTGACAGTTGTCCCTCACGACAGCTTGGCTTCTGTCCCTATCTTCTCTTTTATCCCTCCACTTCCTAGAGCTGTACAGTTATGAAAGGAACTCAAGGTTGTGTAAAATTAGCATGTACTTTTTTTATTTTGAAAATTTGTTTTTCTTTAACAGGAAAAAGTTATCTAGTTCAATAGATTTTTTTTTCTAGAAATTTTATGCTAACCAGTTCACATCTATGTATTTTTAATTATCTATTTGCAAATCTGAAAGTAATAGAAAGTTCTTTAAAAATCTACTTTGGAGATTGTTTTGACATCTAATTGTTGATATGGTGATAGATTTGTAGAATTTCCTGTAGACAGTATGTATTCCTTAATGTTCAAGGAAGTAACAGTGAAGAAAGCATTTTGTGTTTTGTTTTGTTTTTAAATTATTTTGGCATTTTGTCTTTCTCTGGAATTATTTGCCACTTTTTGTTTTGCAGTGTGTTTCCATGTTGTAGAAAGTCATAGCTGTTTATTTTCTTTGCCATAATTGTGCTTTCTGAATTAGTTTACTTTCTTCTCCTTTATAAATGCTTTTTTTCTTTGTACACTGAATTATCTTTGTTTTTTGAAGTATTTAATAGCAGTTCTTGTTCCATAGCTATGTCAGCGCTTTTGGTAAGAAATTGAATATGTGTATTACAACATATGTACCATATTTAGAAACTATACATTCCATGAACTCAACCATAATCACAAAATTCATTAAATTAAGAGGACTGTATATTCCATTTGAACCGCTAGTATAATTAGATGTACCTAGGGAAGAAGGTAAAAAGATCCTTTGGAATAGAAGGCATTTTTATAGTTCTGTGGATAGCGTGGAGATGGGAATGTCATCTGCGACAGATGGGAGTTGCTGCTGAGCTTCCTTCAGTGGGTGGAGTGTCACAGAAGTATTTTGTCTGGTCTTGGACATTGGGCTTAAAGAAAGAAATAGATTAAATGGATGACGTCCAGGGAAGACAAACAATAACCAGCACCAGATAATATAAGGACAAAAGAAGGTTTGTTAGTTTTGAGTAGAAAGGTTGAGAGATATATATGTCAATAATATTGCAAAAAATTTGTCTTTTATCATATGAAAGATTATTATGAGCCATGATGGTTCTGTTTCCAAAATCATAAAAAACAGAACATAAATGATCAGCATACTTTATAACACTGAGGATTTGGGACAAGAAAACTCTTTTTATGTATGACACAGCTAAGTACTTGAAAAAACTGTAGAGCATATGAGTCTTAAATATGTGAGGCAAATCTGTATCAAGAACAGTCTAAGGGTACAGTGTCCTCCCCCAGAGTAAGGGGGATGGATGAGATGAGGCCTTTCTTTTTCAAAGCCCTAATTTTTTTATGATTTTTATCTCTTCTTGCCTAATTAAACCCTTACATGTTTGTGAGGTGTGATAATGTAAGCTTTGAAAATATTGCTACTGGAGAGAGTCCAGCAGAGGGCTACGAGGATGATGAGGGGACTGGAGCACCTGTCCTATGAGGGGAGGCTGAGGGAGCTGGGCTTGTTCAGCCTGAAGAAGAGAAGGCTGCGAGGGGACCTAATAAATGCTTATAAATATCTGAAGGGTGGGTGTCAGGAGGATGGGGCCAGACTCTTTTCAGTGGTGCCCAG
>Ga0065711_1040791_pt1 | contig 16673 bp, 14 predicted proteins | sample Hoacrofraction12_FD_59098 | JGI IMG/M metagenome (GOLD analysis project Ga0065711, IMG submission 59098) | Hoatzin crop microbial communities from Cojedes, Venezuela - Epithelial fraction 12 v2 (version 2) | ecosystem: Host-associated > Birds > Digestive system > Esophagus > Crop | place... | reverse complement strand
GCGGCCGCGCATGCGCCGAGGGGCGGGAGGCGAGGGCGGGCGCAGGCGCCTCAGCCGGCGGGCCGGTACCTCGGCGCGGGTACGGCCCCGCCTGCAGCGGAGGAGACGAGCAGCAGAGACAGCGAAGCCGTCCTTCCCAGCGGGACCTCCCGCGCCCCCAGGCTGCCGCCGGGGTAAGCACCGGGTAAGCGTTTAACAAAAACCCTCACCCTAAAACCGAACCAGACCCCCGCCCTCTCCGGAGAGCCCCCGCCCCACGCTGTGCGACGTCTGAGCGGAGCCTGGGAGCAGCGTCCCCCTGACACCGGGACAGGGGGGAAGCAGCAGGATGACAGAAATGGTGCGAGACGGCGGCGGGTTCCCCCCCCAGAAGCCCACCAAACGCTTAGCTGCGGTCATGGGTTTTCATAACACAGCCAAAAGATATGCTCTTGTTGGCGCTCCGTTAAGGCTCGGTACATAATTTAGTGCTAAAGCCATGCTAACAGCACTAATTGCAACAGCCTAAAGAGACTGACAGTGCATCATTTCTACCTGAGTGCACATCAAAACAGCAGTTCTAGTTTTTCGAAGAAAAAATGTTAGAAGGGCATCTTTATAAACAACTTTGCAGAGTTACACCTCTCACACCACCTACGCTTCTCCCAAAATCGAGGCACAGCTATGACCTCCAGCTATTGTTAATTCTCACTCAAAACACACACCCAAATAAGAGATTTATTGTTTGGAATAATTATGCTTACTTACGTATAAAATAGGAGTTCAGATGTTTTCTGTCATTGGGTTTTTGTACTAAATATCACAACAGTTCAAACAGTATTTTTTATTTTAAACTGCATAATATGGGATGGCAAATCACAAAGGTGGAAAGTTGTACCCAGGTAATGATTTCCAAAATGCACGTGTAGTTCATTGGCATAGGGAAAATATGCTTGGGGCATTTATGAATAATACTCTTTAAGACTTTTTTTTTCTTAAGGCAGAGTGGATGATTTTAGAGTATTTTATTTAGTACTGTGACTGTCTCGACTTAATCGAGCCGCAAACTCTACCAGCGTTCTTGTAGGGCGTCCTGCCATGCCTTTTCGAAGATAGGGCACCTCATCTTTGTTGGACATCACACCAGCTATATCTAAATGAGCCCAGTGAGAGGCAGTCACAAATTCCTTCAGGAATGCGGCAGCTGTGCACGCTCCTCCAGCTCTGCAGGAAGCAGAAAAATTGTACTGTTTCTAAAGCAACACCAACAGCACAAACATTAAACGAATACACTGAAGGAAAGGGGCGGGTGAAGGATATTGGCAGATCTTACCTGCTGTACTTTCCAATGTTACTCAAATCTGCGAGAGGACAGTCTGTTACTTGTTTTGTGTAATGTTCAAAGAGAGGCATTCTCCAAACTCTGTCTCCTGTCAAAATGCTGGCCTGAAACAAAGAGTGATAGTTTTGGCAATTTTTTTTAAACTGCATTTAGAAGCCCCGGTATCGTGCATGCTTATTTTTGTTTAGCTTTGATCAGTCTAAAAATCTTCAGCCCAATATAATATTAGGTACTTGGAAATACACTGCAAAACAAAACGGTGAATGCTGCTTTTTAGGTACTTTAGTGTTAGTCAAAAGGCAAAATCTAAAGACTGTTCCCCCCCGTTTTTTTCCTGACAGCACAAATCCTTCCCTTCAGAGACCCCTCCTTTAGCTATCACGCTTCAGCCACCCATGAGGCCTCTCTGAATTTGTCTGTGTTGTTAAGCACGATCAATTATCTTTTCAACATAAACTAATTACTGTCAGTAGTCCAGAGTGTATGCATATACAGTAAGTTACCAGAAGATGCAGATCCTTGAGATAATGTGCATACTGTTTGCTGTACAATTAAAGAGCTAGTAATTAATATTACAAATTAATTATTTTCAATTAAATAGTACTAACTATTCCTATGAGATTTCAAATTGTAGTAACATACCTTTTAGATTTGCATAAAGACTTTCAAGTAATGCACTAACTTTCCATTAACAGCTATTACTGAATTATTATTATGATCTAATAATAATGCAGATGACCTACCTCATAAAGGTGAGTCCAAAGCCAAGATGAGTTTGTGAACACTCCAGTCGCAGCAGACCCCAACGCAACATCCATGGCACCTACAGAAACACACCTTCAAGGTTATACAACAAGGGCAAAGGAGGACCTGAGCTATTCCTCTGCATCCTGTCACCTCATAGAGCTTTCCATTTTTAATTCCCATTATAAGTAATTTCTGAAGTCTGCAAAAACTAAAGATACTAGTACACTTGAGTTTTTAGAAGTTTAAATGCTGTTAAAACATTTATATAATCTAACAGGGCAAGAATTCGTAAAACATATTCTGTATCTCATGAAACTAGATTTTGTTTTATGTTTCTTACCAATATTTCTAATATAATATATTTGGCAACAACAGTGTCTTCTCAAAAAAAATTCTGAATTTTATTGTTTCCATATAGAAAATATAAATGACTGGACTTTTTCAAATGTATAGACCTCTACAATTTTCAAGCTGATACTTTCCCTTCTGTGAATTTCACTTGCACAGATTTTTGCACAGCATATGTGAATTTACTTTAAATGAAAATAATCCTTATCAAAATACTAAACCATGCCTAAACCAGAGGGATTACATTCATATTATTTATTCGATGCCACAAAACTGCTCCTCTAATACCAACACTCAATCCTCAGTAAGATTAAACAAACAAACAAAAAAAAAAGCAAGGAAAAAAAGCAGTTTAACAAAATCGTATGTCAAAAGTTTCTACAAGAGCTCTCCTTCTTCCTGCTTGATGCCCAAGGATCCCAAACACAGAATAATCTATAGTGGGAGTAAACTCCTTCTGTTATGCCCTTTATATGGGAATACTTTTATACAAGCCAATGATCTTAAAATCGGCTTCCCTTCTGTCTACTGAAATTTTCCACAGCATTTGAACTGGTAAAACTAATGGAACTTAATTTAAGGCACTAGCAGAGAATGTATAGAAAGATAATTATTTTGCTTAGCATATTCATTAAGCAACACAGCGGACTCCTGTCTGAACTGCTCTTCCATGCTCTTCATTTCAGCTACAGTCACTTCACCCATGACAGCTTGTTACTGCAGTTCATGAGACGCATACACAATGCTGGTTTTAAATGTAAAATTCAAACCTCATTCATATAAAACCGTAGAGACAAAACAATTAAAGAACATTTTATTATGCCTGAAAGTATGCAAACTGCACATAAAATAAGAGATGCTTCAACTAAATCAATTCTTGGGAAGATGATAACGACTCTCCTACTCTATTATCCAGAATCACGGAGACCTGAGCTAGCTCCCACAATGGAAGAACTGGTGCTGGCCAGGTCAGAGCTCAGGCTCTCGGGAAGCTGTTCACAAAGAAGCTGTTTTGGCTCCGGCATGGCCAGTGCCATATAAACCTGGCGGGATTCTTCCACAACCACACCAGTGTCTCTGATCACACAGCTCTGGGAGCTGGGAGGGCTTAGCTCAGAACTGGAAGCACTGGGAAACACTGTGTAGAAACATCGAAGTCTGGGTAGGTTTTCCTGCTTAATTCCAGCTCAGCTGGGCCAGCACAACTTCATCTACATCACTGAGCATGTACCCTGCATGCCAATACCCGCCCCAGTACCAGAGACATGGTGCAACTGTACAAGTTGTTACAGCATAAACGGTGCTAGCTCTTGTCCTACAACATGTAAAATCATATCAGTTGCTTCTGAATGAAGGCTGGCTTTATAGACGTAGTGCAACTAATCCACAGCCCAGCTGATGAGAGTTAACAAAGAACTGACTTGCAAACTGAGCAGGGCAGGGAGATTGCTTACCTGTCAATGTTGCAGCATTCACAATAGCCCTTGCATTAAAATTGTGGGCATAACAGAGAGCATCAGCTAATAGCAGTCTTCCTTCCGCGTCTGTGTTGTCTACCTTCAGGTGCAAAATTAGTAAAAAGAGATTAACTCCTGAAAACTTCCCTTTCACTGACTTATTTCTTATGTATTATCTTAAATAGCTGTCAGATTGTGAATGCACTGTCGCAGGCCCTAGGAACTTCAGGTAATCAAAATTTACTCAAAAAAAAAAAAGAAAAAAGATAACATTGATATACAGTTACGTTTATAAAATAGAAGCGTATCTGTAGCTGAGGTCAAGTCATCTTTGAGCACTGCAACCTCCTCTGCGTGCTGGGCTGCTGTGCTGCTGGCTCCTCAGGGGAGCCGGGAGGCTGGAGAGGAGCCCCAGAGGAGTGCAGGGGGCTGGTTAGCGTTCCCAGCAAAGCCCCAGCAATCCCAGGGGCTGCTTCTGGGCAAGCACAGAGACCCGGCCAATGGAAACTGCACACAGAGGATACCACAAAGCAGCACAGATGCGTGTCTGGAAACAGTTCCTTGTTATACTGCTTTCCCTTTGGATCTTGAAACGTTTCCCTCAAAAAAATAATCAATAGCCCCTTTGCTCCTTTCCTCTTTCAGGGAGAATTCATGATGAATTCTGCAAGATTAATTGCATGATGTGCTCTGAGCTACTAGCACTTTCTTGCAAATACCTTCTTGGTGGGGGAATATGTGCCCAGTCTTTTCCTTCAAAGCAGAGGGTGACTGAACTCAGTTCTGGGAGAAGAACCTCAAGGAACTGGAAGGTTCAGCAAGTCAAAGGTGGCAGCATCACAGAAATCCAAACAGAGAGAAATACTGATTGAGCCATCTACTTTGGCACAAAATCAGCGGTCTACAGCACAACGACTTTCAGTACCATTTAATCTATTAGATGAGTATGGAAGAGTTTGGATTAAATATGAAATATGTATTTTGGGTACAGATTTGGCAAGCTCCTTTGAACCAACAGCCCCTATGACTCAGAGTTCTGATTGTACAGAGCAGCTTGGCAGTGTAAAGACCTTGGTTACATCAGCAGGAAATTAATACTCTTCTGTCTCACTCCACAGAGCAGGGAAGTGTACCAAAGGGTCTGCTGGAAGCAATTAATATGTTATTCATTCTAACTGAGAACCTGTATTTATGAGCGTTGTAACAATCTCTTGTGCTAAAACAAGACTTCCAGCCTGTTCAGTAAATGACCATACTTTTCAGCTTTTCCTAGTAATTTATAAAACATATAAATATCAACTGAAGAGATATTTGAAAGAATCCTATGATAGAGATTTCTAATTAATAACATGCTTCTTGCATTTTTAAGAACAGTACATTTGCACTGCTTGTCTTTCTAAAGGGTCTTTTCAAACACATACTCTGACTGCAGTCATATAACTTAAGATTGATTAAACCAATTCACTAAAAGTATTCAAAAAATCCAAGTTTCACATGCATACCTGTATTGTCTTTCCATTCTTGGCTCTAACTACATCCCCAGGCTTGTTTGCCTTACCACTGGGCATGTTTTCACAGAGGGGTGCCAAACCTCAGAGAGAAAAAGAAAAGTGCATTACTAGCTTCTTTCTCAGAAAAGATGTAGAAAAAACACTTAAAAAAACCCCAAGCACCTCCTTAAGAAAACAGTACAATTCTCATCTTGAATGTATGCTCAAAATCCAAATTTTCCTAGTTATTGTAAGACACATGATCCAGTTTTCAATCAGGGAAATTTCTCTGCACGTTGCACCACCACATTCTCTCACCTACACCATTTCACCACCAGGGTTTACTTCTACTTTATGCCCAAAGGAGCAACAAATACCATCTTATGTCTTGCATATACGAATAGTCAGTCACATGTGAAGGGATTTCTTTCTGAAATTAAAAACTTCTCAAGTTAACACTCTGAGCCATTCCAGCTCTGCTCATTGTAAACAAACATTGTTTAATGTCAAGAGGGGTCCAAGGACTCACCACAGAACTCAAACCGTAAGAAGAGCAAACAGAGATGAGCAAAAGGAGGGTCAGCGCCAAAACTCCAACTATAAATGGGATAAGGGAATGAAAGGCACTCCGCCATTCCTAGGGAAAAGCCACTCCTGGCACAAGGAATAGGCGACTTGTGGACAACCACTTTTCAGCGGAATTTCGTGCAGGGACTTTTTCCCCACGGCACACTGAGGCAGGGGAAATGCCGTCAGGGTGCACGGTGTGCTGCCTTCTGCCGGTTCACCCAGAAAAGCGATTGAAGGGTTGGTTTTCCTGAAAGTGAAGGTTCTCAAACATAGAACTTACCCTGGAATGGATTACATGTCATCAGCAACTCGTTTTTCCGCCGTTCCTGAATCAGCTCATTTAATTTTAGCTGTGTGATGTTTTTGCAGAAAAATATAAGCACTTCTCATACTTAAAAATAGTATTGGCAGACTTTTGTTTGTTTTAGATTTCTGCAGAGATATTCACGTACAGACACAAAAGCTGATCCCTCTTCCTGTTCAGCTGTGGCAAACACTCACAGAGGTAGCTCAGCTAACTCCTTTTTATTTTTCATTGCTTTTACAGATACCTGCATTCTTTCTTGTAATGAAGGATCAGAACTTCTGAAAAAATTCTTGAAAATAAGTTAATTGACAATCATTTCTCACCCGAGATCTAAAAGTCATGCCTTCAAAATTCTTATTCAATGTTGAAGTATCTTATTGAAGCAAAACTAGTAATTTTTGATAAGTAAAAATGGAAGAGAATCTGAAACAAATACATCTGCAAGAGTCCATGGCATTTCTGTAAGACCGTTACCAGTGCTGATACTAGAAAGTGACTTTGTCAAAAAGAAATCTTGTAAAATTAAGATCTTTTAATTTTTTTTTCTCACACAAACACACTTACCAATTATGTTAAGAGGTAGATTTAAAGCTGCTGCTGTCACAATGGCTGAACAGACAGTTGCTGCCCCCCCCATATCTGCTCTCATTGCATCCATACCCGATGACGGCTTCAGTGAAATGCCTCCACTGGAATAAACAGAACACGCATCATCCAACATGCAGGAGTGCGAAGTTGCATACATTGATAATATTCTATCCATCAGTATGTTTTAGCACCAAGTATCAATAAACGTGTTTTCAAATATTCCTGTAGCACCCTAACAAGCATTCTGAAAGCAAGGTATCTGGTTTTCATTCACATAAAATATATCCCTGAATTATTTCCTCATAATTAGGATGCCACAAAAATCTAGGTAATCTGCAGCAGACTAACTCAATGGTCTTCACAATAACAAAAGAGCACAAAACCAAACCAAAAGAGTACACTTGGTAAAATCATCGTATGGAAGGGGAACAGACATAAATTCTTCAGTAGTTACATGACATGAAAAGTAATTGTAAGGAACTGCTGCAAAGAATGAACTATTTTCTCATTCTTCAAGCATGATCTAGATGTCCACTGACAGACTGCAATTCCAAACACATGAATTCTTCATCCAGAGGTTTGCTCAGGCCAAAAAAAACCAAAATAGCAAGTACTTTCGTTTTTTTTCCCCTCCTGAATTTCCATTTTCCCCTTAGAAAACAAGGGCATATGAATTCGTGCTTTGTCCAACCACTCAAGCTTGTCTTCTCCCCAGAAAAGGCAGCACAGTCTACTATATAAGGCAAGTTCACTGGAATGGCATTGAAAGATAAGCTGAGCAAAGAAAAAACATCTCCCTGCTGAACATGAAGAGCAGGAAAGCACTTTCCCCCCTTAGTCATTAAAATATCAGCATACATACCTGTCAAATGTAACTCCTTTTCCTACAAGTACCAGTGGGGAGTCATCTGTATTAGCACCACCTAAATAGTGAATCTCCAGAAAGATGGGAGGTTCAGCCGAACCCTTAGCTACACTCAGGAACGCTCCCATCTGTTGTGTTGCTATCCAAGACTCTGGTCTGGAATAGAAATATATACATATATATCTATATATAAAAATCGAACACTGACTAAGGTAATCTTGTTTAAGAGATCACAATTCTTGAAGGTTTGCATACAAACTATTAAGCCCATTTTAGTTACTTATTTTGGAAACTGTCATTTAAATCCATCCGTTATTACTTTTTTTGTGAAACAGAAAAATAGTGCCTAAAAGTTGCTGTTTGGTTTTTGTTTTGCCTTATTTAAAAAAAAACAAAAACAACCACCACCACCAAAACAACCACCACCCCCCCAACCACAATCTGCATCAGAAACATTAAACTTCCACTTGCCCATCAGGCTGTATTCTCTGAACGCACATGGAGTAACAATATTGCAGCAGGTTACAGTTTAGCTTTCTGCTACCAAGATGGTTAACTACAGGCAAAGTTGATTTTCCTCAGTCTTTTGCTTTTCAACAAAACAGCCTCCAACATTTGCACAACCAGTTAGCCCATTTCCACCAAAGTGCAGTAACTAGAAATGCCAAGGCAAGAAGCATTAGCTGCGCGAATTCACCTGCAAGCGCTTTTACGACTGCATCTCAACATTTTTAAAAGTTAAAAAGCAGCCCCAACAATAACAGCAATAAATAGAGGATGTTTAATTACCACATCCAAACAAAAAATCAAGGGTATGTATAAAATCCACTTGGGAAAAAAACAAAAGCTATTAGAAAAAAGGTACCTAGCATTTGCCCTCTATTCAGGAGTCTTCACCAGGCTTTCTCTTCCACAGTACATGTGTCAATTAAGCAGTAATTGACTGCATGAGTAATTGACAGTTAATCATTTTACTGTGTCACAGTATCTTGCATACTCTGCTAACTAGAAGCTCCCCTTCTAATACTGAGAGCAGCTTGAAGTCCGAGCACCTCTCAGACCTTTCTGACAAACACTTCCCCTGCTTCTGTCGTTTGAAGTGGCAGAGTGAAAATGAGAGCACACTGCGTATTTGAATAGCCTGGAAGGCATCTTACCCTGTGGAGGAATAATTTCAGTGGAATTTACCTTATATGGACCTTCACATTGCTGAAACTTCTGAGCTTCTGTTCAATATGTTCAGCAAATTTGATTGGAGTTATATAATTAGCTGGAGCCTCCATAAGGTACCGAGCAAGGTTCTGACCCTCTGCGTAGATAACACCTTTTTGCCAGGCTTCACTTTCAGCACTAAATATCACCATAAAATAATCAGCAAATACACATTTACAATAGTCAACATTCATCTGTTGTCTTCTGTTTGAAAATCCAGTATCATTAATTTGGGGCAATTGAGAATGTCACAGTAATCCTACTACAAGGAATTTAGGGTGATATCCAAGGTGCGTCTAGTTTAGTAGCTCATCTGTGGTTCTAGTTGGTGCTAAATGCTTCACAGAAAGCTACAAGAATCCTACGGCAGACAGATGTAAAATTATCTGTCTAATACATTAGGTCTTGTCCTAATCTTTACTAGTCAGAGATTAGCTTAAATCCTCAAGCACAAGGTTTAATATCCCTTCCAAAATTTGTAATCACATTAATTATAACAGCCCTGAAAGTTTTTATTTACCATACAAAGCCTCCAACTCCATTTTTCACTTTACTGAAATATGATGATGTGATAAGAGTGGAATTTAGATCTTATTTCACAGTGCACTCAAGGCATTTCAGTAATGAATGACAGAGCAAACGCTGGAAGACCTACCTGTATAGGAAATGGGGATGTCTCTCTGGTCACTTTGCAACACTACCAGTACAAAACCTTTCATTTTACTGAGGCAGAACAGCAAAACTTATTTGCTTTAAAAGATAACACAAAGGAAGGCATTAAACTGGATTCCACCTCTCAAAAGAGCAATACAGTAAGGAAGGAATCCAGGAGGAATATAGAAACTGCCTGGATATGGAGGGATGGAATTAAGAAACCAAATTTCAGCTGACACAAACTAGCAACAAGTGGGAAAGGGAACAAGAGGACCTCAACAGGTACATCATCAGCAAAAGGAAGGACAGGAGCAATGCTGTCCCACTGCTAAAGGGGGCAGGCAATCTAGTGAACACTGAGAATACTGAAGTTCTCAATGCCTGCTTTGCATCAGTCTTAATAATTATTAAGGTCTGCTTCCAGATTCCCCAGTTGTTTGTGCTTAGTAACGGAGTTTGGGGAAGAAAGGTGCTACCCAAGGCAGAGGGAGATGGAGTTAGGACTGCTTAAGGAAGCCAGACATACCCAAGTCCTTGCTAGCAGGCAGGATATATCTGAGGGTGCTGAGGGAGCTGGCTGGCATCATGGTAAGCCTGGTCTCCTTCGGTTTGAAAGGTCATGGTAACTGAATGTGGTTCCTGATGATTGGAAAAGCAAAGTCCCCATCTTTAAGAATGGCAAGAATGATATAGGGAACTACAAACCAGATATCCTAAAGTAATCCCCTAAAAGTTTATGGAGAAAGTCATCTTGGAAGCCATTTCCAGGTACACGAAAAACAAGATGGTCAATGGGAACCATCATTATAGATCTATTTGGGGCAAATCATGCCTTACTTTTATGATGAGGGGGCTTGCACAGAGGCCCACAGTGTCATTTATCTTGGCTTTAGCAAGGTTTTCACATAGAACCCTTGCAGACAAGTTGAGAAAACATGAACTAGAGGTAGAGTACACTACAAAATGGGTGAAAAACTAGAAGAAATGTTGGGTTCCAAAGATAGCAGACAACAGTTAAACAGTCTAGCTGGCAGTTGGTTATGCATGGTGTTCCTCAAAGGTTGATACCTTCATAGTATTTGCACAGGTGTTTACAAGTTCAACAACTTGGACTATGCAATTTGATCTCTGAAGCTCATGGACAGCATCACATTGCAGGGAGCAGCTAAAATGGGGAGAGCAGGGCCACCATTCATAGGGGCCTTGACAAGCTGGAGGAATGCACCAGAGGGAACAAGGTAAATTTTAACAAAGACTGGCATTAAGTCCTGTACCTGAGGCAGAACAGCTCTAGGCAACAGTCAGGCTGGACACAGACTAGGCAGAGAGAACCTGAGGATCCTGGTGGACCAGCTGAACAGAAGTAAGCAGCGCATCAGTGCGGTAACAAAGGCCGCCCATGTACTGGGCTGGGTTACAGTACACCCAGTGTGTTAATTATCTACCTCCTCAGCATTTGTGAGACTGCATCTGGCTACATCTAACTACATCCACTTTTGAGTTCCTGGATACAAAACAAATACTGATAAACTGGAGAAAGTCCAAAGGAGGGCCCCTAAGAGGGGTAGGGAGCTGGAGCACATGGCGTACGAGAAGAAGCTAAGAGAATTGGGTTTGTTTCACCTAGAGAAGAAAAATTTCAGAAAGATCTAATTGCAGTCTTTCCTCTACCCTTAAATAGGGTTTATAGAGAAGATGAAGACAGACACATCTGAGAGCTGCACAGTAAGAGTGTAAGAGACAATGGGGTCAAGATCAGCAAAGGAAACTTCAATAGGACACAAAGGAAAAAAAAAAACCAAACACATTCACCATGAGCATAGTCAAGCACTAGAACAGATGGCCCAATGAGGTGACGGAATTTCCACCTCAGGAGATACTCAAAACTGGACTAGCCAAAGTCCCAATCAACCTGATCAAGCTTTAAAGTTGTATGTAACTTCCAAGTTATCCTTAATCCAAGTCAGAGCTGGACTAGGTGACCTCCAGAGGTCCCTTCCAACCTAAATGATATATATAAAAATTACTTCCAGCATCATAAGTGGTCATAGGACCATGTATGTTTTCAAGGAATGTTTATTTAATCCAAATATAATCGGCTCCCAAACTATCAGCTGTATTACAAATGGGAAGTGTTGCATGTAGCTTATCAAGACATGCTTAAATTGAGAGGTTTTTATTTTGTTTCACTAACTTCCTCAGGAGGAAGGACTTGTTCCTGTATAAAGTGCATATGGGAAATACTTCTCCTTCGCGTGACAGAATATCCTACATGGAAGGTCCAAAGCCCACTCTGATAGAGTAAAAGGGGATTAATAAAACTTTTTTCTGGAACCAAAAGCTTTGATATTACTTTCTGCTCTCAAGTAACAGTGATGTCTACTCAGAGGCAAAAAGAACCCAAGCTTCTCTTCTTGCATTACATTCTGTGAATGAAAATATAACAAATGAACTATATAAAATGTATCAATCGTGGCATGGTCTGGTGTCAATGAGCATTTCCTGACTCTCAAAAAGATTTATGCATTTATGGAGTCTGAAATGCCTCTGCTCCACAATTTTGGCACACAATACCAACAAAAGTCCTTTCATGTCAGAACTATGCTTCAAGTAATTTTTTACTTTTATTTTTACCCTGGGCCTTCTTTTCTATGAAGCACATTTACCCCTGACCTTCAGAACATGGTATACTAACAACACGAAGTGAACACTATAAATATGCTTGAGATGTAAAATACTTTAGGAAATTCAAAGGAGGAGGAGGAGTTAAGAGGGATATTGCTGCTAGCTCTATTCTTTCAGTTTTATGTTTTTCTCATGCACAAGCATGCACACAGTTTTATAAACAAACAAACAGATAAGTAAATAGATGAGCTTTCCTTTTGCCATCACCTTCCATGAAGCTGAGGAGTAACTACAGGTTTCTTTTTTTTCTTCAGCTCATTATATTCATGCAATCCAAGGACAGCGCCTTCTGCAGCCGCCTGAGCATCTCCACAGGGGTCTACCTCAACACAAGGGATCTCCAGATCTTGGATCTGCCTACAACCAACTGAAAAATACAGTACAGAACTGGCAGGCTGAGCATTGCACAGAACAGCAACACAGGTATCTGAGGTGATCAATCTGACATTTCAAGGAAAAAATAATTTTAACTCAAGATATCCGAGTTTATAAGTAAATAAATTAAAAAGATCATGCAGTAATTAAAAATGCTTAATGACCATATACTGACAAATTTTGACTAAAAAAAAAAATCACTTGATGAATTGTAAAGATTAAGACATTTCAAAAGAATAAAAAGGACAATCCACAGTTGTTCCAATTCCTTTAAGCGCGCTCTATATCAAAGAAAAGCACTATCACAGAATCATCGAATGTTTCCAGGGATGCGGCCTCCGCTACTTCTCACTCCACTACTGATCATTCTGGAGTGCTACGGGTTATGACTATCCACAGGTATCAGATATTTGCTGTAATTTAGTTTTTTGCTACAAACATATGACAACTCTTTTCTTCCAAATCAGTTTATACACACTTTTATTTATACACAAACAAAATTTAGATATTCCATAAATTCTGTTTTGTACCCAAATGATTTAACAATGTTTTGGCAGCTGGTGAGACAACATAGGCTTGCGCCGGAGGTCAGTCATACATGTGTGACTGACCTCCAGTCTCAGATTATAAACTGTGGTGAGAACTCTTTTTATTCTTGTTTTATACACACTTAGATGAAGCAGTCATCCTTGATTAAGACAGAAGGGCCCTCCCTGCCTATGACAGGTAACATTCTGAATCACACTACTGATGTTGTGAAAGATACCAGTTTATAAACACAAACATCTCCGTTACAAACTAAGTGGCAAAAGTAAATACATGTGCATACTTAAGTACAGCGTGACTACAAAGTTCACAAGTGATGCTCTCAAGCTTCAAAATAGCAGTAATGAAATAAGTGCCTTTTCAATATCACACTGTTTAGGAAAGATATTTGGTATAAATAACTGGAGTTACCCGTCTTCAGATTGATTTACATGCTCTATAACTCCTTCCTTGCCAAGGAAAAACTTCATTAACATAGTGACAAGTAAATGCAGTTACCAAACTGTGCAGTAGGTTTTGCATATCAAAACAAAATCATACTTAGACTTACTCTTCAAAAGTGGAACATGCTGCACCACTGTAGTTTTATAGACAAAATGTTTAAGAAAATTTAAAAACAGTTAACCTGCAACAGCTGCACGAATATTTTCTTTGTCTTCATTCCAGTTTTCTTGGTCATTTATTCCAGCATTCTTCTTACCCAAGCCAACTACAACCACACTTGGAAAGTCCTAGATGAAGCCAACACACAGATGGATTCACTCTCCTCATTGTTACAGCCACAGCAGAGTTGTTAACAAGACCTTACTTTCCAAATCAAACCAAGCACAGCACTAGAATACGTTCAGCAATTTCTCTACGTTATGCACATTTCTATGTGAAGAGTGCCAGGATGGTGCCACTGCCTTGCACTCCCAATCGCTTGCCACAAGCACGCAACCAGTTGTTCTGTTGTCCAGCTAATAGTTAATTGTGTGCACTGAAGCAGGCAGGGCTTTATGCTCAACACTTAGCAAACTTGGCACTTCTAAGGGTAAGTCCAAGAGTCCTTTAAAAGGAGATCCAGCTGCAGCAAAGGCTAGAACTGAGCTGGAGATGTGTAAACTTTTTTGGCACAGTACTATGTTCAAGGAAATAAAATCACTTCAAAGGCTGAGCCTGTAAGCTCGACTCAGGAGCTGAGCTGGTGTGATTTGCCCGGTAACAAACCAAAGCTGCACAGAGGTACACAGCTCCAGAACTGCGCAAAGCGGTGTAGCACAGCAGATGAAATGCTTCCCTTATAAGCTGCAAGTGGAAGGCAAAAAGGAAGAAATGACAAAAATTAAAGGAGCCTTTTAAGAATTACGTCAAATTTGTATAAAACTCAAGGTCACATATGTGAACAGACTTCTCACCCTGAAGAAAAATGAAGTTAATGTTGGGCCTTCCCTTCCATCACAAACAGCTGCTCTGTCAGATTCTAACAACCAGCTTTCAAACTGCTACACCGTAGTGAAGTCATTTAGTCCACAAGATGCTGAAACTAGTATTAGCTTTCCAGAAGATCAGTAATTCAATTGAACATTTTTTCAGTTATTATTTTACACACTTAGAAGAGCACATAAGGCTGAATTCTACTGCATTCTCTTGCAGAGATTTGCTGCTCACTTTAGAGGCCATCCTGTATGCAGAACTGGGACACTGGGACCTTCAGTGGATTCAACTTCCATAAAATTTCTGAAAGCCTTTCTACTGAGTGCAGTGTCACCTGTCTGGGGTCTCTGCACAGGGATTTATATATGGTAGGCAATATTCACTACAAACAGACTTGTTTAAAATCACTTAAATCGCCGTAATGCAAGATCCAGTCCGGTATACAGGGACACCTAGTGTCGTATTACATGTCTGCCTAGCCTCCAGCTACCACTCCAAAAAGGCACAGATCGTACCATATTTGCCAGCTCCATGTGGGTGTATCAGATGTATGAGGGCTTCTCAAATGGCACCAAAAGCCTAACTTTAAGCAGATGAATCCCCATCTCACATCCTCGCGATATATCATGTCTGTGCAGAGAAAAGTCCTGCTTGAAGAACAGTCCCACGTCTTGTTCTCGGAGGTCTCAAACACATGACTTCAACACCTCTGATGAAAGCCTTGATAGGACTACCTTGTGTTAGAACTGTCACGTCGGAAGGCCTTTGCACATATCGGTGCCCACTCGCACACTCACTCCTCCTGAACACAGGAGATGCAGCAGAAGTCCGATCCAAAAGCGCTGTGCTTCAGCTCACGCAGTAAGCAGTTACTCGGAGCACAGCACCTTTGGCGCAGACTTGTTTACATCTCAATCTGCAGCACAGCAGAGGGAGTACAGGACTGAGCAAAAGGCCGTGCAAACATGGGGAGTGCGGGACGGGAGTGCAGTGAGAACCACATCTTTCGTCGAGAAGGGGGAGGGGGGAAAGAAGAGCAGAGCATTTATACACGCGCAGCAGCGAACCTGGCTTAAAAGAAGATGTAAGGGCAAACCTCACACATTAATCAATGTGCACAAAAAAATGCAAAGTTCATACCTGATGCAAACCATGGAATATGCGTGTTTTGCCTTTCTTCAAAGGTGGCCCACATCTAGGACACAAAAAAATTATTTCAATAAATAAGCCTTTATCGGTGATAAACCTTATGGTACTACATTCACCCCACAGTGCTCCTCAGCACTGTGCTGGGACAGCGGGCTCGGTGCCGGCGCACAGAAAAGGACAGTTCCCACCAACATTTTCCATCTGCTTCCTCAGCGCTTGGTTCTTCCCCAGGAGCTGCCCCCAGACTGCTTGGCCCGGTAGAAGCAAATACCGGCCAAAGAAGGTGTATGGATACAAACGCTAAAAATAATGGAGAAGATCATTCTTACTGGTGTTTGTAGGTACTTTAATCCGTTTCAGAAGCTTACCACACACTTACACGGAGAGTAGCTCTCTCAGTTTTCCAGCCACGAGTCTGTCGAAAGCGTCTCCTGCACTGGTGAACTGGGCAGCAGCTTCGTCCTTTTCACTGGAGTAGACACCCAGAACAAGGCCCTAGAACAGGGCGCGCGTAGTGTGAACCGCACGGAATTCGGAGACCCGCCAGAACGACGCGCAGCCACTCCAGCTGGAGCTCCTGCTGCACCCACGCGCCTCGGTGTCTGCACCCACCCAGCAGCACACGCATAGCCACGCTCCGGTCAACCGGGACAAACCGCCACAGCTACTCCTAAGCGCCAAGAAGCAACCGGGTGCACTATAACTGCAGTTATGATCACTTTGCCTAGCACGCTGAGACAAAAACTCTTTCGAACTGTAATTTTAAAATTTTAAGTACAGAAAAGCTTTGTTCCCCCCCCCTCCCGCCCCGGGGAAGGCAGCCCTCCAGCCAGGCGCACCCGGGAGCGGCGCGGAGAGCCGCCCTCAGCCCACCGGCCGGGCAGCGAGGGGCCGGGGCACGCAGGCGGCTCTGCCCTGCCCTGCCCTGCCCCGCCGCCGCGGA
>Ga0065711_1040790_pt1 | contig 16674 bp, 9 predicted proteins | sample Hoacrofraction12_FD_59098 | JGI IMG/M metagenome (GOLD analysis project Ga0065711, IMG submission 59098) | Hoatzin crop microbial communities from Cojedes, Venezuela - Epithelial fraction 12 v2 (version 2) | ecosystem: Host-associated > Birds > Digestive system > Esophagus > Crop | place... | reverse complement strand
AAAGCCTTGCTGAAGTCTAGGTAGACAACATCCACGGCTCTCCCTTCGTCTACCCAGCCAGTCATGTCATCGTAGAAAGCTATCAGATTGGTCAGGCATGATTTCCCCTTGGTGAATCCATGCTGACTACATTTAGGCAGCATTTCTTACACTATAACATTTTAGCTCCTTATAAGGATCCAAAACATCTTTCAAAGCACTGACAGAAGTAATACATCATCTCTGAAAGACCTATGCCAGAGGAAATTCCTCTGAGTATTTAAACCGGCACCACACATCTACACTTAAGCACCTGAATCTTTCCCTATGTGTCCAGTCTGAGTTTGTTGTCTTAGCTCCCTTTGTAGTCCAGAATAAGTGTTCAAAAGAAGTGGGTTGAGCTTCAGTCTAGAGGTGCATATTTCTGTTCATTGACTAGAGAGGAACCTACCCATGTCAGTCCTAGAGAGGTCAAGTTATTGCAGAGCATCTTGTCCTCAGTGACACATCCTTCTAATCATCGGATCAGTGGGTATTACTTTCTTCTTTGTGTTTCCTGTATGCCTGAAACTGCCCTTAATTATTGTTATATTCCTTTCATTTTCCAATTTGAAATTAAGACTTTAACCTTCTGTCTAGCTCATGACTAACTCTTACTAGTGGCAGATCTTAAAGAAAAGAGACGTGGTTTCTGTAGCAATGACAGAATATATCCTCCTGGATTTCCTCACTTTGAGTCTGTCAGAAACAGGAACGAACTCTAATGCTGGTGATATAGCAGACTGAACAAAGATGAGATTCTTCAAGAAAAAAATCACCAAAACAAAGGCATTTGACATAGCTTAAACAAAGCAAAACACATTCACATTCCCAAATTCAGTCTGGGTAGGCTGACAGGAAGCTCTAAGGAGACAGTGCTGAATTATTACTCCTTTTTTTTTTTCAGATAGAATGTTAAATGAAGTCAACAACATTAGCCAGAGGTCAAGAAAGCCTGAATTTCAATTTGATGAGGTTGACGTTCAATCATCTGAAAGACCAATATTGCAGACCTTTGACTGCTCTCTCACAGGGAGAATCAGTAGCTTAAAAGGCTGAGCATCATTCTTTGCCGTTGACTTCAAATGGAAATAGAGGTGACTGTACCTCAAGTACTGAGCACCTTTGAAGACCAGGACTTCATTTATGAGGGGAGGAAACGAAACTAAAGCTATAAGAGCAGCAGGCTGGAGATAGTTAAGCACAATTGTCCAGGCAATAGAATGGTAGGAAAGAGATAATTTCCACTAGGTAGTACCTCTGTGGGGACCAGGACTTTCAAGAATCCCTGAATATGGTTTTCTTTATGTCATTTAATGGTTAAATTACATCATTAACTAAATGTAATGATTGAAGTGGAGAATAAGATTCCTGGAATATGAGAGCAATGTTTATTATTTCATCTGCTGTAAGGACTTCAGGATCTCTCAGGATGATTAGAGCAGGATGTACACCCCAGCAGAACACAGCTCATTTGGGGGATGTTAGGAAGTGACTGCCTCTTTGTTGGGGTATTTAAAAAATAAAAAGTGTTCATAACAATGATTATTGGGAAGGTGAGGGGGGAAGTGAAGTCTAGACTATGAAGTTGAAATTAGTCTACTCTCTGTCAATCTTATTTTTAACTTAAATATAAATACTTCTTTGGGTGGAATGGACATACAGATTAGGCCTAGAGCAAAACCTTTTTTGGACCTAAAGTCCGTCACACTTGTTTTCCTTCTTTGCAGATGATGACATCAGTGAAACTTGTCAGAGAAACTTGTAACAATAATACTGAACCCAGATCTGAGAAAAAGTGCCCCACTTGAAAAAACAGCCTAGGGCTTGAAGAGGTTGGTCCCAGAGCTAGGCATGATGAACATGAACAGAAGAAAGCAGCTGAGTAGGATGGAAGCTTCGTCTGGAGGGGACAAAGGAATTATTTGGGAACTGATTAGAACAAAATGCATAGGAAACAGACTACACAGAACCACTTAGAAGGTCTGGTGTCAGAAAATACGAGACTAAATTGATTAAGTAAAGCCAAGTAATCATTATTCATGAAGAGAAAGACAAATATTCAATACTAGTGCAGGCAAATCTGCAGAATGGGGATGAAAAATACACAAAAATGAAGACAGACAAACAAATAGCATGATCAGAAAAAAAGATGAAAGGGACAGTGTACAAAAGATCTGGTAATTACCTGCATGGCTCTTTGGTAAAGATAGGGCCCTCCTACTCAGGCTGAGTGTGCCAAGAAGCTTAACAAAAGTTCATTCTCTTGAGAATTCAAGTTCCTGAAGCTTTAGTCTTACCCTGTTAAATGTATTAATGGAATATGTTTATCATTGACATCTGACAATATTTTCAATTGGAACTAGGCATAAGGATGAAGAAATTAAAAAAAAAAAACAGCTTTGGAAAACTGTTAACATGGGCTTCTTTGAAGATTAACATGGATAATCAGCCCACAAGTTTAAAGAAATAAAATTACCAAGGACAGTATTCAAAGCGTTATCCCAAAATTAAGAGAGGCTCGTGTCATGTTTTAACCCAGCAGCCAGCAGCTGGGACCAATAATGAAGTCAGAATAAAACCCTGCCCTCTTCAATAGTGACTTCTGCTCACTAGAAGTGAGCACTCCAAAACTCTGCTACATTTCATCTCAAAACATAAAACATTGGCCATTTGTCTTAGGGTGAAGCAGGTGACATCTAGAGAAGCTTATGACCATTAGGAGGACACAAAATTAACTTATTTTTAAGCATTTGAATTAAAGACAATAATTATTAATAAGCCTTAATTCATTCTTTCACTAAATCCTGAATTCCCAGTAGATTTGCTTTCAACTATACTGCTATTTTCAGAGTAGTATTTTTGTGCTAGTGCTTTCTAGCAAGTGTTTTCTAGTGTTTAGTGTTACTTGCTAGAAGTGAGTTGCTTCTTGTAGCTGCTTATGTAAGAGATTGTTAGTTGGCAGGAAACCTTAGACTTCGACATTGTAGCTCTGCATGCAGTTTTGTTCCAGGAATCCAATCTTTGGCTCTTTATCCTCTTTTTGTGTTACTGATCCAGAGACTTTAAATTGCTTTTTAAAAGTAATTTAATGAACTAATAATGTTTTATTTCGGCTTGATAGGCACTTGGTTGGTTTACTCAGGATGTAGTTACCAAACATTACTCACCCCAGGATGATTATGTTTCAGTTTCAGCCAGGTGCAGCTAGGACTTGGCAACCGTCATCCTGAAGCTGGTGTCTGTGCTAATTCTGCACTTCATGACCTTCACGATGTGGGTGTTTGGAATGATTCGGTTGGCACAAACACAAATTCTCTCATATAACCATCTGTTCCTTGTGGAGAGGAATTTTCAACAGGTACCTGGGATGTTTCATCCACAGCATTCAGTTTTCAGCACATCTCCGCTATCTGTGGTGGGAAAATAATTCCTTCATTGCTTTGAAGAAAGTAGGACCACTAGGGACATTTAGAGATGGAATCCTTCATCAGTGTTAAATTCACTGAGCACCTTGTCATGACACTTCAAATCAACACCAAGGTTGAAGATCCAAAGGCTGGTCTTCAACCCTAAGGTCCTTATTATTCCCACTCTCCTATCACATAACTCCACTTCTGCAAACCAATTCCTGCTTCTGTTTCTCATCACTCTCCATGCCCACCTACCTTGGCTGCTTCTGGAGAATGACTAGTACATGGCAAGTCAATAGCAGAAAGCGTTGTCTAATCTAGGTGTAAAATGGTGTGCCTAATGATAGCCCTAATTGAGTCTGATGTCCTGATTTAAGGAACTACAGATGTCATTCACAGAAACAGATATATTTCTTTTTCTTAATTTTACCTACATCACATACCCAGGGCTGGATGAAGGTTTCCAGTTTTCCCATTTAACTACTAAGCCTAACAACTACTTCTTAACATAGACCTTAGAGGACTCCTGTTCCACTGAATCAAATGCCAGCATCTGTGCAGCATCTGTTTTAAGACAGATATGTCAGTATAAAATGTCATTTTGCTTGCTATATGCAAGTTAATTTCTTTGAGATCATTAATGATTTTATACACTCTTTGGAAACTTCCTGCTCGTCAGAAGTTCCAACACAGTTTGTTTACCACTTAACTGTACTAAAAGAGGAAAGTAATATTTTGTCTATAGGGCAAAATTTTTACAATCTTCAAGGTAAAAAAAACAACTGAAAAAATATAACTCTTATTTGAATATCGAAAAGTGAAGAGTTCTGTCTGCAATAACAGATGTACTAACTCATTATTAGGCATATATTTATGTACAGAAAATAAAGAGAGTTCCTTATGGGTGCCCAGAATTACAGGTTACATTACAATGACTCTGAAGAAAATACTGTCATTTATGTGGTGCACAGGGTACTTTGCAGTAAGATTCGGTGACTACAGCAATTTCTCTTCTGGTACTTCTGAGAGAACTTTTAGTTTAGAAATTTGTCAGTTAGGGATAAATAGGTCTTTCATTTTAATCTTTCCCAGTATTCCAAGGTTAAATCAGGCTTTATTGGTGGGGATGGAGGAGAACTGTGCTGTTGTATTTGACCGAGCACTGGAACAGGCTGCCCAGAGAGGTCATGGATTCTCCTTCTCTGGAGATATTCAAGACCCACCTGGGCAAGGTCGTGTGCAGCCTGCTGTAGGTGACCCTGCTTCGGCAGGGAGGTTGGACCAGATGACCCACAGAGGTCCCTTCCAACTCCGAACATTCTGTGATTCTGTGTATAGACATGACATATTTTCCAAATAAATTCAATGCTGTGCATGGAAATATTTTGAACAGTTAGTTCAAATTACCTCATCCCATTTTAATTTTTATTTCAGGGTTTCTACCCTCCAGTTTAGTGTGATACACTCTATACAATGACATAACATTTTAGGGTGCAATCCAAAGTGACTACCAATGTCAGCTTCTGCTGCTGTCAGGCCACTTGCAGGGCCTCAGTGCTCTGCAGAAGCATGGTACTACAGCCATTTCGTACAGATTCTCTGCATCCTTCTGCTTCTTCAACTTAAATTTCATAGACTCATAGAATGATAGAATCATTTATGTTGGAAAGGACCTTTGAGATCATCAAGTGGAATTGTTAACCTAACACTGCCAAGTCCACCACTAAACCATGTCCCGAAGCGCCACATCTACACATCTTTTAAATATCTCCAGGGATGGTGACTCAGCTACTTCCCTGGGCAGCCTGTTCCAATGTCTCACCACTCTTTTGGTAAAGAAATTTTTCCTAATAACCAATCTAAACCTTCCCTGGCACAACTTGAGGCCATTTCCTTGTCCTGAATTTCTTTCTTATTCATATAATATTAAAAAATGTGCTGCCTTAAGTGTAGTTTTTAATGTATTTATTTGTCATCTAATCTTTGTAGTGGTTAAATCCTGTAATGTATTATTTTTGAAGAGAGCTAGCATGCAGAATGATAAGAAACAGGAGAGTCCAAATCAGGGAGGTCTGTCCAAGACTTCAATGGGTTTATTACAGATAGATAGGAGTTCTTTCTTCTTCTTCTCCTGACCAGTTCGATGAAGTCCAGTTTCAAAGAAAAAAGCTGTGCAGCTATGTCAAACACAGTATTATGGTCAAAATATCAAAGCTTTTCGAAGTGTATGGCCCATTCAGTGTTCCCATTTTCTTATGTTATTTAGCTGGGTAGGATAAGCAGAGGTTTCAGAGGCAGAAAGTTGGGGAAGCAAAATCAGTGTGAGCTGCAAACATGAGTCACTAATGATGTACATGCTTCTTCTGTCCATAGCACTTCATTCCGAGTGCAACAGGGGATAACAATGTGCTGACAATATCTTGTGCAAACTGATGCTTCATCAAAATTCCACAAGTGATGGAATGTATTCTGCAGGTGGTACTCTACCAGCATAGAAAGCTGGGATGTCACTGTTGCGCTTCTCTTGAAAGCTTTGGATTTTTGAAAGCATCGGCCTAAGCTGTTCTTCTGCCAGATACTAGAAGAAATGCTAGGTCTTGACTGTTTAGGTTCGTGCTTATTTCTTCTGGTGTTTAACAGTGCCTTCTAACGGCATCAAGTTTGTTGCGGAGAGCCAGAGGAGGACCTTTCTCTTTTACTATTTTGAACTGGAGAGAGAAAGATACTGCAGAGAACTGAATAATAGGTGAGAGGACTGGTAAGGATTTTCTTTGTCTCACACACGATCATATCAAGGAGAGACTCCTAGGGTAACTACCATAAAGCCAAAAGAGTCATGGCACCTCCCTCATATTACACAAATCTGCTCATCCTTTTGCTTAAGATTTTCCTGTCTATTTATTTTTAACCATACCCTATTGTAATGCTGTTTCTGCAGGAACTACCGCTTTTCTGTTCTTCTTTTCCACCCATTTAGTCTGTTCTTTCTCCTTTAAATGATTAAAGAAGAGTGTAAGAGGGGAAAATAATACAAATCGTCAATACAAAGAACAGAGATCCAGAGGCTAATCTCTTTCACAAAGTACACCGCTGTGCTGGTTACAGTTAGACACCCTGTTCTGAGCACTTCAACTTCTGAATCCTAAAAGAAAGTGGAAGATGAATCAGTAGTAAGCTGGCAAAGAGGAAGGGAAGAAGGACAGAAGTTATCTATAAAAAACCCAAACAAGCAAACAAATAAATAAATAAATAAATAAAAGTCTAAGTAAGACCAAAGGATTACTTGCAAAACACGGTAACTAAAGAAAGGATAAATGTACTAAGGTCTCAAAATATCTAAAAGAAGAGTTCTACCCTTCATAATTACTTTTGCTATAGTACTGTTCTTTTTGAAGTCTAATCTGTTTAGCAGAAGTCACCATAAAATTCGTAACTCCAACCTAGATGGAAAGCTTCCCATAGCGTAATCAGGGAGATCAGGGAGGCAGGGGAATGCCACTTGAGAATTTTCCAGTATAAATCATATTTTATCCCACCTAATCTGCAAGCCTGCAACTATATACTCAGTAAGCTAAACTATCAGTGTGATCCTGGTCTGTACATTGTTCAGGACAAACACATAGACAAAATAAAATTAATTCTAGTAAATTGGCAACAGCTGATTGCAAACAGACTGAAAATGCTGAATTTACTCAATACGAAGCTGAACTTTTAGCACAAAGACAATGAAGTACAATAGAAAGAAAAGAAATGATGCAGTTACAACACTAACGACACTGTAGTTTAGACACCTAACTCCTGACGTGCCTTATTGGCATTGTTGATTCATACAGCTTACCTATATGGGTATCCAAATGCGTCTGTCCACAGAACCACAGACAGCAGAGGTGTCACTGCCTAGCCATTGTCAAGATACAGCAAGGAAGAAATCTAGGTCATTTGGATAATTATCATTTGAATAATCATTATCATTCCAGACAACTTAGTCTGTTGCCTCAGGCATCTGAGCAATTTCATCCAGTCACCTCAGCCCTCTAAAGTACAGAAAAGCATTTTGTGAAGTTAACAGAACTTATGGAATGAAGAAGTGTGCAAAGGAGTGTTTTGGATTCCAGAATTTTCTAATTTTCTAATTTTCAGAATTCTAAATTTTCTATACATTTTCAGGACATATAGAAGTTTTATGAGATGCCTTTCCAGTCATTAGCCTCTGATTAGTAATAGCTAATAACCTTGCTGGAGGTCCCATAATGTTAAACACAACCAGGTAATTATAGCAAGTCCTGCCTGAAAAGGAGAATGATCCAAATATGCAAATTTTGAACCAAGAGAAACGACAAGGAAGGAAGCAGAGTCAGAGGAACATAGTCACTTTGCATGCTATCGTCTTTCTAAGCTCACTAGGGCAAGAGATATTATAAGTTAAAAGAGAGGACAGAAGGAGAGAAAACGCACAAAGTGACAAGGACCAGCAGAACAAACAGGAAGACAGTCAGAAAAAGCAGCAGATTTCTCAGAGATGCTTAGCAGCACCTCTGAGCTAGTGGATAAAAAGAGCAAACTGGGTGCCAGGACAGCAAGCATTGATGAAGCACCAAGCACCTTGGTCAATATATTTGTAAATCTGCAGAAGGTCCCTAGAGGAAAAACACTTGTCCAGCTCTTTATTTCTTGAGATGGTAATCTTCCCATGACATACATTTTCACTAAATTTCCTGACAGAAGAGAAATGCAACTGCTCTTAAAGGTTACTAGACAAACAGACAATTAGCTGGGTTTGTTTTGTTTTAAAACACACATACAAATGTGTGCCAATAAACAAGTAAATATGAAAAAAGCATTGGTTAATTAGATTTCCTTCTCTGGTATGGTCAGTTAAAATTAATTCTGGCATATGAGGCAGCTTGAAGCCAGATGGTACGTCCTTGCTGTGCTTTGAAGTGAGAATTTAGAAAACAATGTCTTCTTCAGTCTGACCAGGAGCTAACTAAACACCTGGCTTTTTACTGAGGGAGACCTAGGTATTGTGGTGTTCTCATCACGGGAGTCATATATTAGACAAAACAATAGTCTGACTTCTCAGGGAGCAGAAACGGGAAAAGGGAAAGCTGTGCTCTGTTGGGTTTTGGCAGCAGGGAATTATTAGCAAATCAAAAAATTCAGTTAACTTTCATTTAGAAAGACTTTGTATTAAGCAGTCACAAGTCTGGCATGAACGCTACAGTTTAACCACTTAATTTATAGCATTTCACTATGAACTTTGCCAAAGTCTGTTCTACTCGCATAAGCATTTAAGGTTGCAAAATATTTCCAGATATATCCTTCTGGAAATCATTTTCAAAAGGACCCCACTACTGAATTTTGAATACATATTTGGTTCATATGAAATAGCTTTTGTTGCTCTGGAACTTCTATTGCAGGTATCTTGGCTGACAACTAAAAGCACCATACTTTTTACAGAATCACAGCACGGTTGTAGTGGAAAGGAAGCTCTGGAGATCACGTAGTCCAACCCACCTGCTCAGAGTTACTCTGGGCCATTTCCAGTCAGACTTTGAATGTCTCTGCAGATGGAGACTCCACAATCTCTCTGGGCAACCTGTTCCAGTGTTTGACGACCCTCCTGTTAAAAAAGTGTTTTGCTGTGTTTAAATCCAATTTCTCGTGTGCCAGTTTGTGCAGTGTTTTCAGTGCTCCTTGCCAAAACCTGAGAAACCTAAGAAAGCACCAGGACAAATGCAGTGTGTTAGGCAGAGCTGAGGGTGCTCTAGCCAGGGCTACTAATAGCAGCTTCCTCAGCGTCTTAGCTGGAATCATCACACTTTGCAAACAACAAAGCCCTCACTTGTGTTGTGAACTTGTAAGGTCAAGAACTGGAACCAGCCAAAATCTGATTCAGTCAACCTTGACTCAAAAAAAAAAAAACCCAAACCAAAAACCATGAGCAATGTGTCCTGAGGCAGAGCAGTGACTAAGCACCAGGACCAAGGGAGGAGGGCAGGCTCACGACTATTGTGCAGCACTTCCGGGAGGATGAGGAGATGGGATGGAGGGGGAGCTGCAGGAGAAGGGAGTGAAGGGGAAAGGCAGCGGGAAAGGGTGATGACATAGTTTAATAGAATTGATTTATGAATCACCAACTTGGCAAAGGTAATTCCATATCCACCTTTCCCTCTGCCACTCCCCCACTCCCAATAAAGTCGTCTCTGTTCTAAACCCTTGAACCCATTGTTTGTTAGTAGGGAAGTATTGCTCATGAGGGAGACACAGACAATGTTAATTTAATTTCCCAGCTTTCCCAGGAGACTCTTGTGGGTACTAATTAAGGAATGTTTTCAAAGGAACATATGTATACTGCCCCCCTTTACTACCTACTGCACCTCTATCTAGACAACTTAATGCATCAGTCAACATTTGCAAGTCATCAGTTAATCAACAGTGAGGAAAGGTAAATATAATACCCTAAATGAATAATTTCATTATCCGTGCTCTAATAGAAATAGGGTCCCTCAGAGGCGAACTTTCTCACTGGAGAGCGGTAATCAAAGTGTTAAGCGCATGAAAAGAAAGTGATACAATTGTGAAAGCACACACGCAGGTGAAACTTTCCCAAAGAGTGTGCGGGAGAGCGTGTAGCAGGAGCAGACATGATCAGTCTCCTGCATGTGCTACTGTAGGTGCAAGGAAGGAAGTCTCCAAAAGGAAGATTTAGCATGACGCTCCACAGCCACATCACAAAGTGCCTGGGAGTGGCTTGTCCCTCCCAGCCCCTGTGGGAATCAGTCTCAGGAAGCCTGATGCTATAGAGGTGTTTCCTGTATATTGTGTGGGAAACTCAACTAAGTGCAAACCACCGGCAACAATGAGACAATAAATTATAATAAACAGGAAAAATAGCATTGGTTCCTGAAATCAATGACTGGAGCACATGAAACTTTCACAGCATTGATAAATGAATAAATATAACAAAAGCACTGGGTTTTGAAAGAATGGGCAGTTTTATCTGCACTGAAAGGCTCTTTTTCTATTAACTAAATACATGTAAAAAATAAACACCACTAAAGGACTTTGGCTGAGATTTTAAGAGCTGGAGAGGTGATTTAGAAAGCTTCACAAAGCTCCATAGTCTGATTCTTTTGCTTGGCCCTGAGATTGGCAGCACAGTCTGAACAAACAGCCACCTTCTAACAACCCCATTGCATCATCTACCCACGTCTGCTTCTCAGCCCACGCAAAATTATCACATATGAAACTTGAGCTTGTCCCCTCCTTCTGAAAAATTATAAAAACCATAAACAAAGACTGAGCTAAAAACTACTGGAAGCGACCTGCTGTCTGGTGAAGAAGACTTGGAATACTCTGAGAATTAAATACTGTCCATCTTGTGTGCATATGCTATCTTACTGAAGTGAGCAGTGAGAGCTGAAATGAGTGGGAGTAAAGAGTGTGCAGCACTTAGAGGAAACACTGAAACACCTTGCAAGCCCCAGCAGTATTAAGCACGTTTCATTTACTGCCCTTGTGATACCCAGGCTCTGCAAAAGAGCTTAAGAAAATGCTAAACTTCAGCTCGGGAGAGCAGTCCCACCTGAGGCAAATTAATTCCATCTCCAGACAGCCTCCAGAAGCCTCAGAACCTTGTGAGGCCAAGCTCTGAGGGAAAACACCTAGCCAGGATAAAGCAGCAAGTTTTAGCCTGCATTAGAGGTCTCTGCTCTTCAACAATGAAAGATCTGAGAGAATCCCACCAAAGATTATTGAGGGGGCATGAGTAAACTGTGTAGAGTGAAAAGCTATTTTTTCAATATCTTTAGGGAAAAAAGAAAAAAGAAAAAAAAAAGAAAAAAAAAGAAAAAAAAGCAGTAGCAGTCGCATATAAACACACTCAAATTGTTCCTGAGTTAATTTATTTCGATTAGTCTTAGCTGAATCATGTATTAATAAACCATGACAGAGAAGTAATAACGTGTGCAGGTTTAGAAAGAATATGCATTTTTTAAAATGAACGGGATTGCTTGTTTTCTAGTATTCCAGAATCAATTGTTGAAGAGAATGTAAGAAAAGTGACACACTAGGATCTTAGTACAGTACTTGAGGCTTTACCTCTTGTGGTATATAATGAAGAATTAGTTTCTTTTATTCTAGAAAGGACAACTGCCCCATTTAATGGAAACTGGCTAACTGACACACAGAAAGCAATGTTAGATGCCAATGATTTGGCTGTTGAATATCTTCTTGTGAGAAGGCATTCAACACTATGAAGGCAGTTAGCACTATAGTCATTTAAGTATCAGTCAGAAGGGGGAACACTCATTGTGTCAATTAAAAAAATAGAAGAAATTGTAGACAGTAAATAGTGCAAGAGGCTGCATAAAGTTTGGTTTCTCAGAGAGAGGCAGCCTTCAATGGGAAGGGAAAGTGATCCCACTGACTTTGTCACTGCTGTGTTCAGACCTGGGTACCTCATCACCAATACATGGAGCGTCCTCTAAAAGAAGTGTGAAAAACAGTTAAGAACATACAAAGAATGATTTAAAAAAAACAGTTAAGTATGTCTAAGCTTAGCTAAGGCAACAGAACGCAATAGCAACCCCTAAATATTTGAACAACAAAGACAGACAAAACTTAGCAAGAAGGGAAATAACCAGATTAACTGCAAGATACACTAAAGTGTTCTTACAGAAAGATCCATTAATATCTGGGCTACAAATGACAGAAAGCCTGTCACCCAGTACATTCAAAGTTAGACTGGACAAAATGCTAGTAATTGTACAGTAAAGACTTGCTCTGTGCCAACAGCTTGATCCGCTAAATGCCTTAGTGTTTTCCATCTATTTCAAGGCAGCTAAACATCAGAATAAATAAAATATATCACCTACCTTTTACCTTATGGTAAGTAAATTTATTAATTTAATAAAATATTTCTGAGAATTCTTCCTTTTAGCATGAACAATCTTTACTTCTTCACTATCTATAAATAATCTTCTATAATGGAAGAGGCACGTTAATAGTCCAACAACTACCCCGAAAAGCTATTGAGCTGCATGCAAGCTTCATATTGACCATTATCCTGCATGTTCATACAACTCTAAATGCTTCCGGTGTTAAACTATACTGAGCAAATACAGTACCCTCTAAACAACATCCAACTGCAAACACAAAGGCAATCGTTGCGGCTGTGAGACTGAGCAGGAGAGGGCAGCATAGACTAGGAGTAACTGCAGATTTACAAGGTCCAGAAAATGCCATGAATTTATAGGAGGTGGAGAGGGGGATCTGTAAGACTAAATGCATGCTGATCTCTCTTACGTGTGATGCCCAGTATATCTGAAACCACAGGAAGGTGTTACCAGCCCTTCATCAAAGAATCTCCCCGGCCTCTGTCATGGCCAGTCTGTGCTATATTCTTTTTCCAAGGTGACCTCACCTGGTGTTACAGCTGATGTTTGCACTGCCAGGATTGCAGCTTGTACTTCATAGCTTCTCAGGTCACCTTTCTTTCCATCCCTAGCCTTCTCCTGCCTCCCTCCTCCTGATCTTAATCTTTAGGCAAAATTATTGTAGACAGGATTTACTGGGGGAAAATCTGAAGTATTATTTTCATCTGTAAAAGGTCAGGAAAAATGTGGAATTGAATGAAAAAAAACATGTTTATTTAGTGACAGTCTAGTGTAGTTGCAATTTTTTTATGTGATGTTTTCTTCTGTTCCTTCAAGTCTTTCCACAGACTAAAGGCACAGGATCTGGAAAATGTCCCTTCTGGAACTGCATTAAAAACTTAGCTCAGTGGCTGTATCCTTCTGCCATCCCCTCTCTGATATCTTTCCTTTGACTGTCTGGGCCTGATTTTTACCTACCTTTTGCTTTATCCTCTGTAATGCTTTTGGCTCAGAACACAGTCTGTGTCCTGTGGCCTTCAGCTCTTTTCTTCCCACTCCATCTGGCTGGTTTTCAGTTACTTGCACTTTTCCCCTTACAATATTTTTCTTTTCCTTCTAAAATCAAAGCAAACACAGATTTTAAAACAGCATAATTTCTAAAAAATATTTCTGCAGCCCTGTATGCTAAGCTTTATTTCTCTGTTGTTATCTTGCTCTCTATACACATGCATGTACGAGCATGAACACATACAATGAAAGTGCTTAAGATAAACATTTTCCTAGCATTACAAGATGAAATTGTTTTCAGGCTGACCACTTATTTTCATAGAATCATAGAATCCTGGAATAGTTTGGGTTGGAAGGGACTTTTAAAGGTCGTCTAGCCCAATGCCCCTGCAATAAGCAGGGATATCTTCTACTAGACCATGTTGCTCAGAGCCCTGTCCAATCTGGCCTTGGATGTTTCCAGGGATGGGACTTTATGTTAATTTAGTTATGTTCAGAAACCATAGAAACAGATAGAAAAAAAGAATAATTGTTATTTGCACTAATATATCAACTGGAAGCCTTTGTCGTGAACCAGAACCACATTGCACTAGGACCTTTAAAAGCACAGCCAAAGATGACTATCTCCCTGTTCCAAAAAAGAAAAGGCTTACCATGACGGTGTAACTTGAAGCGCTAGGTGAATTATTTATTTGTATTTTTGTAAGGCGTGGATAACTGCACACAGTAAAAGCGAACAGGTCTCTGCTGTGAACTTCATACACTCTAAATAAACAGACAAAGCAAGGAAACCCAGAGGCATAAAGAAATAACATGAAAGAAATTAGCAACACAGGAATAGAAAGAAGCTCTCTCTACTCCAAGACCAGTGTTCACTAAGGCTGACTATTTCTTCGCACATTCCACAGTTTTGTCTTTTTAGAGATAACTAAAAAAAGCGACCTTTAGTAGCCACCTTTATTGGCTGTAGCACACAGGAGAGGAAAAAGTCTTCCCTTTTGCTTTTATTTTGTCCTGTACCCATTACCACTGTGCCCATTCAGATGTGAATTAAAAGGAAATTTTAGTTCTATCGGTGTGAGTTATTTAGCAATATTGTTCCAGACAGTTGAACTGTTAACCAGTCATAATTAAGTCTAATTATTCTGCAAAATGTGGACTTACTTATCAGCATTAACTCATTTAATAACCCTAACACAAAAATATAAAATTCTTTTTTAGGAAAGGAAGTCCACACACCCAAAAATACAAGCCAAAAACTTTCTGAAATAAAAGTCTCAGAGGTACTAACTCTTTATTTTTTCTTTAAAAATAGAATAGAATATTCTCAAAACAAACAAACAAAAAAGCTTTTTATTCTGATTCCTTAGGAGGAATGAGTTCAGTATCAAGGCAACAAATGTGCCCATAGCCACTTTTAAAGCAAGGATTCACCATTTATTCTTAGTTCCATGACTAAAGGAGGAAAGCTTGTCTGAAAATGGAGTGTTTACCCATTTTTGCTGCAATGCTGAAGAAAATCCATGCCTCTTTCTTTCAGCAGAAGTAAGAGTGATCAATTGCATATGTATATGCATGAATGTCTGTATGTACACATGCAAGGCAAAAGTGTAAAGAAGTCTAGCACCCTCTTTCCTCTTACAGCACTGCTCTGCAGTGATCCAAGCTCTCTTGCAAGACATGTAATTAGTCTGGAGAACCTTGTTAAACAATAAATGACAGCACTAGTGATTCAAAGTTTTGATGAGAAGAGTATACACCAGTTTCTGTAAAGTGTTGAAGACTGGAAGAACTCTGTTCATCCAAATTATTTGGGAGTCACGGGTTTCAGGGCAAAAAGGCGATGCTGTGGAAGTTTAGAGTTCAGGTAGACAGCAGGAAGAGTGTAAATATTCGCCGTGGGTAGGAAGATGTTCCTCAAACAGAGATGGTGAACATCCTGTGATATGGAGGCTTCACCCACCCCCTCAGATCCCGAGGAACTGTCTCATGACAGCCCAGCTCCTTAATTCAACCACTGCCTGTAAGTAAAGATAAATGTAGCTTACCTACCAGTCACCACCTGAGAAAAAGAGGCTCCTTTTTATCTCAAGGATGTTTGAGCAGATGATATGGAAGCCTTCCTAATACCTTCAAAGTTTTCTGGCTGAGCTAGTATTTAGACAGGGGCAGAGTTCTGCAGAAGCATTACATATGCTTCCTTTCCTTTCTCCCCTAAACTATGCTTTGGTCTGAGTTTTTGTGGGTACTGATGTTTCTCTGAGGGTCAGTTTCCTTTAAGGGTCAGAAGCCTAAGGACACTATCTAGAAGTGTCTGATCTTGGGATCTTGGACTCTTTCACTAGGGAGAGTCTGAGGGTGCAGAAGTGAATGACCCCAAGTAAGCAATTTCCATCTTCTGCCACTGCATGAGAAGAATATCCAGCTGGAAATTTAAGCTAGGTGTCCGTTTCTCCTAGATTACATCAGCCATTCAAAATGGCCTAGAATCTTAGTCAAAGTTGAGACAATATCATGAATATGATACTGCAAAGCCTGTAAAGAGGAAAAGCTAAAACCCAAGGAAGAAAAAAGGCCCCTAAGAGGTTCCACTTCCACCTGAAATTATTCCACTTACATACCATCCTTTCAACATTACACTTAAGAACATTAGCACCATCTAAACCTTGATAATGTTAAGACAATCAAGCAGTGCTGTAGATGCTATTACAATGTCTTCAAGGAGTGATAAATACAGCAAAGAGCTATTTGTCTGAAAGTTTGGACTATGAATACAAGTAATTCCAACCAACATACATATAACAAAGAAATACTATAGATCCCAGAATCTGCCCCTGGGGGATACCAGCTGACATTGAAGACACCAGAGATCAAAGCAATAAATTTTACAAAATAAAAGAAAGAGTACAATTATAGCCAATGGTCAAAAGATTCAAATGCCATATGGAAGTTCAAAAGCAGCAAGCAAATGTATTAATAACCCTGCTGTGTACAAGTCCACATACATATTCTCTGGATAGCCTTCAGAGAAAGAGAAAAATAAAAATCTGTATTCTATCTAAGGTTTATCTGCAGAGCTGTTTGCACTAACCTTTGACTGCGATGATAGTGTAAAAGAAAGTTCTTGATTTTCGAAGGACATTACTTTTGCTGCAATAATTCCCTCCCATAGCAGCCACCTTTCTTAAAAGATAATAAATATTTCCCGCTTTCATTTGAGTAAGAAAGTATCACAGAATCACAGAATAGTAGGGGTTGGAAGGGACTTCTGTGGGTCATCTCGTCCAACCCTCCTGCCAAAGCAGGGTCACCTACAGCAGGCTGCACAGGACCTTGTCCAGGCGGGTCTTGAATAT